>Ga0315277_10001293_pt1 | contig 36844 bp, 36 predicted proteins | sample YL17G05_15_MG_FD_203695 | JGI IMG/M metagenome (GOLD analysis project Ga0315277, IMG submission 203695) | Sediment microbial communities from Yellowstone Lake, YNP, Wyoming, USA - YL17G05_15 | ecosystem: Environmental > Aquatic > Freshwater > Lake > Sediment | place: USA: Wyoming | collected...
CCAGGCGAAACCGTGGTGTTGGACGTGGTCCGGACGAATACGGTGCTGCGTTTCCAGGTGCAGACGCGCGCGTGGCCGGAACCAAAACCATAAGGGAGCCGCAAGCCGCACCCGCCCGGCCCACACGCACTTCAGTTCAAAACCAACCCGCGCCGCAGGTAAGTCGGCGTATCGAGGTCCTCGCCGCGATGAATGTTCGGCTCGGTCTTGTCGAAGCGGCCCCGCGAGACCACGTCCAGCGGCAGCGTGCCCTGGCGCAGGCGCGAGGTGACTTTGCGCGGGCGGCCGCCGGTGCCGTTCTGTCGGGCGAACGCTTGCTCGACTTGTTCCAACGGGAGTGTCGGCGCGGGCGGCACGAGTCGCGTGCGACTGCGCGTTGGCGCCGTCATCGAGAGAAATTCCGTGTCGTCACCGATCGCGGACGCCGGGCGAGCGCGGGAGGCAGCGTCAGTGACTGCACCGTTTTCGGTTCCGACGGCGCGTTCCTCGCGGCGTGCGGCGATGAGCGTGACCGTGAGGCGGTCGCGGAAGGCCTCGTCCACCGTAGCTCCCACCAGCATCTGCGGATTCTCGCATTGGCGGTTGATTTGTTCCACCACGCGTTGGATGTCGGCCATCGAAAGGTCCGTCCCGCCATAGAAGCCAAGGACGACTGGCCCTGCGCTGGCCAAAGCCTGCCCGCCGTCCAGCAGCGGATGCGCGAGGAGCTTCTCCGCTGCGTCGCGGGCGCGGTTCGGGCCGTGCGCTTCGACGGAGGCGAGCGCACTTTCGCCGACCCGCCCGCGCAGCAGGGCGCAGAGTTCGCCGGGATGCACCGGCATTAAACCCTGCCGTCCAAGCAGGCACAGCAACCCGCGCAGACCGTCGGCGAGCAACTCGTTCGCGGCCTTGAAGGTGTCCAAGAGACTGGTGTGCTGGTCAATCAGCTTGAAGACCTTCTGATTCGGCAGGCAGATCACGCCGTCCGCCACCGCACGAAGTTGTTCGAGGCCAAACTGCGCCTGCCGTTGCCGCCGGGTGCCCTCGCATTCGAACGGCGTCACGGAGCAGACAAGCACCATCGCGCCGGTTTCCTTCGCCGCGCGGGCGAGCACCGGACTGATGCCCGTGCCCGCGCCGCCGCCAAGACCGGCGACGATCACCACCACCTCCGCGCCGCGGCAGGCATCCGTCAACTGCGTGAAATTCTCCTCCGCCGCGCAACGTCCCCGTTCGGGGTCACCACCCGTGCCCAAGCCGCGCAAAAGTTTCGGTTCCAAATGCAGCTTCACCGGCGCCGCGGAAGCGGCGAGCGAAGCGCCGTCTGCATTCACGGCGACAAGGTCGGTGGAACCCGCGCCTTTGTGCAGCAAGGATTCGATGATGTTGACCCCGGCGTTGCCGACGCCGAAAACGCGCAGCGTGGAGACGGCGCGAGGTTCGTTGGTGATTGTGGGCGCAGGCGGTTCAGGAGAAATCGCGTTCATGTGCGGATCTTTTGGAACCGTAGCAGCCGACAGGAGCCCGCTCTGTTTTCCGGGAGCTTGGAGCGGACTCACGTCTGCTGCTCCGGGGTCTGGAAAAGGCCTCATGGTAGTCACGCTTCAGCGGCGGCCGAGAAGGTGTCGGAAAGTTTCGGCAACCTCCTGGACGAGCGGCTTCCGTTTTTGCTTCGGGCGACGGTTGGCGCCAAATCGGACGAGGCCGATGGCCGTGGCGAACTCCGGCTGGTCCAGCGCGGATTTGAGGCCGCTGAGGCTGTGGCTGCGGCCGACGAACACCGGCAGCCCGAGAACGCTCTCGGCCAGTTGTGCCACCTGTGGGATGCGCGCCCCGCCGCCGGTGAGATAAACGCCTGCCCGCAAGTAATCGAACAAGCCCGCTTCTTCGATGTCGCGACGAATCAACTCGAAGGTCTCCTCGAGCCGCAGCCACATGATGCGGCGCAGGTTTTCGAGGCTGATGGTTTTCATCGGCAGACCGAAGTCGTTGGTGATGTCAATCGTCTGCCCCTTCGCACTGTCATCGAGGATGGCACAACCATACTCCAGCTTGAGTTGCTCGGCGCGGCCCAGCGGAACCTTCAACCCGATGGCGAGGTCGTTGCTGATGTGGTCTCCGCCCACGGCCAGCACGCCGGTGTGCTTGATGATGCCGCCGGCGTAAACCACGTAATCGGTCGTGCCGCCGCCCAGGTCAATGACCAGCGCCCCTAACTCCTTCTGGTCGCGTTGCAACACCGCCAGCGACGAAGCCAGGCCATTGAACACGATGTCTTCGACCTCAAGCTGCAGACCCTTCACCGTGCGGATGGCGTTTTGCAGGCGGTTCAAACTGCCGTGCACCACGTGCACGTCCACTTCGAGCCGCGAGCCGAGCATGCCGACGGGATTGGTCAATCCGTCCTGGTCGTCCACGATGAAATGCTGGCGGATGGCGTGGATAACGTGGTTCTGCGCCGGCAGGTTGATGGCCTTCGCATTCTTGATAGCGTCCTGCAAATCCTCCTCCGTGATTTCGCGATCAGCGGAGACAATCGGATGTACGCCGCGGTTGTTGAAACCGCGCACGTGGCCGCCGGAAACGCCCAGGAACACGCTGCGAATCTCCGCGTTGGCCATCTGCTCGGCCTCGACGATGGCGTTGCGGATGTCCTCCTCGGTCTGCGACGCGTTCACGATTTCGCCCTTGCGCACGCCGTGCGACGGGCACTGGCCCAGGCCGATGATGTTCGGCATTCCCTGCTCGCCGACCTCGCCGACCACGGCGCAGACTTTCGAGGTGCCGAGCTCAAGCCCGACGATAATGGAGGAAGAGTCAAACATGTTTCCTTTTCGCGCGCGCAGGTGGGGTGGGTTTTTGCGGCCCGCGCGGGACGGCGCTCGCTTCGAGCCAGCGGGCCGGGATGTTGTTGGTCACGGCCAGGTCGAGGCTCGCGATGGCTTTTTGGTAACGGGCGCCCGCGTCACGGATTTCCCGCCAGCGCAGCAATTGCCGCTCGAAATTTTCCAACCCGAAGGTGATGACGCTGCCCTGGCCGGTCGTCACCACCAACACCTCGGGCGCGCCAACGTCTATGCGGCGGAGGTCCGTGAGGCCGAACATTGGCGAATGGTCGAAGGCAGCGATGAACTGCAGCGCGCCCTTGAGGCCGGGCGATTCGACGCGCCGGCCCGGCTGCAAATCGTACGGGTTCACACCGGCCACCAGGGGTAGCGGCGGCTCTGGCTGGAACAGCGGCGTCGAACGATACCGCGGGTCCAGCGGCGGCATCACGAAACCGGCGCCGTCGAGTTGGTACACGACCAAGTCCACTCCGCCACCGGCGCGGGGACGCGGCAGGTGGGCTTGCGCAATTGGTTCCCGTTCTGTGACCCGCAGCCGAAGCGTGTTCGGCAGCACGCGTTCGACCGCGGCGGACGCGATGAACGGCACGTATTCGAGATTGCGCTTCACCTCTGCGAGATCGAGCGCCAGCAGGTTTGCCCCCGCCTTCACGCCCGCCCAGCGCCGCAACTGTTCCAGCGCCAGGACGCCGTCGGTCTGCACCTCGACCGCGCCAATGGCGAAGGCCTTGTTTTCGTAAAGTAACTGGTTCAACCCCCAGTTGCCGACGCGCCAGAGCAAATAGACACCGAAGAGCGCGCCGAAGGCAACGCCCAGCGCCAGCGCCACGCGCCGCGACCGCGCCGCGCGCACCACGCTCGAGCGCAGTTGCACGTCGAGCACGTGCTCACGGCTCAACCGCCGATTGCGTTGTTTCCGCCTAAACCACATGGCCAAATCCAGAATGCAGAATGCAGAATGCTGCGCGAGCGACAGGCCTGACGCTCGAAGTCGAGACTCTTTTCCTTCCGCGATCCGAAATCCGAATGCCCGAAGCTCGAAAAAAGTCCGAATTCCGAGGGCCGAAATCCGCATTGCCAAGTCGTTGGGAAGCGGGCCATGCCCCCGGCCCGCGAGGACAGACTCTTCGGGCTTCGGACTTCGGATTTCTTTCGGATTTCGGATTTGGGATTTCGGACTTCGGGCTCATTCTTCATTCCTCCTTCATCCTTCTGCTTTCCCTGTGCAGCGCCAAATCCACCATGCGCTGGCAAAGCGCGTCATAGCCGATGCCCGCTGCCAGCGCGGCCTTTGGCAGGAGGCTCGTCTCCGTCATGCCCGGCAGCGTGTTGACTTCGAGTACGACCGGTTCGCCGTTCGGTCGCACGATGACATCCACACGTGAGTAGTCGCGCCCGCCGATGGCGCGGAATGCGCCCACACCCGCTTCGCGCACACGCTGTGCGGTGGCTTCGTCAAACGGCGCGGGGCAAAGGTATTCCGTCGAGCCGGCGGTGTATTTCGTCTTGTAGTCGTAGATGCCGGTCTTCGGGCGCACCTCGATGAGGGGCAGCGTTTCGTCGCCGAGAATTCCGACTGTGCATTCGCGCCCGACCACTTTCTCTTCGAGCAGCACAGCGGAATCGTGGCGCAACGCCTCCGCCAGCGCCGCGCTCCAGTCCGCCACGCGCTCGACATATTGCAGGCCCACGCTTGACCCCTGCCGCACCGGCTTCAGCACGACCGGCGGATTCCAGCCCATCGGCCAGCGCGCCGTCGGCGAGTCAATGACGAGGAACCGCGCCGTGGGCACGCCCGCCGCCACGCAGCGCTGCTTGGTGAGCGCCTTGTCGAAACCAATCCGGCTCGCCTCCGCGTCGCAACCGGTGTATGGCACGCCCAGGTTCTCCAGCTCGGCCTGCACGGTGCCGTCCTCGCCGTACGTGCCGTGGAGCGCGAGAAAAACCACTTGCGTCCGCGCCGGGAGCTTCCAACCCGGTTCCTTCGGGTCCAACTCCACAACTTCGTGGCCGCGCGAGCGCAGCGCCGCGGCGACCGCCGCGCCGGAGCGTAACGACACTTCGCGTTCGGCGGACGGCCCGCCGAGCATCACCGTGATTCTCAATTTGCCTAACATCGCAAAACTTTCGCCGCCGCTATTCGCCGACGATTTGGACTTCAGTCTCCAGTTCCACGCCGCGTTCTTCGCGTGCCTTGCGGCGGATCTGCTCGATCAAGGCGAGGATGTCGCCCGCTGTGGCGCCGCCCTCGTTGACGATGAAATTTGCATGCTCCTGGCTGACGCGCGCGCCGCCAACGCGCACGCCTTTGAAACCCAACTCCTCGATCAGCCGCCCCGCTGGGATGTGGCTCGGGTTCTTGAAAATGCAGCCGGCGCTCGGCGCCGCGGGCTGGGATTCCCATCGCTGTTTGTTGAATTGGTCCAGGCGCTGTTCAATGAGTTTTTGATCAGCGAGTTCGCCAGCGAGCACCGCGCTCAGCGCCAAGCGTTGGTGGAGAAAAGGGCAGTTCCGATACTGCGCGCCGATTTCCGCTGCCGGACGTTCCTCCACCTGCCCGGCGAAATCCATGAACCGGACCGTCTCCACGACATCGAAAATCGCGCTGCCCATCGCGCCAGCATTCATGCGCAACGCGCCGCCCACACTGCCGGGGATGCCTGCAAGAAACTCCAGCCCGCCGAGGCCAGCACGTCTGGCCTGCACCGCCACTTCCTTGAGTTTTGCTCCCGCTCCGCACCGTAAACGCTGCCCGCTGACTTCGATGCGGCTGAAGTGCGGATGCACGAGGCACACGACGACACCGCGGCAGCCGGTGTCTTTCACGAGCAGGTTCGAGCCGCGGCCCAGGACCATCAGCGGCACGCGCTGGGCCCGGCACAATCGCGCGACGGTCGCCAAATCATCCTCCGTCGCCGGTTCGATGAGCAAATCCGCCGGTCCGCCTACGCGCAACGTGGTGCGGCGCGCCAGCGGCTCGTTGCAGAGGATGCGCGTCTCTCCCGAGAGTTTCCGGGTCAAGTCGGTTAGCAGAGTGGCGTCCATGCACAAGAAGGAATGAAACCTGGGTGTGGCGACCATCATGCGATGACGGATGAATGGCGCCCCGGTGGTGAAGCAACCGCGCTGTGCGCAGCGCTCACCTTGTGCTCCCGATTTTCGGCGACAGTTTTCAAAATCATGTCGGCAACGTCCGCGGCGGCGTGCGGCGCCTGCCAGCGGACGAGCGCGGCGCGGAGGCGGTCGCGCGCCGCGACGTCGTCGAGCAACTCACGCACGACGCGGGCCAGTGCTTCCGGCGTGGCCAGCCTTTGCTCGAGCAGGCGCGCGGCGCCGGTTTCTTCGAAGCACCGCGCGTTGTGCCACTGGTGGTTGTCCGCCGCCGCCGGAAACGGCACGAGCACCGCCGGCACGCGCATCGCAGCGATTTCCGCCAGCGCGGACGCGCCCGCGCGGCTGATGACGACGCTTGCTGCCGCCAGCGCCACGTCCATGGCCTCGAAGAACGGCAGCACGATGGCCGGCAAACCCGCCCTAGTGTAGGCGGCCCTGACTCTTTCCACGTCGCGCGGGCCGGTGAGGTGCATCCACTGCGTTTCGGGTTCGAGCCTCGCAAAGAGTGGCAGCGCGGCCAAGACGGCGTCATTGAGACCGGTCGCGCCCTGGCTGCCGCCAACGACGAGCACAACGGGCCGGTCAGGATGCAAACCCAGCGCGAGTCGGTTGGGGGCGGCGAAACCGGCCTCGAACTGCGGGCGCACCGGCGTGCCCGTGACGACGGCGTTGCGTCCGTGCAATTGCGCCGCTGCGGAGGGAAAGCCGACGAACGCGCGGTCCACGACCCACGCCAGCCAGCGGTTGGCGCGCCCGGGAATCGCGTTGGATTCGTGCAGGAATGTCGCCGCGCCGCAATGTTTCGCCGCCAGGAGCGGCGGCGTGCTGGTGAATCCGCCCATGCCGAGTGCCGCGTCGGGCCGGTGTTCTTGGAAAAGTTTTTTCGCCGCGCGGTACGACCGCGCGCAGCCGCGGAAGAACGCGAGCCTTGAACCCTGTTGGAACGCGACCGCCAGGAGCGTGACGACCGACATACCTTGAACTCCCTTGACGGCCTGCTGGTCCACGTCTTTCGGCGAAACCAGCAGCGTCACATGGCAGCCACGTTCGCGGAGTTTCTCCGCCACGGCCAGACCCGGAAAGAGATGACCACCCGTGCCGCCGCAGGCGATGGCGACGGACGTCGTGTGCGCGGTGGTGCTCATGTCGCAGGCAGCGCGGAGGCGGGTTCGGCTTCAAAAGGATTGGCAGGTTGCCGCAACGGAACACGCCCCCGTCGGGCCACGCTGACCAGCAGTCCGACGCACGTGAGCATGATGAGCAGGTTGGAGCCGCCGTAGCTGATAAACGGGAGCGGCAGCCCCTTGTTCGGCAGCGCGCTGGTCACGACGCCGATGTTAATGAACGCCTGCAAACCGATGAGAAACGTGATGCCCGACCCAAGCAACAGCCCGAACGCGTCCCTTGAATTGAGTGAAACGAAGAGGCCGCACAGCACAATGACCACAAACGCAAGCACGACGAAGAGCGTCGCCACCAGGCCCAGTTCCTCGCCGATGACGGAGAGGATGAAATCGGTATGGTGCTCGGGGATAAAGCCGAGTTTCTGCCGGCTGTTGCCCAAGCCGAGGCCGAACCATCCGCCGGACCCGAACGCGAGCATCGCTTGGTATGCCTGGAAGCCAACGCCTTCCTTGGTGGCTTCGAGGTCGAGCCAACTGAAGATGCGCCTGCTCCGCATCGGGTCGTGCCACAGAAAAATGCCCAGTGCCACCAACGCCGTCAGCGCCGGTGGCAGGATGAATTTCCAACGTGCCCCGGCCACCAGCAGCATCGCGCCGGCAACCGAGGCCAGTAACATGGTCGTCCCCACGTCGGGTTCCTTAAACACGAGCGCCAACACGACGGCGATGAAAAGGCCCGGCACAACGATGCCTTTGCCAAACGTGCCCATCTGGCGTTGAAATCGTTCGCCGTACCACGCGAGCGTGACGATGAGCGCCAGCTTCGCCAGTTCGGAAGGTTGGAGCCGGAAGCTCTGATTGCCCAGCCACCGGCGAGCATGGTTGATCTTCAATCCGATTCCCGGCACGAGCACGAGGACGAGCAACACGACCGCCAGGCCAAACAACGGCCACGCCAGCCGCCGGAGGAGCACGTAGTCCACGCTGGCCGCCATCACGAACGCAACCAACCCCAACGCGCACCAGGTGAGCTGTGTGGTCAGGTAATGCGCGCCGTTCTGAGTCATGCGCGAGCTGTAGAGCATCACCATCCCCAGCACCAGCAGGGCGGCAACGCTTGACAGTAGAATCGTGACGGCGAGCTTCATCAGGTGCGAAAAACCCGGACGCCGGATTTGAGGGGATCCGGCGTCAGCAGGAGTGAATCAGCGAGCCGGCGGGGTGACCGGCGGCGCCGTCGGCGTGGTCACAGGCGGCGCCATGGCCGGCGCGGTTTCAGGCGCGGCCGGCGCGGCGGCCTTGGCCGGAATTTTGAGCTTGTCACCCACTTTGATCCGCGTGCTTTTCAGGTTGTTGGCCGCCGTCAAGGCCTTGACCGAAGTGCCAAACTTCCTGGCGATATCGCTGAGCGTATCGCCGGAAACGACGGTGTAAATGTGCTCGCTGGCGCCGGTTTCCGGCGCGGGAACTGCACTTGCGCCTCCGACCGGTGCAGTGGGCGAGGGGATGTTCAGCTTCTGGTTGATCTGCAGTTTCTTCGGGTCCACGCCCGGGTTCGCATCTTGCACTGCTTTCACCGTGACGCCGTACTTCTTCGCGATGCTGGAGAACGTCTCGTTCCTTGCGACTGAATGCGTCTGTGCGGCCGGCGGCGCCACGGGCGCAGGAATGACGATCGGCGTAATGTTAGTCGCGACTGCCGCAGGCGGCACATTCGTGTCCACCGGCGGGAGCGCGTTGGTGTCAAACGTCGGCGGGGGCGCCTGCGGTTCGGGCGCGACCTGAGGTTGCTCGCGCTTGCAGCCTTGGGCGATGAGCGCGGTCAGGATGGCGAGCACGTGCACCGCCAGCACGCAGAAGAAGGCAGTCTTCACGCGCGAGCGGCTCTGGTGTTTTTGCTCCAAGAGGGAGCCGTGTGGAACTAGCGGACTCTCGTTGTTCATTTGTCGTTTGGCGCTGTGGGCGTCGGTTGTCTCGTGAGGTATGGGTTGCTTTAGGTTTTTGAACCGGGGTTTTCCCTCACAAAACCCCGGCGCAAATCATCGGCACGCGGCGTGGCGCATCCATCCGGAAGGCCAGCCGGCACCATGCATCTTGGGGTCGCCATCTGGCGCACCCCTACGGATTGATTTCACACTCGTGTAAAAGAACTCGCCGCGCTGTCGGTCGTTGCGAAATCGCTCGAAGCTCGAACACGTTGGCGGCGGCAAGACGCCGTCTCCGCGAGCCACCCGCCTTGCCGCTGTCGGTTACTGCTTCTAACAACGAACCGCGCTCCGCGCAAGGAGTAAAACGACCGCGCTTCAGGCCGACCGGGACGGGAAGTGGCGCTGCATCTTCGGCAGCGTTCGTCGCTTGGCCCGTAACTCGTAACGCGTAACTTGTGACGCTTCATCGAATCTTCAGCGTGGCCAGCGCCATCACGGCGAACAGCACGCACAAAATGTAGAACCGCATGACGACCTGCGACTCGTACCAGCCCAGCTTTTCGAAGTGGTGGTGGAGTGGTGCCATGAGAAAAACTCGTTGCCCCGTGCCGGTGCGCTTCCGGGTGTAGCGGAACCAGCCGCGCTGCACCAGGACCGACATGGCTTCCATCACAAATACGCCACCGGCGATGACCAGCACGAACGGTTGATGAATCAACACCGCGATGATGCCCAGTGCGCCGCCGAGCGCCAGCGAACCGGTGTCGCCCATGAAGACCTGCGCCGGATGGCAGTTGAACCAGAGAAAACCCAAGCCCGCGCCGAGGAGCGCCGCACAGAACACCGTCAGTTCGCCCGCGCCGTCCACGTAAGGAATTTGCAGGTAGGCGGCCGTTTTGAAATTGCTCGCGACGTAGGTGAACACCAAAAATACGAACGTGGTGATTAGCGTGCAGCCGATGGCCAGCCCGTCGAGGCCGTCGGTCAGATTCACGGCGTTGGAACTCCCGACGATGGCGATCACTGCCACCAGCAGGCCGACGCCTGCTCCCGCGTGAATCGGATATTTGTAAAACGGCACCATTAGCGCACTGATCAGGTTGCTGGTGATGTCGGTCTTGCCCTCCGCAAACCGCAGGTGGCTCACCACCGGCAGTTTCCAGAGGTACACCGCCACGAACACCGCGAGGATGACTTGCACCCAGAGCTTCACGCTGGCCTTCGTGCCGCCGCCGCTTTGCTCGACGATTTTCGCGTAATCGTCGTAGAACCCCAACCCGCTGAGAACTAGGACGGACAGCAGCGTCAACTCCACCAGGATGTTCCAGTTGGTCCAAATCACGGTCGTCACTGTCAGCGCGATGACAATCAGAAGGCCGCCCATCGTGGGTGTGCCCTTTTTGCTGAAGATGCGCAGTTTCAAGTCGCCCTTCTCGGTCGCGATGTCCGTGTATTCCTGGCCGCACTTGATTTGCCTCAGCCACGCGATGATTTTCGGCCCGAGCCACCAGCAAAGGACCAGCGCGGTGATGGCCGCGCCGGCGCTGCGGACGGTGATGTAACGGAACAGGCGCAGGAACGAGAGGCGTTCCGCCCATTCCGTTCCTGTCGCCCAATCCGTCAGGGCCTGGCTCAGAAAATAGATCATCCGGAGTTCTTGCCATTCTTGCCGCGCAATGAATCACACAGCCGCTCCATCCGCGTCGCCCGCGAGCCTTTCAGCAACACCAGGTCGCCGGACTTCACGAAATGTTTCAACGCCGAGGCGGCGGGTTCGACGTCGGGAAATTCGATCACGCGGGTCAGTCCGGCTTCGCGCGCCGCCGACGCCATCACCTGCGCCTGCCGGCCCACGGCGAAAAGCTGGCCCACACCCAGTTCGGCCGCGCGCCGGCCCACCTCGGCGTGCGCCGGTTCGGTGTGCGCGCCCAACTCCGCCATGTCCCCCAGCACCGCGACGCGCCGGCCCTTGCAGGGCAGGTCCATCAGCGTTTGCAGCGCGGCACCGACGGAATCCGCGTTGGCGTTGTAGCAATCGTCGAGCACGCGCACGCCGTTGTGCTCCCAAAGCTGCATTCGCATCTTGGCTGGCGGACACTCGGCCAGGCCGTCCCGCACCGCGGGACGGCCCAACCCGAGTTCCTCACCAACCCCAACCGCGAACAAAGCATTCGTAACCTGATGACGGCCCAACAACTGAATCCGATATTCGCCCGCCAGCTCCGCGCGCGGACCGTCCACTTGAAAGCTCACGCCGCCCGGGCCGACGCGGATGTCGCGTGCGCGCCAGTCATTCGTTTCGTTCAGCCCCACGCGAACTGCGCGAGCTTTCGCGCGTTTCGCAATTGCCGCCGACCATTCGTTGTCGCCATTCAGGAACAACTTGCCGTCGGCGGGCAGCCACTCGGCGAGCGCACCCTCCTCAGCCGCCACCCCCGCGAGGTCGCTGAAGAACTCCAAGTGCTCGCGCCCGATATTCGTAATGATCCCGAGCTGTGGCTTCACAAGGTCCACCAAAGGCGCCAGTTCGCCCGGATGATTCGTGCCCAGTTCGAGCACGGCCGCCTCATGCGCGCTTTCCAAGCGCAGCAGCGTGAGCGGCACGCCGATGTCGTTGTTGAAGCTGGCCTCGCTCCACAATGTGTTGAACCGCTGGCGCAAAACGGCGGCGACGAGTTCCTTCGTCGTCGTCTTGCCGTTCGACCCGGCCACCGCAATGACGGGCAGCTTGAAATCCGCGCGGTACGCCGCCGCCAGCCGGTTCAGCGCCTTCCGCGTGTCGTCCACCGTGATGATGGCGCAGGCCAGTAGCGGCGACCGGAGTTTTGCTTTCTCCGCGATAATTGCCGCCACGCGTTTCGCAGCGACCTCCGCCAGAAAGTCGTGGGCATCAAAGCGCTCCCCACGCAGCGCGATGAACAAGTCTCCCGCCTGCGCCTGCCGCGAGTCAGTGCAAACCCGGCTCACGACCTCATCCGCCGAACCCTTCACGAGTTCTCCGGTGCAGCCGGCGGCGATGAATTTCAACGTGCGGTTTTCCATGACTTCACTTCAACGAGAAGGTGGCAGACACAACCGAGAGGATGGTCTTTTCCAGCGAAGTCGTGTCGTTGGCGCCCTCGGCGCTGGTCTCGCTCGAATGCAGCGGCGTGATCTGGAACACGCCCATGCGCGCGGCGCGCAAGGCTTGAAGCGAACGCCCGCCCTGCCCGGCGATTTGTTCCGCCCGGGCACGGGCATCCCGCGTGGCTTCCGCGAGCATCTCAATCTTTGCCTCGCCGGCCCTCGTGTAAATGAACTGCGGCGGCGCCGGCGTGAAGAGCACGCCCTGCTCCACCAGCGCCGTGCTCTGGCGGTCCAGTTCCGTCAGGCGCTCCACGTCCGTCGAACGCGCTTCCACGGTCTGCGTCAGCCGGTAGCCCACGGTCTTTTGCTGGGTCAACCCGTGGTCGTCACGCTGCGTGGCCTGCAACTCCTGAATGGCGATGGGGGTGAAGATTTCATTCGTGATGCCGCTGGGGTGCAGAAAGCCCTGAACTTTCTCCGCGTCCGACTTCAGCTTCCGCTGCGCCTCCAGCAGCGTGCCTGCTTCAACGCTGAACGCGCCACGCCAGACGATGAGGTCCGACTTCACCACACGACGGGCCGAGCCGGTGACGACGATGTTCTGCGTCTCGGCGATCTTCAACCACGCCCGCGTCACAAGCATGGCAGAGCACACCAACCCGGCTGCGAGAAAGAGTCCCGCGAGCAGGCCCAGCAGGTGTGGTCTGGTGGCGTCGTTCATTTCGAATTCGGCGGTGTCAAACGCCGTAGCGGGGGCCCAGTTCGAGAATCCGTCGCATCGCGATGGCGGAGACGGCTTCGCTGCGGCGCTTCTCCTCAATCGAAACGCCTGTGGCACTCGCTGAAGGTTCCACGAGGACTTGCAGCGGCGGGCCGGATTGTGGCGCGGATGCGTGACGGCCACCCGACAGGGCGGCGACAAACATGCGATGCGGAATCATGGAGTGTGCATTCATGATCTTGGGGTGCGGTTCATGGTCTGCGGGCGGCGATGACTTTTTCCGCCACGCGGTTGGTTTTGTCGGCAAGTTGGGCCAGCGCGGCATCGTCGCCGCCGTGGTCCGGTCGGATGTTGAGGTAGCTGGCCGCGAGTTGTGCGACCTGCTTGAACACCGGCGCAGCAATCTGGCCGCCGTAGTAACCCTGCTTTGGTTCGTCAAACACGATCGAAATGCAAAGCTCGGGGTTGTCCGCCGGGAAGAACCCAACGAACGACGAGAAGTACTTGCCCGGCATGTAGCCACCGACGCCAGCCTTCTGCGCGGTGCCGGTCTTGCCCGCTACGTCATAGTATTCGAGCGCGGCTTTCGGCGCGGTGCCCGCCGGCGTGGGTACGGTCTTCAGTGCTTTCACCATCTCCCGGGCTGCCGCCTCACTGATGACGCGGCGCACGGCCTCCGGTGAATATTTCGCGACGAGGTGGCCCTCGCGGTCTTCCAGGCGGTCCACGATCATCGGACGCATCAGCACGCCGCCGTTCGCGATGGCGCACATGGCCATGGCCATTTGCAGCCGCGTGACGTTGATGCCGTGGCCCATCGGAATCTGCGCGAGCGATACCTTGAACCACTTCTTCGTCGGTGGCACGTAACCGGGTACCTCACCGGGCAACGGGATGTCCGACTTCACCCCGAAGCCGTAATCGCGGATGTGGTTGTAAAGCCGCTCCTCGCCGAGCTTGATGCCGACCTTGGCGGCACCGATGTTCGATGATTTCGTGATGATGTTCTCCACGGAGAGCGGGCCATAGGATTCGTGGTCGTGCAGAATCCGGCCGGCGTAGGCGAAACGTCCATGCTCGCAGTCGAAGACATCGCCAAGCTGCACCACGCCGTCATTCAGCGCGCCGGAAACGACAACGATCTTGAAAGTTGACCCCGGCTCCAAAACATCCGTGATGACACGGTTGCGCCGTGCCTCTGGGGGGCCGCCCGGGTTGTTCGGGTCGAAGTTCGGCAGCGTTGCCAGGGCGAGAATTTCGCCGGTCCGCGGACGCGCCACGATGCCGGTCACGCTGATCGGTTCGTGCTTCTGCATGGCTTCTGCCAGGGCCGATTCGAGGATGTGCTGCACGACGGAATCAATCGTGAGCACAACGTTTAATCCATCACGCGGCTCGACGTCCTGATCGCGCAACGGCACGACCTCACGCCGGCCGCTGTCCACCTCTGTTGCCCGCCAGCCGCGCACACCGTCCAGCTTCGTGTTGAACGCGCGCTCGATGCCATCCATGCCGGCGCTCTGCGTGGTGCGCTCTCCCGCGATCTCCTGCTCGGCCATGCCCACGTAACCAAGCACGTGCGCCGCCAAGCTCTGGTTCGGATAGATGCGCTGCTGGTCATCCAGGGGATCGGCGAACACCGCGTAGCGGCGCAGATAGGTGAAGAACTTTTGGCGCGCCGAGGGCAACTTCTTCTCCGCTGCCACGTCGAAACCGAAGTTCAAGTTGGTCATGGCCTGCTGGATTTTCTGGAACGTTTCCAGCGGCACCTTGCGCTTGAGGACGACGTAACAATTCGTGACGATCTTGCCGCTCGCGTCCTTACGGATGCGCGGCAGCAGGCGCTGGTAGACACTGGCCTCCGGCATTTGCAGCAACGGTGCAATGGCGCGGGCGACTTCCGGCTGGCGACCGCCGATGAGCGTCGGGTCGGCGCAGACGGTTTTCACGAAAACGCTCGTCGCGAGGGGATTGCCCTTCGCGTCGAGGATGTCGCCGCGGCGGGGCTGTCGGAAGAACTCGCGCTCCCGATGCTTTCGCGCCGTCGCGTCGAGCTCGTCGTGGCGCAGGACCTGGAGGTCCACGAGACGATAGCCCAAGCCCGCAAACGCCAGGCAAAGGAGCATTGCCAGCGTCAGAAAGCGGCGAAACTGGACTTTCTGGGCCATCGCAAAATCTACCGGCCGCCCGCGGCGATCGGTTCCTCATCCGACGGCGTCACGGGCGGCGGTAAAAACGGTTGCATCGAACTTCGTTCTCCGGCGCTTCCACGCCGGCGTTTGGTTTCCGCAAATTGTTGCCGCACGCCCGCGGCGATCGGTTCCTCATCCGACGGCGTCACGGGCGGCGGCAAATTCATCTCAACCTGACTTGGGCGGCCGGGCGGCGAACTGCGCCGGCGCCGGCGCAGGCGGCTGCCACGACACCGGCTCCGGCAGGGTCAGCACCTGCCCGGGCTGCACCGGCACAAGGCCGAGTTCGCGCGCGCGCCGTTCGAGGAAGGACGGCGCGTGCAGCGCGGCAAGCTGGCGGTGCAGTTTCCCGTTCAATGACTTCAACTCCTCCAGGCGTTGCTCGAGCTTCTTGCGCTCGCGCCCCAGCAGTTCGATCTGGCTTTTCTGCCAGACGTACCCCACCCCGGCCCCGCCGATCAGCAGGCAGAGCAAAACGGCTTTCAGCGCCGGCCCAAACCGGACCGACGCGGCTTGATATTTTCGATTCTGCGCCATCTCAAATCTTCTCCAGCACTCGCAATTGTGCGCTGCGGCTGCGCGGATTCGCTGCCAGCTCGGCCTCACCGGGCACAATCGCCTTGCGATTCGCCCAGCGCGCCCGCGGCTCGCATGGCAGGCGCAACTCCGGCACGTCCACCATTCCCTCGAACGTGTAGTCCCGCGCCAGTTCCCGGCCGAATTCCTTCACGATGCGGTCTTCGAGGGAGTGAAACGTGATGACCGCCAGGCGCCCGCCCGGCTTCAGAATCGTCCACGCCGCCGTCAACCCGCGTTTCAAAGATCCCAACTCGTCGTTCACTGCCAGGCGCAAAGCCTGGAAAACCTTCGTCGCCGGATGTGTCCGGCGTCCGGCGCGCGGCGCGAGGCGTTCAATCACTTCCGCCAGTTGCCTCGTCGTGCGGATGGGCCGCGCCCCCTCAATCGCACGCGCGAAGTACCGCGCCTGCCGTTCCCCACCCAGTTGCCAAAAGAGCTTCGCCAGATCGTCGGCGCTGGACGTGTTCACCAGTTCCGCTGCGGTCAGCGGCTGTCGCGTGTCCATGCGCATGTCCAGCGGGCCGTCCTGCAAAAAGCTGAAGCCGCGTTGCGGATCGCCCAGTTGCGGCGAACTCACTCCCAAATCCAGCACCACACCGTCGCAACTTTCTTCCGCGACCCATTCCGCCAGTTCGGCAAAACTGCCCAGGCGGATTTCAAACCGGCCCGCAAACTCCGCCAACCGTTCCCGCGCCGCTTCAAGCGCCGCGCCATCGCGATCGCACCCGCACAGCCATCCACTCGGCGAACTCGCCCGCAGAATGGCGACCGCGTGTCCAGCCCCACCGAGCGTCCCGTCGGCGTACCGTCCGCCTGCCTTCGGCCGCAACGCGCTTACCACTTCCGCCAGCAGGACCGGGTTGTGAACGAATCGGGGCACTGCGCACGGCCTCGCCTTTCCGTCAATGCACCTCAGCGCCGACAATTCGGTCCGCCAGCCGGTCCAAAGCCTTCTCCGCCGCCAAAGCGCCGAGCATCAGGTTCGTCGCCACCGCCGGCCGGCCTGGTTGCGTGCCGCCGGTTCGCGCCACGATGTCCACGTCCGAATCCCGCAGGTCGTTGCGCACGACACGCACATTGTCCAGTGTCAGCTCGCCCTGAACCGGCGTCGGCGCAGCTCTCGTTGGCCCAGCTTTCGGCAAGAGCGCCAGCTTCGCGTCACCATGAACTTCTTGTTTGCCGCTTCGTAGCTTCCACGGCCAGAGCATCCGGCGCACTCTTCCGCTGGCGACCGGTGCGGCGGATACTTGCGTTGGAACATTCGCCGCATCCGCTTCCGTCTCGGAGGCAAACGGATCGTTCACTCCACCAAACTTCGGCAACAACGCCGCCCGCCGCATCCGATACGCCGTCGGCGACTCGCTGAACTTCGTCAACGCCTTCGCTGCTGTCAGCAATCGGGCCAGACTCATACATCACTCCATCAACTTGAACGCCTCGTGCGACAGCACATCGTCCGAAGCCTCGACCGTGCGGTAGCGGTCTGGACTCCAAATCTCAAAACGATCCAACAGACCGACGAGCATCGCCTGGTTCGAGATGCCCGCCTCGCGTGCCATCTCTTCCGGCAGACAAATCCGCCCCGCCTTGTCGAGTGCGACCTGACATGACTTGCTGCCGATGACGCGTTTCAAAACCGTCTTGTTCGGGTCCGCGTTCGGCATCGCGTCAATCGTCGCCATCAGTTCCGCCATCTCCTTCGGCGGCAGGACGCGGAGGCACGGGCCTTCCTTCGCCTTGGGCCAGACGATGAGCGTGAATTCGATCCCAGACGTGGCCGGACGCCACATCGCTGGCACCTGCACCCGACGTTTCTCATCCACCCCGTGCTGGTAACACGAGTTGTAGTACGTCGGCATTTCTGGTTCGTCAGCTTTCACGACTTATCCACCACCAAGGACCGGGCCATACTCCTGCCCCACAACGCCCCACTTTTAACCACTTTCACCCACTTCCTGTCAACAACAATCCACAGCAATTATTCAGAAGTTATTCACAGGCCGAACCTGGTGAATAGCCCTCTCCTCGACCTGGCTTGGCTGGACAAACCTCAACAGCCAGCCCGCGGGTCATCCCGTTCGTGTCCATTCGCGTCATTCGCGGGCAACTCTTCCGCTCGGGGATGTCCCAAGAACAACGCCGCCGTCCGCTTTCGGATTCCAGATTTGTCCGTCTCTGCTACGCTGCCGCCGTCATGCGAACGGCGGATTTCGATTACCAGCTCCCGCACGAACTCATCGCGCAGCACCCGGCGCCGCGCCGTGATGCGTCGCGCTTGCTGGTGCTCAACCGGCCCAACGGCGAAATCCGGCACCGCAACTTTCCCGACCTTCTCGAATACCTGCGCCCCGGCGACGTGCTGGTGCTGAACAACTCGCGCGTCATCCCAGCTCGGTTGCGTGGTGTGAACGCGCACACCGGCGGGCAGTTTGAAATCCTCCTGCTCGAAGAAAACGCGAGCAACGATTGGTGGGCGATGCTGCGTCCGGGCAAACGAGCGCGCATCGGCACCCGCATCACTATCCGAAAGCACACCGCCACGGACACAGGCATCCGAGCGACAGTCACCGCGACCAACGCCGAAGGTCACCGCCGCCTGAGCTTCACCGGCACGCGCAACATCAGCGACGAACTCGATGCGGTTGGTGAAGTTCCACTCCCGCCGTACATTGCGCGGAACAACCTCGACGCGCTCGCCGAAGACAAGCAACGCTACCAAACAGTGTTCGCAGAGCCGCCGGGTTCAGTCGCCGCGCCAACTGCGGGTCTGCACTTCACGCCGGAGTTGCTCGGCGGCATCCGCGCACGCGGCGTGGATGTGCAATTCGTCACGCTCCATGTCGGCTTTGGCACCTTCGCGCCGGTGAAAAGTGAAACGCTGGCTGGCCACACTATGCACGAGGAACGCTACGAAATCAGCGAAGCAACCGCGCGCGCTGTCAACGCGGCGAAGCTCGCGGGCCAGCGCGTTGTCGCTGTAGGCACGACCAGTGTGCGCGAGCTGGAAAGCGTCGCCGCACAACACGATGGCAAGCTCGTGGCCGCGCTTGGACGGACAAGCATTTTCATTCACCCGCCGTTTTCGTTTCGCGTTGTGGACGCGCTGCTCACGAATTTCCATCTCCCCTGCTCCACGCTGCTCATGCTCGTCAGCGCATTGGCCGCGCCGGGCGAGACGTGCGGACGCGAAATGATCTTGCGCGCTTACGCCGCGGCAATCCGCGAGCGCTACCGGTTCTACAGTTACGGCGACGCCATGCTCATCGTATGAATGCGAAACGCGGAACGCGAAACGCGAAACTCCCGTTTGTGCTGGTCAACATGGCGATGACGGCGGACGGAAAAATCGCCTCGGCGAATCGTGCGGCATCGTCGTTCGGCAGCGAGCGTGACCACTCTCATCTGCTGGAATTGCGCGCCACCGTGGATGCGGTGATGGCCGGTGCGCGCACGGTGGGCTCGGCTCAAATCAACATGGGCCCAGGTCCGACGAAGCTCCGTCGCCTGCGGCTGAAGCGCGGCCTCGCCGAATTCAACCTGCGGGTCATCGTCAGCGGCAGCGGCTCGATCAATCCGAACGCGCACGTTTTCACAAAACGCTTTTCACCCATCATCATCCTGACTACGCAACACGCATCCGCAACGAAGCTGCGCCGACTACACGAGGTGGCAGACATCGTAAGAATTTGCGGACGCAACGAAATCAACTTCTGCGCTGCGCTGCGCTGGTTGCGCGAGAAATGGAATGTGAAGCGTTTGCTCTGCGAAGGCGGCGGTGAACTCAATGACGCGTTGCTCCGTTCCGATCTGGTGGATGAATTGCACCTGACGATTTGTCCGCTGGTGCTTGGCGGACGCCGCGCGCCGACCATTGCGGATGGCATCGGTTTCCCAAAGCTCGCCAACACCGCGCAGTTCGAATTGCAGAGTGCAAAACGCCACGGCGACGAACTGTTCCTCGTCTTCCGCAGTCGGCCGTAACCATCTGCCGCAAGCGCCATCGTCGTTCGCATGGTAGGGCGCGTCACTCCGTGCGCGCCGCGGTAGTCACAACGAACGACGGCGCGCACGGAGTGACGCGCCCTACCGGCTCCGAATGCTGCATTCAGCCTTCAGCCTTCAACGTTGCCCCTCGCCTCCTCCCAGCGCGCGAAGAGCCACAGCAAATCCGAAAGGCGGTTGAGATAGACGATGATTTCCGGATTGGCCAGCTCGCCAGCTTCCTGGATGCCGCACACGCGGCGCTCGGCGCGTCGGCAAACCGTGCGCGCCAGATCAAGCGCGGCGGCGGCGGGATTCGCGCCGGGTGTGGCCCAGCCCTGAAACGACACCTTCTGCGCCTCGATTTCCGCCACCAGCTTGTCGAGCTTGGCCGTGAGTTCTGGCGTCACTACGTGGTAGCCGTCCTTGCCAAAGCGCACGAGGTCCTCTGGCGCGGTGGCCAGTTCGCCCATGAGCTGCACGAGGTCCTTTTGGATCGGTTCGAGGTTGTCGCGCACAAACGCCTGCGCCGACGCCGCGCGCGCGAGGCCCAGCGCCGCGTTCAACTCATCCACGCAGCCGCACGCCTCCACGCGCGGGTGGCACTTCGAGACGCGCCGGCCATACATCAAACTCGTCGCGCCGGCGTCGCCGCCTTTGGTCACGATGCTCATGAACGGCGGCCAGAGTCGGGCGGAACGGACCGGAAGTCAAAGCCGCGTTGCGACCGCTGCGTTGCGACCGCTGCGGCGTAGCGACGTAACCGGAGCGTACAAGAGTGCGGTTCTGGCGAACCAACTTCCCGATCCACAACCTGAACGCCTGGATTCAAAACTTCACGTCGCAAACCAAAGAGTCTAAGTCTGGGATTCCAGACTTGAGCACAAGGACTCAAGAGTTCAGGTCCGGGATTCAAAACGTCAGGTCTTGGGTTCACAACCCGACTGCGCGGATTCAAAGCTTCACGTGGCAGATTCCCGACGCCATGTCTGGGATTCCGGACTTCAGATTTTCGATTCCCGACTTCACCGCGCGGACCCAGAATCCAAGCCTCCGATCTATTACCTCACTGCGCGAACTCACGACGTCACGTCTTGAATCCACGACCTCACGCGGTGCTTCCAAGACTTCAACTCTTGGATTCAAGACTTCATTGCGTGGATTCACAACTTCAAGTTTTCGATCCAAAACTTCATTCCTTGGATTCAAAACGCATGATCTTGAATTCGCAACCTTGCATCTGACAGCGGTTTACGCATCTGACCATTGAAAAACGACCGTCGGGGAGTAACTTGACCTCGTTGCCGGCAGATCATGCCGGGAGAAGGGACTGGAAACCCCTTCCCGCATTCGGCAAGTGCCGGCTGCCTGACGGTCAGAACCAGTACAAAGGAGAATGAGTATGGCTCGCATCAATGTGCCAAACAGCGCCGACCCGATGATCGGCTTGGCGAAAAAGATCAAAGACAAACACACCGCCGACGGCGCGGCCAGTCCGCTCGGCGCGTTGAATATGGCGGACCTCGCGGCCAAGACGCAAACCGCCGACGACAAGAACCAGCTCGCGGCGAAGTTGTATCGCGACGCGGAGGCGGCCACGCAGGCGCGCGACCTCGCGCTCGGCCTCAAGAGCGCCGCGCCCGGCACGGTTGCCCAGTACGTCCGCAGCGTGCGCGACGTGCTCGCCGGCATCTACAAAGGCAACGAAAAGAAACTCGGCGACTGGGGCTTTGAAGTGGACGACAGCCCCACGCCGGCTAAGAAACCGGGCACGCCGGCATGAGGCACGGTAGGGCGCGATGTCCGCATCGCGCCGCACGGCGGGCTGCGGAGAGCCCGCCCTACCGCAAAACGACGCGCGGCCTTCGGAAATGAGGGCCGCTTTCATTTTGGGCAAATCCAGCCGCGCGAACGTCAGCGAGGCGGAGAACGATTCTCCCTCGCCCGTCGGATGGGAGAGGGCCGAGGTGAGGGTGTGCGAAGTAATCGTCACGCAGCGACCGGCGTCCCCATGTGCTGCATGACGTATTCGTCGAGCGACTCGTAATTGGGAATGCCTCGCTTGCCGTTCACACGACCGAGAATCGTGTTGTCAATGCGGTGGTGGAGAAAGTCCACCAATTCCTCAAAACGCCCTTCGGGAATGAAGTAGGTCGGGGCTTTGAATCTGGTCTCAATGTTCTTAAAAAGTACGGAGTAGTGAAAACGGTCGGTGCGTCCAAATCGGGCGTCCGCCTCGCGGTAATGGTTGTATCGCTCTACCAGATATTTCACGTAGTTGCGCTTGGCGAGGTCCGCGCCGATGCAGCCCTCCGGGTAGGCAGCGGGACGCTGGCTGCCTTTGCCCACACGCACGCTCACCCGGTCGCCGACATGGATTGCCGCGCCGGTGAGGTTTCCGCCGGAAACATTGAGCGCGTTCTTCGTCTTCATGGTGCTATTTTAACCGGGAACGGTGTTTTGCCAACAACTCGTTCATTATCCCTGCCAGATGCTGCCGGAAGGCCTCTTCGAACGCTTTCAAATCCGTGTAAGTGTGATAAAGCGCCCGTTGCCCCAGCTTGCGCTTGAACTTTTCAATCCGCTCAAATTCATCCCGCGCCTTGCGGCGTCTCGGCATCGGGAGAATCGCGAAATACACCATCACCTTTTTGCCGCGCTTGATGCTGCGGCGAATCTCCTCCTCCGTTCCCGAATCCGCCACCCCCGTGGGCGAACCAAATCGCGCGTTGAAAATGCCCACCATGATGTCGCATTGATCCACCACCTGCTTGTTGAGGAGCGCTTGCGGGCGGCGACCGGCGGCGGGGTGGCTGTGCGTACGCCAGTTCGTGAACTCCACGCGCGCCCCCGACAGCGGCCCGTGGTCGCGATTCCATTGCTCGATCTGCCCGCGAATCACGTCATGCGCCTCGTCCACGTCCGATGGCGCACCCACGAACAAACGAAACAGCAGGACTTGCTCTGGCATAACGCGGTGAGACTACGCATCGTCAGTTGACTCGTCAAACCAGCTTCCGTGTCCGATTTGCTGGGGGACGGACGACGATTCTCCGTCTGCTTGGCGGAGAGGGCCGGGGTGTGGGCGCGCCATGCTCAAACTAACTTCCAGACAACCCCGCACAATCAGCCGGCCATTATTTCTTCGGCAGAACTGTGTAGAAGAATTCAACAGTGTCGTCACAATCGCTCTCTGCATGGTGAGCGCGCGAACTCTTGATCTCGAATCCTACAAAAAACTGTTTTCCAATATGGCTCTCAAGAATTCTGAGCGCGAATGTGTTTTCTGTTTGCCATGTTGATGATCCGTGGGCAACTACCATGGCGTATTGAAGTGCTTCTCCCATTGGATCGCTCGCGGTCACGACATAATCAACAACATCATCTGGTCGCAAAATGTGTTTTGGGCCAAGCACGGCGAGAGGCGACGCACCCGCTATCCAGATGTTGCCCAGACTGTCTCGGACGCTTTCGATTCTTGGAAAGTAGTCTTCGCTTGTTTCAAGCTTGCTCCTGTAGCGAATAAGTCTGGTGCGGATTTCCCCTGCAATTCCTATGGCAAGGTGCTTTTGGTGGGGCAGAAGTTCGCGTCTGTGAGCATCCGGGTCGCGAAGTTTCTCAAGCTCTCCTAAATAGACTTTCATTATCCCCAGATCTCCGAGCGCTTCGGAGAACTTTCCCCAATGCTTTTCTAAAATCGTGCGAACGTCGTAAAAATCAGCATAATAGATCAGTCTCGGTTCTACGACTCCGCCCGGCTGCCGCTTTAGTTCCTCCTCTTTTCGCCCTTGCCATTTCTCCAGCCTCTGGGGTGCAACGCCACATTTTGCCGTCCAGTCCGACCCCAATGCTTTTTCGAGAGTCGCCGCAACAAAATCTCTCAGCAGATTCTCCGTGTCTTTGAGCGCTTGTGTGATGTCGATTTGCATTTCCTAATACCGCGGTTCGGCTTGTCACGCCAGCTTCCTCGCAATCTGTTCGTCCAAGATTTCCTTCACCGTGAGCGGGATGATGACGGCGTGGTCGGCTTTGAAAAAGCGGTCAATCTCGCGCAGCGCGTCCTCGGAGTAATCGAACGAGATGAAGAAGCCTTTCTCGCGCTTGCTGCGGCGCATGGCGGTCTCGAAGGCGTCAATGTCCGGGCGGCCCACCTTGTCCTTCTGCTTTACCTGAATCGGATACCAGTGTTCCTGCAACGGCAGGTCGCCCTCCCTCAGGGCCGCCGGTTCTGTGCCGACGGGGAAGATGCGGCCATCAATCCCGTAATCGCCGACTTTGGTCTTGTTCGGGATGCCCCCGAGGGCGACGACGGCCCAGTTCTCAAATTCAAACGGCGGATACTTGCGCAATTCGGCTTCCGTCTTCGGCAAATCGCGAACGACGAAGCCGCGCCCGATGTTCCAAAGCGATTCATCTTCCGGCAGCCCGCAGTCTTTCCGCAGCCGTTTGGCCATGACGCGGCAGGCGGTGGGCGAAACATCCATCCCAATCCACTGCCGCTTGAGCTTCTGGGCCGCCACCAGCGCCGTGCCGCAACCGCAGAATGCATCGAGCACGATGTCGTTCTCGTTGCTGCTCGCCTTGGTGATGCGCTCCAAGAGAGCGAGTGGCTTTTGCGTGGGGTAGCCGAGCGCCTCGCGGGCTTGGGAATTGATTGGCGGAACGTCTGACCAAATTGTATCGATCAGCACACCCTCTTGCTCGTCGAGGTATCGCTTAATCCGAGGCCATCCCCCCTCTCGTTCGGGCCAATAAATCTTCCCGTCTGCATCGAGCTTGTCCAAGTCAGCCGGTGGCTGTGCCCAGTGGCGTTGTTTCGGTGTTGGATCGAAGCCACGCCACGGTTTCCCCGTCTCTCCGTTTCGAGTCCCTTCCCCCGTGAGGTCGCTGAGTGAATACCGGCGTCCGGTCTTTTCTTCCACATGCCCGTAATGCATTGCGATTCGTTCCTCGCTTAGTGGGGTGAATTGCCGGTTGAACGTGATGTCGCCACCTCCGCTGTAAAAGAAAATGGAGTCGTGGTTGTTCGGAAACAGTTTGTAGCTTTGTGTCTTCGCAGTGGTTCGCCGCCAGATGATTTCGTTGCAAAAATTATTCTCGCCGAAGATCTGGTCGAGCATGACCTTGACGTAGTGGGAGGCGTGCCAGTCGCAGTGGTAATAAAAACTGCCGGTCTTTTTGAGGACGCGGGCCAGTTCCACGCAGCGCGGGCGCATGAAGTCAATGTAGGCCGCCGTGCTGGCGTGGCGGTCCTCGAAGGCGCGCTTCTCCTTGGTCTCGCCCCAGAAGACCTCGTAGTTGCGGTTCGAGTTGAACGGCGGGTCAATGTAGATGAGGTCCACGCAGGCGTCAGGCAGGCGGCGCAGTTGTTCCAGGCAGTCGCCGCAGTAAATGACGCGCGTGTCCACGAGGGAGGAAGAGCGTAGCCGCGTTGGTGACAACGCGGATTCTTTGGCGGCGTCGGTTGGTTTCCGCGCCTTCACAGGCGCGGTTACGGGGGCGGGGGCTTTCTTCGCCATGCGGCGAGCGTAGGAGTTTTCCCGGTTGCGGTCAACGCACAGTGATTTCAGCCGTTCCCCTCCCGGAGGCAGCTTGAGCAGGCCAGACTCACCGCTCGACGACGCGTTTGTAGGCGAGCACGCCTTCCGCAATTGCCTTCGCGATTTCGCGCCGGTAGGCCGCGTCGAGAATCTTTTTCCCTTCCGCTGGATGCGACAGGAAGCCGGCTTCGATGAGCACCGCCGGCATGGGGGCGTCGCGCAGCACGGCAAAGCGGGCGCGCCGCACGCCGCGGTCTTCCGTGCCGAGGCCGCGCACCAGCGCCTTCTGCATCTGCCAGGCAAGCAGGAGATTCTTCCCGTTGTTCCGATTGCCGGTGGAGGCGCCCGTGGTGGGGCCGTCGCTGCCGGCGGCGGTGGAACTGGCACCGGCGGGCGTGAGGCAATAGACTTCCGTGCCGCGCGCGTCGCCGCGGGCGCCGTCGGTGGCGTTGAAGTGGAGGCTGATGAAAAGGTCTGCGCCGGCCTTGCGCGCGACGGCGGGCCGGGCAGGCAGGTCCACGAAGGCGTCGCTCGTGCGCGTGAGGCTGACCTTGAAACCGGCGCGCGTAAGCTGGTCCTTGAGTTCGTAGGCAAGCGCGAGGGTGTAGCGCTGCTCCTCGTGTCCGCCGACGCGGTAGCCGGGGTCCTTGCCGCCGTGGCCGGGGTCCAGACAGATGCGGCGGATTTTCCATCCGCCGGCGTTGCGCGGCGGATGGAGCAGCGGTTCGAGCGTGTGGTTGAGGTCCAGTTGCGAAAGCTGGCCCACGCCGTCACGGTACTCGGAAGGTTTGAGCAGCCAGACCTGGACGCCGTTGATGCGGGCTTCGCGGGAGTTCGCCTTGAAGACGAGCCGCGCGCCGTCGCGGCTGAGCTGGAGGATTTCGTCGCGCTCGTTCCACTGGATTTGGAAGCCGTTGGCCCTGGCCCAGTCGCGGAGACGCAGGGGAGAAAGCGGCTTGTGGCGCGAGGGAAGAACCTGGCGCGTGGCAGCGGGCCCTGACAGCGCGAACGCCATCAGCGCCAAAGCCGCGAGACTCCGTGTGCATGCCAGACTGTTCATGGGCGGGCGCACTGTGCCCGGCGGGCCGGGGGCGTTCAATCTGAAAACGGGAATTGGCGCTGCGATCGCTGCCCGAAGGCGTCTGCGGTTTGGGTCCGGGCATCGCCTTGATGCGGCGCCTAATTTCAGCAATGCGACGGCTAATTTCAGTTGCCCGCGCCGCGGCGCCTGCCTATTTTCCACGCCGGGTTCTCCGAAGAGAGCGAGTGAATTATGAACAACGTTGCAGAACTGAAACTGGACGGCAAGAGCTACAACTTCCCGATCATCGAAGGGACGGAGCACGAAAAGGCGGTGGACATCTCTGCGCTGCGCAGCCAGACGGGCTACATCACGCTGGACGACAGCTACGGGAACACCGGGTCGTGCAGGAGCAACATCACTTTCATTGACGGCGAGAAGGGCATCCTGCGGTATCGCGGCATTCCGATCGAAGAACTGGCGGAGGAATCCACGTTCGTCGAGGTGGCCCACCTGCTGATCACGGGCCGGCTGCCCACCAGCCCGGAGTTGCGCCGGTTCTCCGACCAGCTCACGCAGAATGAAATGCTGCACGAGGACTTGAAATACCACTTCGAGGGCTTCCCCTCGAAGGCGCATCCCATGGCCATCTTGTCCGCCATGATCAACGCCAGCGGCTGTTTTAATCCCTGCGCGGCCACGTGTGGCAAGGGGGAACGATACGAACTGTGCGCCGCCCGGCTGATGTCCCAGGTGAGGACGATCGCGGCCTTCGCCTACCGGAAATCGAACGGCCTGCCCATCATTTACCCGAAGCCGGAATACAAGTACGCCGCAAATTTCCTGCACATGATGTTCTCGCATCCGTACCAGGACTATGACCTAAATCCGGAAGCGGTGCGGGCGCTGGATTTGATCTTTCTGCTGCACGCGGACCACGAGCAAAATTGTTCCACCGCCACGGTGCGCATGGTGGCGTCCAGCGGCGCCAACATGTTTGCAGCCACAGCCGCCGGCGTCTGCGCGCTTTGGGGCCCGCTCCACGGCGGCGCGAACCAGGCTGTCCTCGAAATGCTGGAGGAGATTCACGCGACCGGCGACGACGGCTCGAAGTTTGTCACGGCTGCCAAGGACAAGACGAGCGGCAAGAAGCTCATGGGCTTCGGCCACCGCATCTACAAGAACTACGATCCCCGCGCGCGCATCATCAAGCAAAGCTGCGACGACTTGCTGGCCAAGCTCAAGCGGAGCGACCCGCTGCTGGACATCGCGAAGCATCTCGAGGAAGCCGCCCTGCGGGATTCCTATTTCATCGAGCGGAAGCTCTACCCGAACGTGGATTTCTACAGCGGGATTATCATGCGCGCGCTCGGAATCCCCGTGGACATGTTCACGGTGATGTTCGCCATCGGGCGCATGCCCGGCTGGATCGCCAACTACCACGAGGTCGTCGAAGACCCGAACACACGCATCTACCGCCCGCGGCAGGTTTACCTTGGCCCGACGCAGCGGCCCTACGTGCCGATTCAACAGCGCACGTGACGCTGCCCCGATTGACCGAAGAATCCGGTGGCGGCAGCCGCAACGCGCACGGTACCGATGGACGTTGCGTTCCGCGGCAAACCACCCTTGAATCTCGCCAGCGAAAACACCCGACATGAACCTCCACGAATTCCAAGCCAAGCACCTGCTCGCCAAGCGCGGCGTCGCCCTGCCGGCTGATGCCGTCTGCGGCACGGCCGAGCAGGCCCGCACTGCTGCCGCGAAACTGCTGGCGGACGGCGCCACGCGCTTCGTCGTCAAGGCGCAGATTCACGCGGGCGGGCGCGGCAAGGGCACCTTTCAGAACGGCTATCGCGGCGGCGTGAAGCTGGGCACTACGGCGGACGAGGCTTTTGATTTCGCCAAGGCCATGCTCGGGAACGTGCTGGTGACGAACCAAACCGGCGCCGCCGGACGCCGCGTGGGCAAGGTTTTGGTGGCCGTTGCACCAAACATCCGCAAGGAACTTTACGTGGCCGTACTGCTTGACCGCGGACTGGCGTGTCCGGTCATCATGGCCAGCACCGAAGGTGGCATGGACATCGAGGAGGTGGCCGCGAAGACGCCGGAGAAAATCATCAAGGAAGCTGTTGATCCCATGCTCGGGTTTCAGGCTTTTCAAGGTCGCAAGCTTGCCTCGGCGCTGGGGCTGCGCGACGATTTGATGGGCCAGGCCGCCAAGCTGTTCGCCGGCCTTTACCGGACGTGGTGGGAATGCGACGCGTCGCTCATCGAGATCAACCCGCTCTGCCTCGTCGCCGACGCCGACGGCAAGGAATCACTCCTTGCGGTGGACGCCAAGATGACGCTCGATGACAACGGCCTGTTCCGTCATCCCGACATTCAGGCGATGCGCGACCTCGCCGAAGAATCGCCGCTGGAAGTCGAGGCCAGCCAGTTTTCGCTCAACTACATCAAGCTCGAGGGTACCATCGCCTGTCTCGTCAACGGCGCGGGCCTGGCGATGGCGACGATGGACATCATCAAGCATTACGGCGGTGAGCCGGCCAACTTCCTCGACGTCGGCGGTGGCGCGAGCGTCGAACAGGTGACGGTGGCCTTCAAGATCATCATGAAGGACCCCAACGTCCGCGCCATCCTCGTGAACATTTTCGGCGGCATCATGGATTGCGACGTGATTGCGCAAGGCATCGTGGTCGCGGTGAAGGAAACGGGCCTCAAGCTGCCGCTGGTCGTGCGCCTTGAAGGCAACAACGTGCAGGCCGGCCGGCAACGACTCGCCAGTTCCGGCCTCACAATCATCAGCGGCGACTCGATGGCGGACGCGGCGCAGAAAGTGGTGAAAGCAGTTGCCGTCTGAACAACTGGAGACTGACAATCCGAAACCGTTGATCCCCATGGCCATTCTCGTCACTCCCCAAACCCGCGTCCTCGTCCAAGGCATCACCGGCAGCTTCGGCGCGCGGCATGCGCAGCTTTCGCTCGACTACGGCACGCAAATCGTCGCCGGCGTCACGCCCGGCAAAGGCGGTCAGACCTTCACGCACGGCAGCCATAGAGTGCCGATTTTCGACACGGTGGCGGAAGCCATGAAGCAAACCGGCGCGGCTGCCTCCGCTGTGTTCGTGCCTCCGGCGTTTGCAGCGGACGCCATCCTCGAAGGCGCGGACGCGGGCCTCGAACTGGTCGTGGCCATCACCGAGGGCATTCCCGCCAACGACATGCTCAAAGTCAAACGCGCGATGGCAGGCAAACCCACGCGGCTCATCGGCCCGAACTGTCCCGGCATTGTCACGCCGGGCGCAGGCAAGGATTCGCACGGCGGCTGCCGCATCGGCATCGCGCCCGGTTACATTCACAAGAAGGGCAACGTTGGCGTTCTGTCGCGCAGCGGCACGTTGACCTACGAGGCGGTGTGGCAGTTGACCTGCCGCGGCGTGGGCCAGAGCACCTGCGTCGGCATCGGCGGCGATCCCGTGCCCGGCATGTCGCACCTTGATGTCATCAAGCTTTTCACCCATGACCCGGAAACCAAAGGCATCATCATGATCGGCGAGATCGGCGGCAGCGCGGAGGAGGAAGCGGCGGCGTGGATCAAGCATCATTGCAAGAAGCCGGTGGCGGGCTTTATCGCCGGCGCGACGGCGCCGCCAGGACGCCGCATGGGCCACGCGGGCGCGATCATCAGCGGCGGCAAGGGCACGGCGGCGGCCAAGATTTCGGCATTCCAGGACGCCGGTATCGGCGTGGCGGTCACGCCGAGTGAGATGGCGGACACTTTGTTGAAGATGATGTGAGCAGGGTGGCAACGTGAATGGTGAATCGTGAATCGTGAAACGTCCTGGGACCGACACGCTCATCACCAGTCACCATCCACGATTCACCATCCACCTCCGCCATGTCCCTGATTGACTTCCTGCTGAACCTGGCCGGCCTGCTGCTGTGGTTGAACTGGCTTTCCATCCGGTTCGATCCGCTGGCCCGGCCAGCCGCGGCGACGTTGGCGGGAACGTTGCGAAAGGCCGGACGACCGGCCGCGCGGCGCTGGCTGTTGGCGGCAACGCTGGCTGCGTTGCTATTGCTACGGGCGTTGCTCTATTACCACATCGGCTCGGCAGCGGATTGGTCTCCCAAGCTCCACCTAGGCGCGATCGCGCTCTCGTTCCGCAGCGATTACTTCCGCCTGGTATTTGCGTATTCGGGTCTCAGCTTCGCGGCGATGCTCGGCGGCTTTTATTTGTGGATGCTGCTGCTTTCCTTCTTGGGTGGGAGAGAAGCCGAGAGCGATCCGTTCCTCCGGCTGGCTCATGCGCATTTGGGCGGGGTGGCGCGCTGGCCGTGGCTGGCGCGACTCGGGTTGCCTTTCGCGGTCGTGGCGCTTCTGTGGCTGGCGCTGGCGCCGATGTTGGGCTGGCTGGGCGTCGTGCCGCGGCCCGGTTCGTGGCTGCTGCGCTGCGAACAATCAGCGTTGGTAGGCCTCGGAGCCTATCTGGGATGGAAATACCTGATCGCGGGCCTCCTTGCGCTGCACCTCCTCCACAGCTACGTGTATCTCGGCCGGAGTCCGTTCTGGAGTTTTGTGGCGCTCGCCGCGCGCGGCCTGCTCAAACCCATGCGCCGGCTGCCACTTCGCGTGGACCGGGTGGATCTCGCGCCGGTGGTGGGCATCGCACTGGTGTTCCTGGCGGTCGGCGTCGCGGAAAATGGGTTGCGGCTATCCTCGAACCTGAGCGTGCCAGGGTTGTTTGAACTGTACCAGCGGGTTTCCCGATAGGCTCGCCCGCGCCAGCCGTTTTAACCCGGGGCAGTCTTCGGAAACCAAACGGAAACCGTCGTGCCCGTGCCCGGCTCGGTTTCGATGATGAGCGCGCCTCCGTGCATTTGCGCCAGGCGGCGGCAAATGGTCAAACCGAGACCCAGCCCCTGTTGCTCCTGCATCTTGCGGTCGAATTGCATATAAGCGCCCAGCGCGGCGACTTGCTCCGGCGAAAGGCCCCTGCCATGGTCCACGACGGAAAGGACCGGGCCTTGTTCGCCCGCCCGCAACGCGACGCGGACCGAGGTGCCGGGCTTAGAAAACTTGAACGCGTTTTGCACCAGCTCGTCCACGATCTTCAAGAGGTAATCCTCGGCCATGGGCACGGATTGGTCTTGGAGGTCAAGCACCAGATCGTCGGGGCGGTGGGCGGATTGCGCCGCGGTCCGCGCCTTGGCCTGGAGGTTCCGCACGGGGAACCGGGTCGTGCCTCGCTGGAACGCGGCGGCCTTCGCCGGATCGCTGCCCAGCAGCTCAAGCTGGGTGTAAATGAGAAAATTCTCGATGAGCCGCATCAAGCGCCGGCCCGACTCGCTAATCACCTGTCCCATCTCCGCCACTTCCGTCGGTTGCAGCGTGCTGGCGTCGGCGCTCAGGATTTCACCATAGGCGAGGATGCCGTTGAGCGGCGTGCGCAATTCATGCGGCAGCGCGAGGCTGATGCTATCGCGCAGGTCCGCGAGCTTGCGCTCCGCTTCCTGACGCACCTGCTCCGCCTTTCGCAAACGCGCCTCCACGGCGCCGTGCAGTTGCTCGGCGGAAAACGGTTTGGGCAGGTAATCATCTGCCCCCAGTTCCATGCCTTGACGCATGCCCGCCGGGTCCGCGTAACCGGTCATCAGGATGAATGGGATCGCCGCCGTCGCCGGCTCCTCACGCAACGCCGCGAGCGTGCGATAGCCGTCCAGTTCCTGCATCCTCACGTCGCAGAGGATGAGATTGGGCAGCGTTTGCCGCGCGAGTTTGATCCCTTGGCGTCCATTCCCGGCTTCCACGACGGCGTAGCCCTTCTGCGAGAGGACGGCGTTTACCATCTCCCGCAATCCCGCTTCGTCATCAATGACGAGGATTCTCTTCATGCCGGTGACACGTGCCTCGCCTGGATACAGCCCCGCGCCGTCCCGGGCGCAAAACGCACGGAACGCGCAGCTCTGATACTTGATCTGGGCGCAACGAAGCTATGATTGTCAGCAAGCGGTCCGCCAAATGTTCGTCGAGGCGGACGGGCGGTGGCAACCATAGGAAACAACGGCGTTCAAGGGGGGTGCCTCTTGTCCAAGGTTTTCTGTCTGGATTCAACGGTGCCAAGAAAACGCGCGGCGGCGTCTCGGTTCTGCGCAGCCACGGTTGACTGGCTCAGTCGAACTTCCGCGTGAGCCGGGCCTGATGATACGCATGGCGTTCCACGGCCGTCATGCGCTCGAAGTCCGGCGCGCCATTGGCCAGCTTCGGCCACGGGGCCGTCGCGGAAGCTGTCTGCCGGAAGCCTACACCCGCATCGGCCTCCAGCGGGCGCGCTGCCAGCCCAGCGGCGGCCAGCGGATTGATCCGAATCTCCGCGGACGCCCGGCGCGCGCCGCTACCATCATAGCTCATCGCTTGATCCGTGAGCTTCAAATCGTCGGCCAGGGAGCGATGCGGTTTGATGCCTTTGCCCTGCAACACGCCATGGTAGGCGCGCACGGCTTCCTCCGGATTCAGTTTGCCATCGGTGATCAACCGCAGCATCTCAATGAACGCGAGTTGGTGTTCGGCGTGGTTGATCTTCCGCCCGAACAGCGCCACCCGGGCGCCGTACTTCTGCGCGTCGTGGATCAAGCGGAACGCGTCGTAGGTCGTGCCCGCGCTGCCGCCAAGGATGCCGACGACGAGGTTTGGATCGTAATGCGCCAATTCCTCCATCGCCTTTGGACCGTGATAAACGATCTTCAGGAAAATGGGGCGTCCTGCCTCCGGCACGCCGGCGAGGGTGCGAAGGATATTGTCGTTGATGAATTCGCCCAGTTTCTCCTGCGGGATGCCGCTGTCCACGTTCGGATCGAAGACCTCGAGGAAATGCCGGAACTTCTTTCGTTCTGCCTCCTCGCGGAACGCCTTGTACCAAAGCAATGCCTCGCGGTCCTGCTCCAGGTCGTTGACGAACGTCACGGAATACAGGCCGAGGTTTGCGCCCGGAAAATCATCGGTCTTTCGGTCGCACTCCACCTCGCCGCACTGGATATGGTCAATCGTGGCGCTGCGGAACGGCTGCGAGGCCTCGCGGGTGTAGCATCCGTGCCGCACCGCCCAGATATCGGTGGTGTCATTGGCGCGTGCCGCCGGAGTCACGTGCGAGTTCTTAAACAGGCCTTCCTTGATCGTGAGTTGCTCGTTCACGTAGGCCGACATCAGCATGATGTCCACGAGGCCTTGGTGCGCGATTTCGCGGATGATGTCGAGGAATTCCGGCAGGTTGCGGTAGCCAAACTCGTCGCGTGACCAGACCTCCGGTGAAAACTGCGCCGGGCGGGTGCCGTGCTTCGCCAGATACGAGCGCGGCCCGGTCGCGTGCACGCCGAACGCCATGTCCGCATCCTTGGCGTCAGCGATGATGAACGCGTGGGATGACCGGTTGGCTTTAATCTCGGCGAGCTTGGTATCGAGGGATTTCATCACGGCTTCGACGAACTGATCACTTCGTCTGCGCCAAAATCTGGTCTGTGATGGCTTGCACGGCCTTCTCCGCCTCATCGTCGAAACCGACCGATGTTTCCGCTTTCGGCGGCACCGCACAACTCACGCCCGGACGCCAGTCAGCGTTGTCGCAAAGCTCGCATTCCTTGAGTCCATGGCGCGGATCGGGGATGCCGAGGCTTTGCTTGATCTTGAGCAAATCCTGAAGTTGCGCGGGCGTCATCGTCTGTGGCTGAACGCCCAGTTGTGCGCTGACAAGGATCGTGCGGCAATACGCCTCCAGAATCTCCATCTTGAAATAGGCGTCCTCGACATTCTGGTGGCTCCAAGAAACAACGCCGTGGTTCGCCATCAAGATCGTGTTGTGCTTGTCCACCAGATCCGCCACGAGCTGGCCCATTTCCGGCGTCCCCGGTGTGCGGTACGGCGCGACGGCCACCGAAGCGAACACTTCATACTCTGGAATCATGCACGTCGGCGGCACGAGCCCGGCCACGGCAAAACCAGTCGCATACGGCGGATGGCAATGCACCGAGGCCATCGCCTTGGGCTGGCGCTTCATGATCTGTAAATGCATCAGGATTTCGCTCGTGCGCTTCTTCACGCCGGCGAGTTGATTACCTTCGAAATCCACGAGGCACATGTCCTCCGGTTTCATGAAACCCTTGCTCACAAGCGTAGGCGTGCACAGTGCGATGTCCTCCTCGACGCGGATGGCGATGTTGCCGCCATTGCCGTCCACGTAAGCGCGCTGCCAAAGCCGGCGGCCGATGTCGCAGATCTGCAGTTTCAAATCGTGGCAGTAAGCGGAATTGAAAAACGCCTCCAGTTCGGCTTTCGACGACTTGGAACTGAGCGGCTTTGCAGGTGGCAACGGATTCTCGGAGGATGTTGAACCACTCTTTGATCCTGCCGCCACGGACTTCGTGTTACCGCCCGCTTCCAAGTCGCGCAGAAAATCACGGGCGGATGGCGTGAGCAGGGCGTCCACCGGCAGGCTGCGAACATCCTGCCCTTGGCGCACCATCGCTTCCAACTCCCGAAGACTGATGACCTGTTTCATGACTCAGTTCCCAAATTCACTCAGCCCTTCCACGGGCTGTAAAAAATCTCATCCACGAGCGCGGCGTTGATTGCGTCCACCGGCGTCGGTTCCGGGAATGGCTGCGCGGCTTCGCGGCCCTCAACGTAGCCGATGACCTGACACACACCACCGCCGAGCGCGTCATAGACCACCGGCGTAAAGTCTTTGCCGAAGCTGATCGGCGCATCCAAGCCACGCTCGTACTGCTCGCGCCCAAACGGGCTGACGATGAGAAAGCGTCCACCCACCAACGCGGGCACCGTCTTGCTCAACGTCACGCGGCCGATGACCGTGCCGAGTTTCATACGCGCACCCCCGGCTCGTGCTCATCCACCACCGCGGCAACAAGCCAACGCACAGGGCTTTTCTCATCGCCCACGGCTTTTCGCGCTGCCGCGCCATCCGAGGAAATCACAACTTGCTGATGCATTCCCGCGCCATGCGCATCAATCGCCACCTGTGGTGAACCTTCTGCCTCCCCGCTGGCGCCGATGGGTTGGCAAATCACCAGCCGCCTGCCGTCCAAGCTCGGATGCTTGCGGGTGGCGACCACGTTGCCTTCGACACGGGCCAGGAGCATAGCTCAGAAAATCCTCAGTTTATCAACCATCACGCAACGGCGCACCCGCGTGAACGTGCGCGGATTGCAAATGCCTTCGCCGGTCGTCGTCGCGATGGAGAAGTTCGCGTAGCCTTCGCCGCCGCTGCCCAAGCCGGCCATGCACGAACCGTTCTTGATGAACAGCGTCGTTTCCAGAGCCTTGGCCATCGCAGTCATGTTCGCCACGTCGTGCGAGTGAATGAGGGCGGAATGTTTGTAGCCGTGCTCCGCCTTCTTCGCCGCGGCGACGCCTTCCTCGACGGTCTTCACGCGCACGATCGGCAGGAACGGCATCATTTGCTCCTCTTCGACGAACAGATGGTCGGCATGCGTCTCGGCGAACAAGAGTTGCGTACCCGTCGGAATCGTGGCGCCTGCGACCCGGGCCAGCACTTCAGGGTCTCGGCCAATCAAATCGCGGCTCACGACCGGATGCGGGCAGCCTGCGCCTTGACCCGGCGGAAAAACAAACGCCGCCTTCGTCAGCCGCTCCACTTGCGCGTCGTTCAAGCGATACGCCCCATGCCTCTCCAGCATCGCCGTGAACTTGTCGAAGAACGGTTCGAGCACGAATACTTCCTTCTCGCCGATGCAGAGCAGGTTGTTGTCGTAAGCCGCGCCAAACACGACGCACTTCGCCGCGTTGTCGAGACAGCTCGTGCCGTCCACCAAAACCGGCGGGTTACCCGGTCCGGCGCACACGGCGCGCTTGCCGCTGGCCATGGCGGCTTTGACCACCCCCGGCCCGCCCGTGACACAGAGCAGCCGCACGTGCTCATTCTTCGCGATGGCGTTGAAGGACTCCAACGTTGGCGGATCAACGATACACGCGAGGTTCTCGATGCCGAGTTCGCGGTGGATGGCTTGGTTGAAGAACCGGGCCGCCGTCACCGCGCACTTGTACGCGGCGGGATGCGCGTTGAACACCGCGGCGTTGCCCGCCGCTGCCATGCTGATGATGTTGCACGCCATCGTGGGGATGGAATGCGTGCTCGGGGTGACCGCGCCAATGACACCGAACGGCGCAAACTCCTCCAGCGTGATGCCGTGATCGCCGCTAAGGCCGTAAGGATTCAGGAACTCCACGCCCGGAATGCCGCGCTGGCCTTTAAGCTTCTCGATCTTGTGGTCGAGCCGTCCAATCTTGGTTTCCTCCAACTCCAGCCGCCCCCACTCTTCCGCCTTCGTCCAGCAAATCTCTTTGACCAACTCGACGACTTTCTTGCGGCCGGCCACGCCAGCGTCGGACAACTGTTGGTAAGCTTCGCATGCGGCGGCGCACGCTTCATTGGCGTCCTGGAAGACGCCGAACTTGCCTCGGCTGACTTTGGCCGCCGGCTTCGCGTCAATGGGACAGCCGCAAATCGGGTTTACGGCGGGCGCGGCGCCTACAGAGGCGGTTGTTGTGGGTGTGGCTTGGGCGGGTGACGCAGGCGCACCGCTCAGCCGGCCCAAAACTTCGGCCACCACATCACGGATCAAAGTTTCGTTCACTGCACTCATGCGATTTCATCGGCCACAGATCGAAGACAGATGAAACACGGATTCGCGAAATGGGCATCCGCGTTCAATCGGC
>Ga0315277_10001294_pt1 | contig 36831 bp, 28 predicted proteins | sample YL17G05_15_MG_FD_203695 | JGI IMG/M metagenome (GOLD analysis project Ga0315277, IMG submission 203695) | Sediment microbial communities from Yellowstone Lake, YNP, Wyoming, USA - YL17G05_15 | ecosystem: Environmental > Aquatic > Freshwater > Lake > Sediment | place: USA: Wyoming | collected...
ATGTTAACGCGGTCATCCTCCCAACGTAGCGGTTCGATTCTGCGCCCTGCCTCCGCCATTGATCCCTCGCCTGAGTACATCCCTCCAAAAGATGTATAATGGCGCCATGCGCATGCAGCCATGCCCCCACTGCGGGGCCGAGAACAGCATCAAGCGCACCAAGTGCTACCACTGCCAGCGCGAGCTGAGCGCTCCCGGTGGCGAACTGGAGGACGCCCCACCTGTCGCCGATTCCCGCTGGAGCGCGCTGGAGATGTCCCGGCGCGCGCGACAGCGACCGTTGCGGCCCTTCGGAGGCGCGGTTTCCACTCCCGCGGGGCGTGTCCCTGCCGCGGCGCGGAAGCGGGCGGCAGGGACACGCCCCCGCGGTTGGGTGCCAGCGCGGCGGAGATCGCTGGCCTATGTCCGCAGGATGAGCGCGTTCTACCGGCAGTTGCAGTCATTGAGCAGGTCCGGCTTTCCCATCGCCCAGGCCTGCAGGGAGATGGAGCGAAACGCGCCCGCGCCCCTGCGACGCGTGGCGCGGGAGATGCGCACCGAGGCGGAGGCGGGGAAGCCCGTCTCCGGGGTGCTCGAGCGCCACCGCGAGCTCGTATATCCCTGGCATATCGGCTTGATCAGAGCGGCGGAGGCGGCTGGCACCCTCCCGGAGGCCTTCGACCAGATCGCCCACGCCTACGAGGTTGAATGGGAGACGCGCACAGCCCTGTTGTGGCGGCTCACTGTCTACGCGTTCTTCGGCATCCCCATGATCCTGCTTTCCCTTCCCGGCATCCTGCTGATCACCCAGCCGATACCGAAAGATGGATGGACCATCCCGACCATCATCCAGACTTTGAAGCACCTGCTGCTGACCGTGTCGCTCCCCATCGGCGGGGGATTGGTCGTCCTGCTGGTGGGCTGGCAGATACTCGGCGCGATGCCGTGGTTCCTCGCCTGGCAGCAGCGGATGGTGGTGCGCATCCCGGTTATCGGCGCGCTTTCCAGGGCCACCGCGCTGGAGCGCTATCTGGGAACGTTCGGCCTACTGCTTCAGGCCGGGGTGCCGATCGCGGACTCGGCCGAGCTGGCGGCGCTGGCGGCGGGCAACGCCTCGCTCACGCCGCGGCTGTTGCAGGTGGTGGGCGAACTGCGGGAGGGGGTGCCGCTCACGCAGGCGCTGATCGCCACCGGCGCCCTGGACGAAGACACCCTGAACCTGATGGCGACGGGGGAGATGTCCGGCTCCTTGCCCGAGATGCTCTCTCGCTCCGCCACCGTGCTCCGGCAGGAGACCGACCAGAAGCGGCGGATGGCGCTGCGGATGGCGGGGATTGCGCTGGGGGTGTTATGGCTCGTGCTCGCGGGGGGACTGGTGCTGTTCGCGGTGCGCGCCTACTTCGACTTCATCTTCCGCGCCGTCGAATGGTTCGAGATCGGGCTGTGAGGAAGACCATGCGCCTGGGTGTTGACGACATGTGCTTCGCCTGCGGGGAGAAGAACCCCATCGGCCTGAGGCTGCAGTTTCGGTTCGAGGGCGACGAGTACGTGACTACCTTCCAGGTCCGGCCCGAATACCAGGGTTGGGCCGGCATCGCCCACGGCGGCCTGCTCGCCACCGTCCTCGACGAAGTAATGGCTCGCCTGCTGTGGGAAAAGCAAATCAACGCCATCACCGGCAAGCTGGAGGTGAGGTATCACAAGCCGGTGTCCATCGGCGACACCCTCGCAGTCCGCGGCCGCATCACCCGCCACACCTCCCGCGGCGTGGAGACCACCGCCGAAGCCCGATCCGCGGACGGGTCAATCGTGGCCCAGGCGAAGGCGGTGAGTGTGGAGGTGTGACGATGCCTGGGGCAGGTCCGCGACCCGCCCCACCCAGATGGGGGCACGCTGGAAACGTGCCCTACGGGCTCTCCCACCTCTGGCGCGTGATCCTCATCCTCAGATCCGCCCCTCCCTCTGGCTGCCACGGGGCTTCCCGGCCGATGATCTCGAACCCGGCCTTCTCATAGCAGCGCAGGGCGCGCTGATTCCGGGAGTAGCAAGAGAGGCGGACCTCGCGGAGGCCCAGCTCCTCAAAGGCGATGGCGAGGGTGGCCTGGGTGGCGGCGGTGCCGTAGCCGTGATCCCAGAGATCCTTCTCGCCGATCAGCACACCAAAGAAACAGACTCCTTCTTCCTCGTCTATGCCGCGCAGAGTGGAGGTGCCAATAGGGCGGCCCGTCTCGTCCTCGATCACGTACATCCGCAGATGGTCCGGATCGGCGAGCACGTTGGAGATCCAGGTGCGTTCGTCCTGCACGGTGCGCGGCGGCTGAGTGAGGCCGAGATGGAGCGCCACCTCCGGGTCGGTGACCCATCGGAAGCACATCTCCGCGTCCGACATCCTCACCGGGCGCAGTCCCACCTGTGGCATCACGAGGGTGTTATACGTGCTGGGAGGGTCCGGTCCTGCCGGGATTGGCGAGATCCGAGCCTCCTTCGCCGAAGGCTTCGGAGCCCTACGGAGGCGAAAGTCGAGAGGGGAGAGGGGTAGGGCGCGGCGTGCTTGCCGTCACCTTGACGCCCTGCGCGGGGCAGGGCTATACTCGCGTTGGAGACACTTCGTCCGGCGCGGAGGGGTGTCCGAGTTGGTCTAAGGAGCGCGACTGGAAATCGCGTAGGGGGTGAAAGCTCCCTCGCGGGTTCGAATCCCGCCCCCTCCGCCATAGGACTTGGGTCGCTCATGCCAGTGACCCTGTATGTGCTCGAGAGCAGCGGAACCGGGAAGCGGTATGTTGGCATCACGGGCAACCTGAGGCGCACGAGTCCCGCCCGTCCGCCGCGGTGTATAGTGAGTCGCGCAGCAGGCTAACGGTCTGGGAGCGCAGCACGGCCTTACAGCCTGGTGTATCTGAGTTTCGCCGTGTACGGCGGAGCGCAGCTCCGCTGCCTCCCAGCTTCCTCCGGCGAAACTCAGTAAGCGCGGCCGTCGCGGGGCCCGCGGTTTGTGAGGCGCCCGGCGGCAGGCGCCGGGATGCTGGCCGAGCTGCTCAGGCTTCCGGCTGCGGGGCAGGCTCGGCGGCGGCCTCGTGGGAGATCTGCTCCTCCAGGACCTCGGCAAGCTGCTCCAGGGTCAGGAGTCCCATCTGCACAAGCACCATCCCCAGCCGCTCTCGGGTCTTCCGCTGCTGGGCTAGCCCCCTCTCCAGGTCGGCTCGTGTGATCAGCCGGTACTTGCGGGTGAGCAGTTCCCCGAGGAGCGGCTTGCCACCTCGGCGCCTGGCGGCCGCTTGGAGGCCCGCAGGCCCGCCCAGCATGTGGACTCCAGACAGCGCCATCAGGGCGGCGGACAGCAGGCTGAGAGCGCCAATCCACCACCAGGCCGCATTGTCACCGAGCCAGGCGTACCCAAGCACCAGGCCCGACAGCATGGCTATCACCAGCCCAACGTACAAAGGCACGCGTTTCATCTTCCTCCCCCTTGCTCCGGGTTGCTCCTACCAAAGCGAGTTCTTTCCCCAGCCAGGACCGCCCGGCCACGCCGGGAGGCGCCCCAGCCAGGACACTCCGAGGGTACATGTTCCGCAGAAACCGGGCAAAGTGAGATGAATCCACTGGTCTCTCCTAGGGCAAGCGCTGGCGCTGGAAGGGAACAAGTGCCCTCACGAGCGGCATCCCTGGGCTCTCTGTGGGGTCAACAGACCATTTGAGGGAGCTCTGGGCGCTTGCTGGCAAGAGGTAGAAGCGGACGTTCTTGTCTCAGGAAAGCGATCATTGCGTGGAATAGATGGCTTAGGGCACTCAAGCTGGGGCTCCCTTCGAGATCCGCGAGAGCCGCATAGGGCGCGGCATCGGCGCCACCGCTCAGGCGCGCGTGGGAGAAGCAGACATGGAACAGGTAGGTTCGCAGGAAGGGACTTCCAAGAAACCGGGCAAGGCGGCCCGCCCCTCCCTGGGGCGCTTCGTGGCGCTGTGGGCGATGGTGATGGTCGGCCTGGCTCTGGCTGGAGAAGGCGGCGTCCTGTTCGCAGACGCCCGCACCCATTGGGCTGGACACGGAGCGTGGATCGGCCTAGTGGCGATGGCCGTGGGCGCTCTGGGCGGCCTGTCCGCGATGTACGCCCTCTATGTCCAAGCCCGCGCCAGCAGTCCCCCGGAAGAGCTCCCCGTGGATCCGGAGCCCGCGGTTCCCATGTTGGGGGCTTTGCTAGTCTACAAGTATCGCTTCATCACCGAGGAGCAACTGGAGAGAGCGCTGGAACTGCAGCGGAAAGAGCAGGCAACCAAACGTCGGATAGGCAGTATTCTGCTGGACATGGGTCTGCTGAGCATGGCCGAGCTGCAGGAGGCCTTGGCCTACCAGCGGAGGCTGTCGCCTCCCGGTCGGTCCAGCGTTTCCCAGGAGGATGCCGGCGAAGCTGGAGAGGCCGTCGTGACCGCCGCCGCGTCCGGCTCCGACGACGCCAACTCGCACGAAGGGGGCGGCCGCGGATGAACGCGAGGGGCAACATCGGTGGCTTCACCCTGATCGAGTGCCTGGTGGCCACCATGATCATCGGCATCGGGGTGGTGGGAGTCGCCAGCATGTTCACCTATGCCAGCGTGTCGCAGCGCAAGGCCGCCTACATCGCCCAGGCGAGGGAGATTGCTGACCGAACGCTGGAGCAGGCAAGAGCTAACGACAACGGTTTGTGCAATGGATCGGCCGGCAGCCAGACGGTGGCGACCCCCGGCCTTCCCCGCGCTACAGGTATCGTGGCGTGGCAGCCCTACCCGAGCGGTGCGGCAGACACCGGTTTGCGGCTGGTAGCGGTGAACATTGACTGGTCCTGGCCCAAGCCCACCTCTGGCAGCTATCATGTGACCACGGTGGTATACCGGCCGGAAGGCGTGCAGCCATGAGACCGGCACTCCTGCGCCGCAGAGGCTGCCGCGGGGCGGTGCTCATGGAGCTGATCATGACCACCCTCGTGGGAGCCCTCCTGCTGGCGGTGCTGCCGGGCTTCTACCTCGGCTACGTCAAGCTGTGGCGGCAGGAGACGGGCAGGCTGGGCGCGGGCGACAAAGCCACCCTGGTGGTACGTAGGATGAAGACGGATATCCGCAATGCTCTGAGCGCTACTGTCAGTTCAGATGGCAACAGCCTCTCGCTGGTGCAGCCGGCATTGAGCTACGACTCGGCGTATCATGTCATGGGCGGAGCGGTGGGAGCAGACGGCAGTCTGGTGCACGGGCAGACCGTCGAGTACTATTTCGCGGCAGCCGCCGGAAGCGCCGGCGGCAGCATCTACCGCCGGGTCACCGGCGCGGATGGGGCCCAGTTGACCCAAAGGGTGGTGACGGACTCAGTGTATCCCCAACTGAACCCCCTCTCCAGTGAGACGGGTAACCCGGCCCCGCTGTTCTACTGGAACATGGAGCGTCGCATCGTGGTCATCACCGTCACCGCCTCTGAGCCCCGGCCGTCGAGCAGCACCTTCTGCTCCGGCGGTATGGAGCCTATCTGCGCTAGAGACGGCGCCCCGCTGGTGCGCGTGGCCACCCAGGATCACCCGGAAGGGGAGGTGCAGTGCAGCGAGTGCGGGAGGCAAGTTAAGCCTGCTAGTGAGCTGGTTACCTATCGGACTGAACTCATGCTCCGGAATGGATGAGCACATCAGGCGGGAGTCATGGCTGGTGGCAATTTGAAGTATCAGTGTGTGAGGCATGTACGTGCCTTCCAGCGTAGTCTGTCTGAGTTTCGCCCGCAGTTCTTCGGGCGAAACTCGGTAGCTGCCAACAGGTGAGATGGAAATGCGATACCGCGATAGAGAAAGAGGATGGGTGTTTCTGCTGGCGATGGTCGCCATGACCGTGCTGCTGATCCTGGGGGCATCGCTGATAGAGATGTCCCAGAATGCTCTCTGCCGCAGCACGGTTGACAGCCGGGCGGTCCGCTCCTTCCATCTGGCGGAGGCGGGCCTCAGCCGCGCCGTCTGGGGGCTCAACCAGCACAACGGCTGGCTGACCTATGACGGAGAATCGGCGACCGCCCTGGGCGGCGGCTGGTACCAGGTCACGGTGCTGCCGGCCTCTGCTGACCGGGAGCCGACCACCAACCAACTGGCAGTGCTGGCCACTGGGTATTTGCCAGGGCCCAATGGCACGAACGCCTTGCCCTACCGCATCCACGCCATCGTGGGGAAGGATCCCCGCTACTTCCAGTATGCGGTCTTCGGGAAGGACAAGGTCAGGGTTGGCAATGGCACAGTGACGGTGAAGGCGGACAGCTATGACTCCCGGGACGGCGGCTACGGCGGCGGCAATGTGCGGGCGAACGCGGATGTCGGCACCAACGGCACCGGGGCCGCGGCGGTGGAGATCCTGCCCCAGGGGGAAGTACATGGGAATGTGACCGTGGGAGTGGGCGCCGTCCCCCCCGGCAACGCGGTCAGCAACAAGGGCCTGATTACCGGGATCATCTCCGCCGCCACCGCGCCGGTGCTGCTTCCCAGCGTGAGAAGGCTGCCCCCAAACGCCATTCCCCTCGGTGACGTCTGGCTGGACAGCACCCAGAACCTGGTGCTGAACGAGGGCGTCTACTATATGACCGACCTCGACATGTTCGGCTCATCCTCCATCACCTGCAACGGCAAGGTGGTCATCTACGTGGACTGCACCACCGACCCCTACTCACCGGACATCCGCATCGGGGGCAACGGAATCGTCAACACCTCCGGCATCCCGAGCAACCTGGTGCTCTACTGCCGCGGTGATGTGACGGACATCAGCGTTAGCGGCGCCAGCTCCTTCTATGGCGGCATCTACGCGCCACAGGCCGCGATCACCCTGAACTCGGGAACGATCTACGGGTCCATCATCGGCAAGAGCGTGAACATGAACGGCGCCACCTCGCACGTCCACTATGATGAAGCGCTCTACGACCCGGCCAGTTCCCACGCCGCGTTGTGTGCGTGGCACGAGCTGTAGACCGCGCCAGCCGCGCCCCGTAACCCCGGGGGACCAGGCAGCCAACACCCGAGCCGCGCCTGGACCGCCGGCTGCGCCGTTCCCTCCCCGCCCCCTGCTCCGTCACCTACTCTTGCGGCGGCCTGCCTTCGCAATCCAGCAGGAACGGGCCGCGCTCGGCCGGAACACTGTGACGCGGGGAGCAGACGGCGATGGCCTCACCATACCAGCCCTGTGTGTTCTGTGCGTCTCGCGATCTGTCTCTTGACTGCCAGGTCTCGATACGGCGCGCACTGGACACCGATGTCACCAAGTGCCATGGCTGCGGGTTGCTCCATGCCAACCCGCCCCCCACGCCGACGCAGATTGCCGCGCTCTACGATACCTCATACTGGGATCCGCCCAGCATTGGGGCGCGCGAGGCCTCCCGGCGGTATCGCCGCCAGTACCGATGGGGAGCGGTCTACGGCCGGGGTCTGTTGCGGTTAAAGAGCAAGGGTCGCATGCTTGAGATCGGCTGCGGCCTGGGGTTTTTTCTGAAAGGGGTGGCGGATTCGTCCGGGTGGGAGGTGGAGGGGGTGGACGCCGCGGAGGGCATGGAGGCCTTCGCCCGGGAGAAGCTGGGGATCAAGGTGACCCAGGGGCGCTTCGAGGACATGGAGTTCGCCGATGCCTGTTTCGATGTCGTTCGCGCGAAGGACGTGCTGGAGCACATACCCTACCCCATGCCATTCCTCGCCGACATCCACCACTTGCTCCGACCCGGCGGAACGCTCGACCTGTGGGTCCCGAATGGGCCGTTGGACCTCGCCCCCGCGCGGCGCGCATACAAGAGGGGGGAGAGAGCCAACATGGAGGCCGGGCACATCCTGTTCATCGCCCCGCGGGTGCTGCGACGCATGGTCGCAGAGGCCGGGTTTCGCGTGATTCGCTCATGGGTGTTCAGCTTCCGCGATGGCTTGCGGGCGCACGGGCTATGGAGCGCACGACCCCGCAACCTGGTAATCACCCCGCCGCCCCCCGTGGCTTCTGACCAGCCCCTGAGCGCATGGGAACCGCCGCCGGCGGAGGCGGGCCTCAGAGGAACCGTGCTCTACGCCCACCTGCGCGCCTGGCGGTCCTGCCACCCCGCCCTTCCTGCGTGGATTCCCATCGGATTCCGGCAGCGCTTCCTGCTGCGCAAGGAATAGGCACCCGCCCGGTCTGGGCGAGGCAGCCGGGCTGCTTCCCCCCAGATCGCGGGAGGCCAGGTCAGGCCATTCCCTCCAGCCGCTCCTCGGTGACCTCTCCTCGCAGCGGCTCGCCGCGGAAGAAGCGACGGAGGTCCTCGACGATGAAGGCAGACATGTCCCAGTAGCGGCTGGGCACCGGACCGCCCACATGGGGGGTGAGGAGGACGTTGGGGAGGTTGCGCAGGGGCGAGTCGGCGGCGGGAGGCTCGGGGTCGGTGACATCCAGCCCGGCCCACAGGCGACCGGCCTGGAGTTCCTCGATGAGGGCCTGCTCGTCAACCAGCGCGCCCCGCGCCGGGTTGACGAGCACCGAGCCGTCGGCCAGCAGCTTCAGCCGCTCTCGGCCGATCATCTTGACGGTGTCCGGACGCACCGCTGCCAGCAGCACCACGATCCGGCAGCCGCGCAGCAGGTCGTCCAGCTCCACCAGCTTCACGCCCTCCGCCGCCGCGCGCTTGACATCCGCGTGCTTGCTGTAGGCCCACACTTCACACCCGAACGGCTTCAGCAGCCGGATGAACTCCCACGAGATCATCCCCAGGCCGACGATCCCGACTCGCTGCTCGACCAGCGTGTCCGGCTCAGACTCGTGGTAGGTGCCCCACCACAGGTTGCTGTTCTTCAACTCCTCGCGGAACAAAGAGACCCGGCGCAAGCAGGCGATGGTGAGGCAGAGCGCCAGCTCGGCGACATAGCGAGACATGGTGTTGGTGGCGCAGGTGATCTTGATGCCGCGCCGGAAGAACTCGCTCGCCGGGTCGGGAAGCATGAACTTGACACTCCCCGCGGCATGGCCCACGATCTTCAGGTCAGCGGCCGCGTCGAGCACCTCCGCCGTCAACTTGGGGGCTCCCCACCCGGTGATCAGCGCCTGGAACCCAGGCAGACGCTTGGCCAAGTCTTGGGAGGAAACGCGCCCCTCCGCGGGGTGGTAGGTGGCCTCCGCAAACTCCCCGAGCGCCTCCCGCACTCTCGGGGGGAAGAGCTGTTCCTGCAATCTGCCGCCGGGCAGAACGTAGACGCGTGGCTTCTCCATCTCAGGCCGATCTCACTTTCCCTTGCTTGCCGTCGGTCGGCGGGCGCGGGGCGAGCGGCCTCTCTTGCTCCGCCTGCGCCTTTCCCGTTCCCGCTTCTCCTCCCACCAGCGGTCGAACTCCTCCTTGGTATCGAAGTGGTAGAGGTGCTTGGTCTTTCCCGCGTACTCGCAGTACTCCTGGGAGTAGAGGCGACAGATATCGGGGCGCCGCTCGTAGATGGTGCAGGCGTTCTGGTCACTGAGATAGCGGCACCGCGACCGGATCTCCATTCGCCACCGGCGGCCCGCGAAGTAGATGCTCACGCTCTCGTGGGCGAGGAACCAGCTCCACTCGTCCAGCTCGTACTCGCGCTGCGGCGGGGGCAGGATCATCGTGATGTAGCGACAGCAGCGGGCCCCGCATTCCTCAATGCACCTGCGGGAGGCTTCGTCCGTCGGGTGCACGTGAGGCGTCCCCTTTGATCGGCCTTCTGTCTTAGTCCTCATGCACTGTCCCGGCGGAGCCTGCGCAGGAGCGGCCGGCCCAGGAACCGCACCGTTCGGTTGATCGCTCTCGCCAGCCTCGGATGCCGCGCCAGGAACGACGCTAGCCCCGGATACACCGCCGAGAGCGCCTCGAACAGCCTGGCATCGCCCGTTTCTTTCTTCGCGCGTGCCGCTTCTGCCAGGATTACCAACGGCTGCGGCCACAGCCGGAACAGCCACCGCAGCCGGTATACCGTCCACAGCGCGGAGCGGGGGATGAAGGGCATGCTTGCCAGGTAGATCAGGCTGTGCCAGAAGGCGGCGCGCCGATCCCCTCTTCCCAGCCGGTACTTCCAGAGGAACGACTCGAACCGTTCCGGCAACGGGCGGTCGGCACTGGCGATCTGCTCCGGGCGGATGAGGCCTTCAGCAAGCGCCCGCCTGGTGACCTCGGTCTGCGGCAAGAAGCTGAGGCTGTGCAGGCCGAGACCGAACGGCTGTGGCAACTGCATCACCAGAGCGAAGGTGCCGCGGCAGTTCTCCTCCGACATCCACGGCAGATCGAGGATGAAGTCGTAGGCGACCTCCACCCCGTGCCGGTGCAGTATGTTGGCGGCGCGGAGCACCACCGAATTGCGCTCCCTCCGGTTGAGCACCCCCCGGCGGACCTGCTCCGAGCCGCTCTCCACCCCCATCACCGCGCTCTTCAGCCCCGCCGCCCGCAGCCTGCCAATCAACTCATTGGTGACCAGCCTGGGATCCGACCAGATGCCGAATGGCAGCCCGATCTCGGCCGGAAACCTGCGGCAGAACTCATCGAGCCAGCCTTCCGGCGGCCGCACCCCGAACACCTCATCCCAGAAGTGCACCACTTGCAGGTTGGGATGGCGCGGGTGGACCTGCTTGATCTCGGACAGGATATGGTCAACGCTGCGATAGCGTCTGATCGGTCCCTTGCCCGCGTACAGCTCCCGCCGCAGCCACACCCCGGCGCAGAAAGTGCAGTTGAACGGGCAGGCCATCCGGGAGGCGTTGGTATGGTAGAGGGCGATGTGCGTCGCCGGGTCTATCTCCTGGAGCATATCCGCCTCGATGAAGTAGCACCCCGGCTGGTTGAAGATCGGGAAGGGTAGGGAGTCGAGGTCGTCTGTGAGTGGCCGCACCTCGTTCCGCCGGACCTCGCCATTCGCCCTGGTCCAGATGTTGGCGATGGCGTCTGTGGGCCGGCCCGCGGCGAGTGCGTCGCACAGCTCGGCGAGCGCCTCTTCGCCCTCTCCCCGACACACGTACTCGACATGCTCCAGACACTGCTCCGGACAGGCCGAGGCGTGCGCGCCGCCTACGATCACCGGTGTGCCGAAGCGCCGGCGGATGGTGTCGGCAATCGCCAACCCCAGGTCGGCGGTGAGCGAGGAAGTCAGGCTGATCGCCACCAAGTCGGGCTTGAGCCGACAGAGCAAATCCAGCAGGATCTGCTCCTCCTGGGGAGTGACGAGACGGAACTCCCCCCACCGGAACTCCTTGAGGAAGATCAACGAGCACTCGTGCCCCCGCTCCCGCAGCACCGCGCACAACTGCCGCGCCCCCAGTGACTCGTGCAGGTAGAGAGTCATCAGGCAGACGCGAAGCTTCTTCCGGCTAGGGGAGGCGGTTGGCTCTGACATTGGATCTCTGCGGACTGGTGCTAAGAGTTCTGCCGCAGGAAGTGGCACTCCTGCCGTATGAGTTTGCCCCCAGGGCCGGCCATGATGATCCGGCCATCCCGCTCCCGCGTGCCATAGCCCCCCTAGCCTCCGCTGAGCGCGGCGGTGGTGCTCGAGCGCCCGCTGGCGCTTCGCCTTCTCTGCCCGCTGCAGATCGTGGTGGTGACGCTGCACGCCTCGCACCCCCGGTGAGTTCACGGGGAAATGCGGGCTACCGCAGCCGGATCACCATCTCATGCTTCCCGGCGCCTAATGCGGCCAGCGCGACCACGATGTAGGTGGCGCACCCGTGGTGCCATGTATAGTAACCCTCTGTCTCTGAGCGGGTAAGCCTTCGGCCGTTCACGGTGATCTCGGCGATCCGCCGCTGGCCGCGCACGAGAGTCTGGAAACCGACCCCCGTACGCAGCTCCGGGCCCTTGTACTCCACGGCAATGCGCTTCTCCTGTGGAGGAGCGGGGCCTGGGTCGAAGGTGACGGTCTCGAAGGCGCTGCCGCCTCGCCAGATGGCGACCCGGCTCTTCCTCCTGGCGGCAGCATCCTTGCCGACGGCCACCAGCCCACCCTTGAACATCCCCATCAGGTAGCAGGGGTAGCCCGGATAGCGAAGCTTGGGGAAGCGGCGATTGCCCCAGGCGAACAGGGCCTTCATCCTGGCGAGGCCGCTCCGGGCGCGGTTCTTGGCAGGCCAGGCGAACTCGTTGCCTTCGCACGTCTCGGTGAGGATAGACAGGGACTTGAAGCTGCGGTAGCAGAAGGCGTTGGCGCTGCTGACATCCGGGCTCTCGCTCATGAACCCTGGCCAGCTCAACGGGTGGACGACATTGGGGATGTCTGCCTTCTCGCCGGCCTCGCCCATCCCCGCGGCGATGCGGTGGAGGAGGTAGTCGTCCTCGGTGTAGGTGCGCGGCTCCGCCCACAGCACCATGTCGTAGCTGCACCCGGCGAAGCCGCGGGCATGCATGTCTACATGGACCTCGGGCTGAAGGGCATTGGCGATCTGTTCGAAGGCCTTCCCCTCCGGAGTGACGGGGCCGCCCGGCCCGTGGTCGCGCATAGGAGCAGGACCTCGCGCTGGGACGTAGGCGTCTCTCTCGGCCAGGTCCGGGCACATGTTGGGGAGGATGACGATCTTCTGCTTGCGGCGGGTCGCCGCGGCCCCGGCAGTCACCAGCCAATCCATCACCGCCAGAGCAATCAGGCGACCGCTCTCTTCGTTGCCATGATGTCCGCCGGTGACGAGCACGTGCTGCTTGTCGCGGGCAGGAGCCTTCGGATCGGTGAAGGTGACGGCGTGCAGCGGCCGCCCCTCACGGGTCTCGCCGAGGAGCCGGACCTTCACCAGATCGGGATGGCGTTTCCGCAACCGCGTGATGTGTTCTACTACTTCGGCGGAGGTAGGGCTGACGGCAGCACTGATGGTGGTCATCCTGAGTATCCTACCTCCCGGCTCACCCGCACTACCTCCCGGCAGTAGTGCTCTACCGCGCCCAGCGAGACCTCGGAGGTCATGTAAGTGGTGCCCATCACGAAGGCCCCTTCCGCGCCGGCGGAGCGGATCTGCCGCTCCACCTCGCGAGTGATGTTCTCCTGGCGATCTTGGATGAAGTCTAACTCCCAGTTCCAGCCGAACACGCACATGCTCTTCCCGGCCGCCCGGCGGATCTCGGCCGGATCGGAAGAGTAGCCGCGCCGGTTCTGCTCCACCACCAGCGCGTCAATGCCCAGCTTCATCAGGTCAGGCAACAGAGGCATGACGTCGCCGAGAAACCAGAAAAGCGTCTGCAATCCGTGCTGGCGGGCGCGCTCCACCTGGATGCGGTGGCCTGGCAGGGCCACCTCCCGCCACAGCCTGGGCGACACCAGGTCCGCTCCCTCCAGATAGCCCCCGATCCAGGCGGCGTCTGCGCCCTGCTGCGCGCCTGCCTCGATCACCACAGAACGGCGCAACGCCACCTGCTCCAGCACCGACTGGAACAGCCGCGGGTTCTCGTGCAGGGCGATCATGCCGCGCTCGAAACCTCCCAACGCGTCTACGGCGGCCGGGAAGATGCCATGGGCGGCGACAGAGAGGTAGGCGCGGTCGCCCAGGTCCCGACGCAGGAACTCGAGCGGGTCGTAGTATCCCTCGCCAATGAGCGACTGCGCGGTCGGGACTGGGCCAAGGACGCGTTCGACATCCGACTCGCGCTCCACCGGCGTCTCCCAGCCCGACTGCGAGGTGAGTCCCTCCCCGCGCCCCTCGCCGAAGTTGGCGGCAGTGGGGCGCGATCGGATCGGCATGCGTTCGCCGGTCTCGGTCCACTCCACGAACGGCTGACCGTCCTCCACGACCACCCGCCGAGAGGCGGCGGCGCGGTGACCGACCCCGGTCCAGCAGTAGATGAAGTCGCTTTCGGGAAAGCGGAGATGCGCCTGCTTCTGGATCTCCGCCCGCGCCCGGTTGTCGCCCCACTCGAACTCCCACATGGGTTTGCCCGCAGCCTTGCAGTAGAAGTCGAAGTCGGCGACCATGGCGATGGGGATGCGGTCTGGCTTGCCGCAGGCGATGGCGGTGCGCATGCGTTCTCGGGAGGTCATCTGCTACCTCAGCGCGTGTACCGTCTCGATCATAGCGACCACGTTCTCGATGGGCGTTCCGGGCACCAGCGCGTTGGAGATGCCTACGATGGTGCGGCCGTACCGCTTCCCCGCCTCGATCGCTTCCTCGACTTCGCGCTTCACGTCCTCCTTGGTTCCGAGGTGCACGGTGTGCGAGGAGATGTTGCCGATGGTGACCAGTTTCGGGAAACGCTGGTGCAGTCTGGCCAGGTCCATCCCCGCTCGCTTGTCTATCTCGTAGAACCCGTCCACTCCTGAGGCACCGAACAGATCGTCGGCCACCGGCCAGAGATCGCCGTCGCTGGCGAAGAGGGAGGCGCAGCCGTGCTGGTGGCAGATGGCGCTGATCCGCTGCAGCCGGGGAAGCATCAGCTCATGGAATGCCTTCGGCGAGTACATCGGCCCTTCGTTAGAGGCAAAGTCCCCTCCGCCGAAGAGATACCTGAAGCCGAGCGAAGCCAGCAATGGCACCGTCTTGCGGGCGTATTCCACCTGCAGGTCTAACCTGCGCGCCACCAGGTCCGGGCGCAGCAGAATCGCCTCGAACCAAGGCCCGCCGTCCAGCGGGATGCTCAGGCCGCCGCCCCCGACGCGGATGGCGTACTCTTCGCCGAACTCGCGCATCGCCCGCACCTCGAACTCCGGCGCGGAGGGCTGCCAGTCGCTGATGGACCGCTCCTCGGCCGCCAGGCCGCGCTCCAGGTCCTCGAAGGTGGGCTCGCGCCCTGGCAGGCCGGCCTGCCGACCGGCGGGCAAGTAGGGGAGAATGTGGCACTGCTCGCTCGGCGGATCGAAGCGCATCACCTGCCACTGGCTCTCAGCTCCCCACTCGAACAGGTAAGCGTTCTCGTCCAGCTTGCGGGTGGGCTTCTCTCGGAACCGCCAGTAGCTGGCGCGGATGATGTCATTGCCAACCAGCTTGGAGACGGCGATGGCGTCCTGGTAAGAGCGCTCGAGGAACTCGGCGTGCGCCTCCGGGCCGTTCCACAGGGCAGTCGCCTCCCGCCACTGCTGAATGCCCCCGCCGACATAGGCCTCTCGCCCCAGCAGTTCGGAGGCGACACAGGAGGAGATGCCGATGTGATGGACGGGGATCCTGTCAGTTGGCTCGCCGGCGAAGGCGGCGGCGACTCGTTGCCTGGGTGTCATGTGCCGCGGTCAGTTCGAGCCAGAGGAGCACGAATCCTCTGTGCTACGCAGCAGCAGGGCGAGCGCGGCGTCAGTGTAGTCGGGCACGATGTAGTTCGTCCCCAGTTCCCGGTGGAGGTGGCGCAGGCGGTCGGCGTCGGCCGGCAGGCGGCTGAGCACTGCCGCACCCATCTCCACTCCGGCCTCCACTTCGCTGCGGCCGTCGCCCACGATCAGGACCTGCTCGCCGGTGGTCCCCAGGTCGGCGAGCAGCTTCTGCATCACCTCATCCTTGGGCATCTTACGGTCCCAGTCCGAGCCATGAGCGGATTCGATCAGCTTCCCCGGCCCCACCTCGAAGCCGAGCACCAGCACCTCCTCCAGCATCCCCTCGGGAAGCTGGTCTGTGGACATCACCGAGCCGGTGACGAAGTGGTTCTTCACACCCGCGGCGTGGAGGCGCTGCAGGAACTCGAGCGAACCGGGCACGCGCCAGGCGGCGGGGTCGCCTCTTGCAGCGGCCAGGTTGCGATCTCTGGAGGCCCTGGCGAGGACCGCTTCGTATAGCTGAAAAAGGCGCGGCGTGTGCGCGGATATGAACCTGCGCACCCGCTCCGAATCCGGCAGATCGCCGAACCGCTCTTCACCCCTCCAGATGCGCTCAATGATGGCGGCGTTGACGGCCGCCTCCTCTTCCGACAGATGCCCCCCTGAGATCGCCAGCGTCCCCTCCTGGAGCGCCCGCCGGATCGCCCACTCCATCTGCGTGAGCGCGCTCAGTCCGGCCGACTCGACCGCGAACCGATCCGCTTCCTCAGTGCGCAGCGACTCCACCCGGGCCGCCAGCCGCGCCGCGTTCTCGTCACCGTCATACCCCTCCGGCAAACCCGAGGCGGCCACCCAGGAGATCAGCGCGCTCATCACCGGAGGCCACTCGCGGATCAGCGAATGCGTGCCATCAATGTCGTGGAATGCGTGCAGGATCGTCCGCCGGCCCACACGGCGGACGATCTCCAGGTTGCCGATGCGATCTGGAAGGTTGGTGTCGTTGAGGAGGAGCATGCTGACCACGGAGCGGCGGGCGTGGGCCTGCCCTGAGCGCAGTCGAAGGGAACGCCCGCCCTACAGGACTACCTCGACCATGACTGGTCTGCCGGCCCTGCGCCTCGGCAGCGGTATCTTCCACTCGCCCTTCGCCGGCGCCAGCGCCTTCCCGCCCACGGTGACCGACTTCACCTTGCTCTTCCCGGACCGGTGGTGGAAGCGGAAGTGGTACTCCACCCCCCGGAACTGCTTGCGCAGCTCATACTCCTTCCAGGCCGAGGGCGCGGCCGGACAGATGCGCAGGCCGTCGAAGTCGGCGAGTACCCCGATCATCCGGTCAATGGTCTTCAGATACCAGGCCGTCGAGCCGGAGAAGTTAGTGTAGAGGTTGGTCCCGAAGTCAGGGTGGGAGGGACCGACCGTGAAGTTGGACTGCTGGTGCGGTGGGCCGGTGGCGATGTCGGGGAAGGTGTTACCGGGAAGCGATAGCTTGAGCTCAGAGTAGGCCTCATTTCGGCGGCCGGTGCACGCCAGCGCATAGAGGTAGAAGGAATGGCCGTGCGTGTAGATCGCCCCGTTCTCAAACTGCCCCGGGGTGATGTCCGCGATCCGCCCGGCCAGGTGACGGCTCTTCTGGGTGTAGGGGATGTCGTTGGCGGCCATGCCGAGAGGCGTCCAGAGACGCTTTAGCCCCTTCAGCACCGTCGCTTCTCGGCCGGCAGCGGCGGCCACGCCGGTGAACAGGGACCAGGCGTTCACGGTGCAGTGGATGCGGCCTTCCTCGCAGTCATTGGACCCCAGCTTCACGCCATCGTCGTTGAACCCGAACACGTAGTGATCGCCATCCCAGGCCGCCTTGTTGGCCGCCTTGGTCATGGTGGCGATGATGTGCTTCATCGCGCGAACGGTCTTCTCGTCACCCAAGTAAGAGGCGAGCCCGAGCATCCGCCCGGCGGCGTACACCAGCCCCACCGACAGCCACGCGCTCACGCCCTTGCCCCGCTGCGACAGGCCGTCCATGGCATCGTTCCAGTCGCCGTGCCCGATCAGGCACAGGCCGTGCTGCCCGCGGGTTTTGAACAGCCCCTCCAGCGCCATCACCGCGTGTTCGTAGATGGTCTTCGGCTTCGAGTTGTCCTGGCGGTGGGTCTCCAGGCTGTAGAAACCAACCTTCTCGTCCAGTATGCCAAAGTCGCCCGTCTCTTCGAGGTAGGAGACGAGCGTGTCCGCGATCCACACCGGCGAGTCCGCGTACATGCGCTCATCGGTCGGCGCCTTGGTGTTGGGGTACTTGAAGAACTGGCGGATGGCGCGGCCGTCGGAGAGCTGGTGGTTGAGCACCACCGGCAGGAAGCTGCGGACGAACTCGGGATTGAAGTTGCACAGCCCGAGCAGGTCCTGGAGCACATCCCGATAGCCGACCTGATCCAGGCAGCGGGTGAAACGAGCGGTGTTGTGCTGCTGGTACTTGAGCCAGATGTTGTAGACGCGATCTACCTCTTCGTCCGGCGTCCGCGCCGCCACCCGGTCGAGCATCCTCCGCCAGGAGCCCTCCAGGCGGCCGAACTCCTTATCCACGCCATTCTTCCCCAGCACCTTGCGCCGCAGCGCGGCGAGATGGCGCTTGCGCTCGGCGGGCTCGCGGCTGGTGGTCCCGACCAGAAGGTTGATGGTCTTGGAGGCGCCTGGTTGCAGGGTGAGAGCGAACTGCAGCGCCCCCACCAGCCCGAGATACGGCTGGCGGCCGATGGAGTTCCGGCACTTCCCCTCCACCACCGCACGCGGGAAGGGCCGATAGTGCCCGCCGCCGGTGAACTCCTCGCCGGAGAGGTCGAATCCCTGGAACGCCGCGTCGGACATCATGAACCCGGTGCGGGGGAGCGTGTTGCCTTTGTCGTTGTTGAGAGCGATGATGGCGCAAAGATCCTTGAGGTACTGCCCTTCGGAGACGACGCGGGGATCGAAGTAGTAGGAGGGGTGGGTTCCCAGGCCCCAGTTAACGCGGGTGAAGAGCTGCAGCTTGCGGGTGCGGCCGGTGAGGTTGGTGAGGGTGATGGTCCACACCTCGCAGGCGTCGTCGAGGGGGACGAAGGAGCGGAACTGGGAGTGGATGCCATTGCGGGCGCTCTCCACACTCACCCATCCCAAACCATAGCAGGCCGAGTAGTCGGAGTACTGGTCATTCTCTCTCCCCACCTGTGGCAGCATGTGCCAGATGGCGAGCTGCTTCCCCGTCTGCTCCCGCACGAAGAACTCGCGGACATCTGTGCTCCGCGGCGCGGTGGGCACATAGCTGGTGTCCTTGTGGCTGGTAACTGGGCCGGCGAGGACGGTCTCGTAGCATAGGAACCCGGCCCCCGTGACATCGCAGAACGACCCCATGATCCCATATACGTTGTCATGGTTTGAGGTCATCAGATGCAGCCACGGCCGCGGCGTGTCCGGCCGGCGGATGGAGAGCCGGCCCTCCATGATGAACCCCTCGGCGTCGCGGATGTTCTCGAAGGTCGAGTATCGGCTGGCCAGCGCCTCGGCACCGGCCTTGGAGAACCCCGCGCGGGGAGACTTGCGCTTCGTCAGGTTCCGGCGCGCCTTGGCAACGAGTCGGTCGAGGTGGGAGTCGGTGTATTTCGGCATGTCATCAGGTCCTTGTGAGGATGGAGGTCAGAGGAGTATAGCAACGGGGAGGATGGGAGGCAAGACGAACGGCCATCCACCGCAGAGACGCAGAGAGCGCAGAGGGAGGTAGGGGCGCACGGCGTGCGTCCGTATGCGAGAGCTCAGCACCCCCCGCCCCAACCCTCAACCGCCTGGAAGCGCTTGCCGTCCCAGTGGTAGAGCATTGACCCGCTCCAGTCTATCCCGCTGCCGGAGACGATGACTTCCGCCGTCCCGTCCCGGTCGAGGTCGCAGAAGCCGCAGACGTAGAGGGAACGCCAGGGCTCATCATCCAGGATGAGTGTTTCCACCTGTTCGCTGCCAGGGCGCAGCCGCCGTATCAGGAGATAGGAGTAGAAGACGCGGCTGGCAGTCTCATCGTCGTAGCCCGATGCCTTGAGATCCTCCTGCCGGTAGCCCCAAGTGGCTGCGCAACCAAGGGAGATGAAGATCTCGTGTCGGCCGTCCCGGTTGATGTCGGCCCTGACGACCTGCTTGATCTGCATGCCGTCAATATCCTTCTGTGGCACGCCCTTGGTGCGAAGCCAATCCGCCGCGGCCTCCCAATAGGTACTCTCTTTCGCCCGCTGCCCGACGAGCAGTTCTCCGCTTACCCACTGCGGCTTCGAGCCGTCCCTGGTCCACGCCGCAAGCACGGGTAGGTCAACGTAGTTGTCGAAGTCGGTCTGGCGCAGTTTGTGCGCCTTCTCGTAGGGAGCCTTCCTGGCTTCGGGAATGGTCAGTCGCGCCTTGAACCCAAGCCCCCACGACTCGCCTCCATCGGGCGGCTTCTCCGAATCAAGTGCGCCCCCACTGGTGAGCGTCGCCGTGCCGATCTCTCCGGCTTCCAGCGCGTAAAGTGACAGCCGATCCCCCTTCTCCAGCAGCGCCTTCGCGCCTTCGCTCTTCACCCATCCCTTGCCGGCGACCGGGCCGCCGATGATCGCCAGGTCGAAGTCGCGGTCACTCGGCTTGCTGTTCCACAGCGAAATGCTGCCTGCGAGCGCGGTGCCCTTCGGCGCCTCCGCCCGCGTCTTCGCCTGCGCGTGGAGCAAAGGCGAGAGGCCTATGAGCAGCAGCACAAGCAACGCCTGACGAGGCTTCATCTCCTTCCCTCCTGCAGCAAGAGGATAGCACAGGCTGGGAGCCTGTGCCACTGGCTTCACGACCCACTGGCCGCCGCCACCGCTTCACATTCCCCCACAGGTATGATAACTTAGCGCCCGGAGGCACCAAGTTCTCCATGGGCGACGGAGCCTTGCCAGGGTTCAGCGGAGGCTGTTCGGTCCCCAATGCTGCGGGTGACTTCACTCATCTTGGATGTCCCCCCACTCGCCCAAACGCACGCAGGATGCGCCAGGAGCAGCAAGGCGTGGCGCGGAACTGGGCTCGTGCGTGCCTGGCAATACCTATCCTGGGCTGGAGGCGAAAGGTGAGTAGGGGCGCGGCTCGGTGGTTGTGGCTGGTCTTGCTGGCGGCGCTGCTCTCCGCTGCTCCTGCGGGATGGCCTCAGGAGTCGCCTACGCTGGACTCCGTCTTGGTGGAGGCCCTGGACAGAAGCGCGGAGCTGTATTCCTTGCGCGCGCAGATCGAGGCGGCAGAGGCGATGATCGCTCCCGCCGGCGCCCTCCCAGACCCCATGCTCTCCGTCGGCCTCAAGAACCTCCCCGTGGACGACGGGCTGCGGCTGGACCGGGACCCGATGAGCGCAGTGGAGATCATGGCCTCCCAGGAGGTGCCTCGCCCATCCAAGCGCCGTCTGCGCGCGGAGGTCCAGGCGCGCGAAGTGACGATGCTTCAGGCGCGCTACCAGGATAAGCGTCTGGATACCATCAAGCGAGTCAAGCAGGTCTACCTCGACCTGCAATCCCTCGACGTGCAAATCGCCATCGCCGAGCAGAACCGGGACCTGGCCCAGGACATGCTCGCGGCCGCGGAAGCCGCCTACGGTACCGGCAGGGCGATGCAGCAGGATGTCTTCCAGGCCCAGGTCCGGCTGTCCCAGATGGTGGACATGATCATCTCGCTCCAGGGAAAGCGAGCCGCGGCCCAGGCGAGGCTCAACCGCCTGCTCTACCGCCCCGCAGGCCAGGCCTTCCCGGCTCTCCCGCCTCCTACGCTCACCTCCGTTCCCATACAAGCAGATGTCTTGGCGCCACTGGCAGAGCAGAACAGCCCCAGGCTAGCGGAAATGCGCGCCCGCGTAGGCCAGGCCGAGCAGTCCGAGCGGCTCGCCGCCGAGGGAATCAAGCCCGACTACCGCTTCGATCTCTCCTACATGATCCGCCAGCCCATCGAGATGAGCTCTATGGGCGGAACCGACATGTGGAGCGCCTCCGTCGGCATCAACCTGCCGTCGGTGTACCGCCGGCACACCGTGGATCAGGAGGTGAAGGCCACCCACGCCGGTCGCGTGTCGGCGGAGCAGGAGGTGGAGGCGATGCGTAACGAGATCGCGGCGATGATCGCAGAGATGGTGAGCGAGGTGATCACCGCCGACCAGCAGCTCAGCCTGCTCGACACCGGGCTGCTGCCGCAGGCGGAGGGGGCCTTGGCCGCCTCCCGCGCCAGCTATGGCACAGGCCGGGGCGAGATCCTGGACCTGCTCGACAATCAGGTGAACCTCTTCAACCTCCAGATGCGGCGGGTGATGCTGCTGGCCGAGCGCGAGCAGAACCTGGCGGAGCTGGAGTATCTGATAGGCGGTTCGCTCATTCACCGGGAGGGAGGGTCCGATGCCCAGTAGCGCCGCCATCTCCGGCCGCTCCTTCATCACCATCCTCGTGGTGGTCGTTCTCCTGTGCGCCGCCGGCTTCGGCCTCTACCAGCTTGGCCGGCACACCGGCCCAGCCAGCCAGACAGCCACCGCTATCTCGGCAGGAGAGAAAACGTACACCTGCCCTATGCATCCTCAGATCATCCGCCACGAGCCCGGCAAGTGCCCCATCTGCGGCATGGATCTGGTGCTGGTGGAGGAGCCCACAGAGAAGCCGGGCGGGGCGGAAAGCGGTATCCCTGGGCTTGGGGTGGTGGAAATCGATCCCCGCAAGCAGCAGCTCATGGGAGTGGTCACCACCGCGGTTACGCGCCAGCCCGTTCACCGCACTGTGCGCGCGGTCGGGCTGGTTACCGCCGACGAATCCCGCCTCAGCGATGTGCACACGAAAGTGGAGGGCTGGATCGAGAAGCTCTACGCCGACCAGACCGGCAAGATCGTGCGCCGCGGCGAACCGCTGCTCACCATCTACAGCCCGGAACTGGTGAGCGCCCAGGAGGAGTATCTGGTCGCGCTGCGCTCGCGGCAGCGGCTTGCCGGCAGCCCATTCCCAGAGGTGAGAAAGAGCGGCGAGTCGCTGGTGGCGGCGGCGCGGCAGCGGCTCCACCTCTGGGACATCTCCGACGCGGACATCCGCCGGCTGGAGGAGACGGAGCAGGTGCGCCGCTCCCTCACTCTGTATGCCCCAGCAACCGGATACATTATGGAGAAGGAAGCGGTGGCAGGCATGAGGGTGATGCCGGAGATGACCCTCTTCCGGCTCGCCGATCTCTCCCGGGTGTGGGTGGAGGCCGAGATCTACGAGTCCGAGGCCCCCATCGTCGCCGCCGGACAGACCGCCACCCTCACCCTCCAGGCCCGGCCGGGACAGCCGCTGACAGGACAGGTGAGCTACATCTACCCCACTGTCGAGGCGATGACCCGCACCCTCAGGGCCCGACTCGAGTTCCCCAACCCCAACCTCGAACTCAAGCCAGGCATGTATGCAGACGTGGAGATCAAGGTTCCCATGGGTGAGGAGCAGCTGGTGATCCCGGAGCAGGCGGCGCTGGACACCGGCACGCGCAAGGTCGTCTTCGTGAAGGAGGGAGAGGGCCGTTTCGTGCCCCGCGAGGTCGCCCTGGGGCCGCGCGCCGCGGGCTACTACCCCGTGCTCGGCGGCCTCACCGAGGGAGAGCAAGTGGTGAGCAGCCCGAACTTTCTGATAGACTCCGAAAGCCGCTTCCAGGCCGCCGCGGGGGCGATGACATCAGGCGGCGAGCACGCGGGACATGGTCAGTAGGGGGCCGTCAGCGTGATTGCGCGCATCATTGACTACTCCGCTCGCAACCCCCTGGTGGTGATCCTGCTGGTCGGCGCGCTCCTGGTATGGGGCATCTGGGCAATCGTCAACACCCCGCTCGACGCCATTCCCGACCTCTCCGACACCCAGGTGATCATCTTCACCGAATGGATGGGCCGCAGCCCCGATCTCGTCGAGGACCAGATCACCTACCCCATCGTCACCAGCCTCCTCGGCGCGCCCCGCGTCACCACGGTGCGCGGGCAGTCCATGTTCGGCATGTCGTTCATATATGTCATCTTCGAGGAAGGCACCGACATCTACTGGGCGCGCAGTCGCGTCCTCGAATACCTCAGCACGGTGCGAGCCAAGCTGCCTGCTGACGTCGCCCCCCAACTGGGGCCGGACGCCACCGGGGTGGGGTGGGTGTACGAGTACGCGCTGGTGGAGAAACCGATCTGCCCGGTGGATGGGAAGGTGACCACGCGGCAGTCGGAGTTCCGCGCGGACTACCAGGGCAAGCACTTCTACTTCGATTCCCACCACTGCCTGGAGACCTTTGCCGCGGCTCCCGCGCGCTACGCCGGCCGGCCCACCCACGTCGCGTCTAAGCTGAACCTGGCCGAGATCCGCTCCTACCAGGACTGGTACCTGCGCTACGCTCTCCAGAGCGTGAAAGGGGTCGCCGAGGTGGCGAGCGTGGGCGGATTCCAGAAACAGTACCAGGTGACAGTTGATCCCGACGCCCTCGCCGCCTACGGCATACCACTCGACCGGGTGATGATGGCGATCCGGGCCGGGAACAACGATGTCGGCGGGCGCAGCATCGAGTTCTCCGGCCGGGAATACGTGGTGCGCGGCCTGGGCTACGTGAAGTCCATCTCCGACCTGGAGTCCATCCCCCTGGGTGCCAGCGCTCGGGGAACTCCCATTCTTCTGCGCGACGTCGCCACCGTCCAGGAGGGTCCGGACCAGCGCCGGGGCATCGCCGAGCTGGATGGCGAGGGGGAGGTGGTGGGCGGAATCGTGGTGATGCGCTACGGCGAGAACGCCCTCGACGTCATCCGCCGCGTGAAGGAGAAGATCAAGCAGATCGAGCCCTCCCTGCCGGAGGGAATCGAGGTCGTGCCCACCTACGACCGGTCCGCCCTGATCGAGCGCTCCATCGCCACCCTGCGCCGCACCCTCATCGAAGAGAGCATCATCGTCAGTCTGGTGATCATCATCTTCCTGCTCCACGTGCCGAGCGCGCTGCGGGCGATCATCACCCTCCCCATCGCCGTGATCGCCGCCTTCATCCCCATGTACCACCTGCGCCTGACCTCCAACATCATGTCCCTGGGCGGGATTGCCATCGCCATCGGGGTGATGGTGGACGAAGCGGTGGTGATGATCGAAAACGTCCACAAACGCCTCGAACACGCGCCCCCCGATGCCGACCGCAAGGAGATCATCATCCGCGCCTGCCAGGAGATCGGGCGGCCGATGTTCTTCTCCCTGCTGGTGATCACCGTGTCCTTCCTGCCCATCTTCACCCTGGAGGCGCAGGAGGGGCGACTGTTCAAGCCGCTCGCCTACACCAAGACCTTCTGCATGCTCTCCGCCTCCCTGCTCTCCATCACCCTTGCGCCGATGCTGATGGCCGTTCTGATGCGCGGCCGGATCAGGCCCGAAAGCAAGCACCCCATCAGCATCTGGCTGCAGCGGCTCTACCGGCCCTGGGTGCATGCGCTCATCCGACGAAGGCTCATCAGCGTCATCATCGCCATCATCGCCGTCGGCTCCTGCGGGCTGATCATGCACCGCATCGGTTCCGAGTTCATGCCCGAGCTGAATGAAGGAGACATCCTCTACATGCCGGTCACCGCGGTTCCCGGCGTCTCACCCACCGAGGCCGGCAAGCTCCTCCAGCTCCAGGACAAGATCATCCGCGCCTTCCCTGAGGTGGACCGCGTCTTCGGCAAGGTGGGCCGCTCGGAGACCCCCACCGATCCGGCCCCGTTGAGCATGGTAGAGACGACCATCCTCGTGAAGCCGCAGTCGGAGTGGCGGCCGGGCATGACCTGGGACAAGCTACTCGACGACCTCAAGCAGGCGCTCGTAATACCAGGCGTCACCCGCGGCGGCCTCCAGTGGCCCATCAAGACCCGCATTGACATGCTCTCCACCGGCATCCGCGCCCCCCTGGGGATCAAGATCTTCGGCTCCGACATGAACAAGATCGAGGAGATCGGCGGCCACATCGAAGCCGCCCTCAAGGACCTCCCCGGAACCGAGAGCGCCTATGTGGAACGGGTCACCGGAGCCTCCTACCTCGACATCATCCCCCGGCGCGCCGACGCCGCCCGCTACGGCCTGGGAGCCGAGGAGGTGCTCGCCGTGGTCGAGTCCGCCATCGGCGGCATGAACATTGACACTACCGTCGAAGGCCGGGAGCGCTACACCATCAACCTCCGGTATCCACGCGAGTTGCGGGACGAGCTGGACAAGCTCGGCCGCGTCCTTGTTCCCACGATGGGCGGCGCGCAAGTGCCGTTATCCCAGGTGGCCGACATCCGCATCTCCACCGGGCCGGACATGATCCGCAGCGATGACGGCGCCCTTACCGGCTGGGTGCTGGTGTACGTGCGCGGCAGGGACATGGGGAGCTACGTGGAGGAGGCGAAGAAGGCAGTCGCCCACCATCTTGGCGGCATGCCACAGGGCTACTACCTCAAGTGGACCGGACAGTACGAGTACATGCAGCGGGTGCGCAAGCGGCTGATGTTGGTAGTGCCGCTCACCCTTTTCATCATCGTGGTGATGCTCTACTTCAACTTCCACTCCCTCCCCGAAACGGCCATCGTGCTGCTGTCCCTGCCCTTTGCCATCACGGGCAGCCTGTGGGCGCTGTTCCTGCTCAAGTACCACTTCTCCGCCGCCGTGTGGGTGGGGATCATCGCGTTGGCCGGCCTCGCCGCCGAGACTGGGGTGGTGATGATCGTGTATCTGGACGAGGCCTTCCACCGCTACCAGCGGGAAGGGCGCATGAACACTCGGGAAGACCTCTTCGACGCCATCACCGACGGCGCCGTGCAGCGCATCCGCCCCAAGGTGATGACGGTGATGTGCATCCTCATGGGCCTGCTCCCGCTGATGTGGGTCCACGGCTCCGGCGCGGATGTCATGCGCCGCATCGCCGCCCCCATGATTGGCGGCGTCATCACCTCCACCATCCTCACCCTGGAGATCGTGCCGGCGATCTATTCGTTCTGGAGGCAGCGGCAACTGCCGCGCAGGTAGTCCCCGTGGGAGCCGCGTCATCGCGGCGACGCAACGCGCCTGCCCCCCTATCCTCCAGCCGCCCTCCTCGCCACCTCCAGATCCTCCGCCTTATCCACATCGAACCCCAGCTCGGCGTAGGTGCTGATGACGGCGGCAACGCGCCCGGAGATGATGGCCGACGCCCGTTCCTCCAACTGCCGGATGCTGAGCCGGCCGGTGAGCAGGCCGAAGACAAAGGGCAAGCCGAAGAGGGCGGCGAGCTTGAGGGGGTTCTTCCGGGCCGCGTAGAGGCGGCCGATCAGCTCCTGGCTGCGCTCCAGGAAGGCCCGGCTTGCAAGTACCGCGTTCCCCCCGGTGAAGGTCCCCTCTCGCAGGCGCACATAGGTGCGCCTGCCGCCAGGGAAGCGACGCTCGCAGGAATCCTTGGGGATGATGGGGTAGCGAACCTCGGCGTGGGTGTGGAGCGAGCGCTGCACGAAGTCGTCAACCGCCTCGGCGGGGATCAGCGGCAGATCGCCAGTGATCAGGAGCAGATGCTCAGCGCCCGCGGGAGCGGCCGTCACTCCGTGTGCAATGCTCTCCAGAAACGTCTCTCCCTCCGGCGCGCGCACGTCCACGGCATCATCTGCAGCCACTGCCTGCACTGCTTCCGGCCCCACTAGCACGATCGGCCCCACCGAGCGAGACCCGCGCAGCGCGGCAAGCACGGCGAGCAGGATCGGCCGCCCGCCCACCTCCAGCAGGGGCCGGTGGAGGATACCAGTCCGGGCGGCGAGGTCGCCATGGTCCACGCCTCCAGCAAGCAAGATGGCGGCGATCATGTGGTCCCTTCCTGGAGTTCGCCGATCACCATGCTCTCCTGCGCCTGAAGTGTCCGGACCACCTGCACCCAGTCCCATTCCTGACGGAGGTCGCTCGCGGCCGCCTGAGCGTGAGCTAGATTCCGAGCGATCCCGAAGACGGCGGAGCCGCTGCCCGAGACGCTCGCGCCGAGACACCCGCTGGCGAGCAGCGCCGCCTTGGCCCTGCGGGCCGCGGTAAGCCCTGGCAGTCCCAGGGGCTCGAAGTCATTGTGCAGCGCCCGTGCCACGGCCTCCACATCACCTTGCTTCACCGCCGCCACCATCCGCTGCACCGGGCGGGTCAGACGCGGCCGATTCCTTGTCACAGGGCTTCGCCCAAACGCAGCATAGGCCTCTGCCGTTGACACCGGCTCATTGGGAGTAACTGCCACCATCCACATGGCGACCGCGGACAGCGGCCTCAACCTTTCCCCCTTTCCCCGCGCCAGGCAGCAGCCTCCTCGCAGGAAGAACGGCACATCTGCCCCGATCTGCGCCGCCAGGTCTTCAAGCTGGCGCTCGCTGAGGAGGGGCGGCGGTCCAGTAGGTCCGCCGCGGAGGCCTGCTTCCCACAGCCGCGCCAGCCCCGCCAGCGTCGCGGCTGCGTCGCTGCTGCCACCTCCCAGCCCGGCGCCCGCCGGCACGGACTTGCGCAGCTCGATCCTCACTCCCCTCGGAACACCCGTCCGCTCCGCGAACGCCCGCGCCGCTCGCCAGCAGGTGTTGGTCTCGTCCGCGGGAGCCTCCCCGCCCGGCACCTCAACCTTGATCAGATCATCGTCCCGCGGCGTCAGCCCAACGCAGTCCCACAAGCCTATGGCTTGCATCACCGTCTGCACCTCGTGATACCCGTCCGCGCGTGTTCCCAGCACGCGCAGGGACAGGTTCACCTTGGCGCAAGTGCGGACTAACACGCCGCTCATGGGGATCGTCCCTCTCCTGCCGCCTCCACCGCTTCCGTCAGGCGAAGGAAGTCCTCCGCGCTCAGCGCCTCCGCCCGTAGCTCCGGCCGGATTCCGCATCGTTCCAGAAGCGCGCGCGCCGGCTCCTTCGAGAGCCCCAGCCTGCTGGCCTGCGAGAGTGCGTTCACCACCGTCTTCCTGCGGGTGGAGAAGGCCGCCTTGATCACCTCCTGCAGCAAAGCTTCTCGCTCAGGCGGGACCAGCGAGGGCCGGCGAACCGCCAGCCCGAGGATCGCCGAATCCACCTTCGGACGCGGCCAGAAGCAATTGCGCGACACCCGCGCCACCAGCTTTGTCTCGCAGCATATCTCCGCGAAAACCGTCAGCCATCCCCGCTGCCGCGAGCCCGGCGGCGCGAGCAGCCGCTCCCCCACCTCCGCCTGCACCATCACCACCATCGCACTGATCCACCGCCGCGCTTGGAGGAGCTGCACCACCGCCGGGCCGGTGATGGAGTACGGCAGATTGGCGACCACCTTCCAGGGCCGGCCTGACGGCCGGCCTAGCACCTCCTCGAGCGGCACCGCGAGCACATCCGCGCAGATCACTTCCGCTCCCTCGCCAACCGTCTCCTTCAGCACCTCGACGAGCACCGGGTCAATCTCGATGGCGACCACTCTGCCGGCGGCGGCCAGCGCCTGCGTGACGGCCCCCGCGCCCGGCCCGATCTCCAGAGCGCGGTCGTCGGACGAGATTGCCGCGGCGGCGATGATCTTGCGGACGATGTTGGCGTCAACCAGAAAGGTCTGGCCGAGGGAGCGCCGCGGGCGGAACCCGTGCTGCCGGAAGAGCGCCTGGAGCTGACTGACGGAGGTCGGGTTCGGACAACCTGCCATCTGGCCGGTCATTCACCCCCACCACCGGCCGGGCTGGCTGGCTGGGGCAGTTGAGCCAGCGCCTTCTCCAACCAGCCGAGCTTGTAGGCCCACAGCTTCTGCCCACCCCCCTCATGCCCGACCCCAGGCAAAGGCTTGATCTCCTTGGGACTGGGTATCAGATTGTACACGCCGAAGACCGCCGCGGGGAGAGACACTCGGTCCAGCAGCCCGACACTGATCAGCACAGGACGCGGGACCTGAGGCGCGAAGTTCACCACATCGAAGTAGGAGAGGGTAGCGCGTGCCTGGGCCGCCTGCTCCGGGTGCGCGCGCAGGTAGCGCGCTATCTCGCTATACGGCCATCCGCCTGCTTCAAGCGATAGCGGGAGATCGCATAGCAAGGGAGCGTCGGCGGCCACCGCCTTCACCTCCGGGGAGAGGACGGAGAGCATGAGCCCTACGCCCCCGCCTTCGCTCACCCCCACCACCGCAATCCGATCCCCGTCCACCTCCTCGCGCGAGGCCAGCAGGCGCAGCCCGCGCAGGCAGTGTCCTACGATCTCGCGGTAGACGTACGTCTTCGGCGAGTCGATCCCCAGGGTGGAGTAGTCCTCGAAAGCGCGGGGCCGCGGCACGTCCACGCGGTTGCCTCGCACATCAATCGCCAGCACTACATATCCCCGGCTGGCGAGAGACACCGGCGGGTCCACCGGCCGCGCCCCATAGCCTGAGAGATAGAGCACACCGGGATGGGGATTGGGTCCCTCCGGACAGAGATACCAACCGTAGATAGGCTTTCCCCCCAACCCCTGGTACTCGACCACCCAGGTTGCCACCCCCGCACGCGACCGCTTGCTATCGCGGGCAAGCTTGTAGAGAGGTGGTTGTGCTCCCGCCTCCGCCACCACCTGCTCCCAGAAGGCGTGGAAATCGGGCGGGGGAGCGGACGACCGGGTGATCTCGGTAACCCGGTAGCCGGCCGCCGTCGTCGCCGTCGCCACATCTCTACCCGCGATGGTGAGCGCCAGCCGCGCGGTGTAGAAGTCCGGAGTCCCCACCGTCAGCTTGAACGAGGCGGTGGTGGCCTGCTTCGGAGGGAGCCGGATCGTCTCCGCGGCGGTCTGCAGCAGCTCGCTTCGGCACCCCGAAAGCTGCATGGACAGCATCCCGAACAGCTCACGGTCATCCCGGTTATCCACCGAGACCTGCACCTCAAGAGGGGTCTCCGCGGGCACCAGCGCGTCCGGCGGGCTGGTCTGGGCCCGCAGGGTGAGGAGATGTTCCAGGGTGGGGTTGGGCGGGCGTCCCACCCCGCCCCTCAGCCGCACCTCCGCGCTCTTCCCAGGCCCCACCTTGGTGATCTCCCACACCTGCCGCCCCAGCCACGGCCAGACGCGGGAGCCGCCCAGCAACTCGACGTAGGCGCCGTTCGCCGCCGAGAAGCGAACATCCGCCCACTTCGCCTCCCCCGGCGCCGCTGCCTCCTCCTTTGTGTGCAGGTTGCTGGCGATGGTGATGTCCGGCGAGAGCACCGCGAAGTAGGCGACCGGCTTCGCCCCCCGGTTGGCCAATACGATGCGAATCTCCTGGCGAAGGAAGCGATACTGGACCAAGTACTCCTTCGTCTCCGCCTGCACCAGTGTGGAGGCGCGCTGGGTCACGGTATCGAGCTTGATCGGCGCTTCCGCGAACAGGAACGCCCCCAGCGAGATCGCCACCCGATCGTCCAGCAGCTCGGTGTCACCTATCTGGAAGGAGTGCAGATTCCCGTCCGCGCCCACTCTCGCGCGATATCCGGGGGCATCCACCAGGAAGCCGCCATCGGGCTGCGGCTCCAGCGCGGCCAGGCGCGCCGACATGCTGGACCCGGACGCCGCACACCAAGCCGGCTGCGACGCCAGCACCAGCGCCAGCATACCGAGTAGCGGCCGCACTCGCAGGAGCAACCGGCTCTTCACATGCTTGCGACTCAGGGTGATGGCGGGAATAAGTGCTGCAATCAAGCTACCTCTACCGACACTTCTTGCCTGGGAAAGTCGCGGCCCCGCCTCACACCCCCCGCCATCGCGGCGGGAGGAAGTGGGCCTGGAACTGCTGGGTGGCGAAGCGATCCGTCATCCCCGCCAGGTAGTCACACACCACCCGGGCCAGCCGCTCCCGGCCCGAGGCGGCCGCCTCCGCCCCACCCGGCGCCTTCTCGGGGTGCTCCGTGTAGAACCGGAACAACATGGTGACGGTCCGCCCCACCCGCTCCGCCTCGTCATCCCGCGCCGCGTGGTGGTACACCCGCTGGAACAGGAAGTCTTTCAGCCTGTTTGTGGCCTCCTGCACCTCGTCGCCCATTGCCAGGTATGGTCCGCTCTGACTGTGCGCCACCAGGTCGGACACCATGGTGGTGATCCGCTGAGCGTGCGTCTCGCCGAGCACATCCAAGCAGTCCCTTGGCAGGGACTCCGGCATGATCAGACCGGCACGCAGCGCATCGTCAATGTCGTGGTTGATGTAAGCGATGCGATCCGCATACACCACCGCCCATCCCTCCAGGGTGTGAGGGCCCGCCTCCGGCGGCCTCGGGAAGTCGTCCATCCCCTTGCTGTGGCTGCCGATCCCATCCCTCACCTCCCAGGTGAGGTTCAGGCCCTGCCCATCCTTCTCCAGCATCTCCACCACCCGCAGGCTCTGCTCCGAGTGATGGAAGTGGGCGTTGGGATCATACTCGCGATACACCGCATCCAGCGCATACTCGCCCGCGTGCCCGAACGGCGTGTGCCCGAGGTCGTGCCCCAGCGCGATCGCCTCCGTCAGGTCCTCGTTCAGCCGCAGCGCCCGGGCGATGGTGCGGGCGATCTGCGCCACCTCCAACGTGTGCGTCAGTCGCGTCCGATAGTGATCCGCCTCCGGAGCGATGAACACCTGGGTCTTGTGGCTCAGCCGCCGGAAGGCCTTGGAGTGGATAATGCGGTCCCGGTCGCGCTGGAAGGCGGTGCGAATGGGACACGGCTCCTCAGGCCGCTGGCGGCCCTTCGTGCGCGCGCTGCGCGCCGCGCGCGGGGAGAGGATCCGGTCCTCAAGCTGCTCGTGTTGTTCCCGAAGTGTCAGCATGGCACGCGTTGGCCGTTCTGTAGGGTGCGCATGTCCGCGCCCGGTAGCCGCTCTGTAGGGCGGGCGTGCCGGAGTTCACCCTGAGCACAGTCGAAGGGCCCGCCGCTTCCATGTTCCGGCGGGGCATCCGAGAATGCGCCGCCCCACAGGCTACGTCTGCACAATCAACGAGAAATCCGCCAGCCGCCGGAACAACTGGCTGACCTGCCAGCACAAGGCCAGCCGGTTCCGCCTGATCTCGGGGTCCTCGTGCATCACCAGAACATCCGTGAAGAACGTGTCAATGGGTTCGCGGAGCGCGGAGAGGATATCGAAGTACCTTCGGTAGAAGAGAGGTTCGTCGTACTTGCCATCGGTGCCCCACAAGTCATCCCCAGCCTGTTCTGCCCTCTGGAACGCGGCCCACAGCGCCCTCTCCGCCGGTTCTGTCAGCAGAGCTTCATCCACTTCCCCGCCCCCGAATTCGCGGGAGATGTTGATCGGGCGGGTGGCGGCGATGACAGTCAGCAGGAAGCCGTTCTGGTCCCCTCCGGCCTTCGCATGGAGGGCGCGGGCCCGGCTGGCAGCATCGCGCAGTCTGTCGGTGCCGCTGGCGATTGCAGCGCGCACGAGGTCGTAAGGGATATCCTGCTCGCGGAGGTATGTCTCCACTCGCTGGGAGAGCAGGTCGGTTACACCGCTGACGATCTCATCGTCAGCAGGCGCTATGTCCACCTGCTCGCGTAGCTTGCCGAGACATGCACGGGCCATCCGGGACACGGATACCTGCATCCAGTTCCAGGCCACGCCAGTAGGGAACGATCCCTCCGCGAGAAGCCTTGTGAGCAAGCACTCGAGCGAGCGAGCTGTCCCTGTCGATTCGCGCCGCAACCCGAACGGATCCGCCGATCCCGTGGGCACAATCCCCGCGGCGAAGCAAGCAGTGATGGTGTCCATCTTGTCGGCAAGGGCCAGAAACGTGCCGATCGTTGTCTCGGGCGTGTCGTCATCGGCCGAAAGGGGCCGGTAGTGGTCGCGGATCGCCTTCCAGACCTCCTGTGGCTCGCCGTCCGTCTCGGCATAGATCGCGCCCATCACGCCCTGTAGGTGGCCCAGATCCGTGACGACCTCGGTGGTGAGGTCGGCCTTGCATAGGAGCGCGGCGCGATCCAGCCATTCCCGCCTGTCGGCGTTAAGGCCAAGCTGCCCGGCGAGCTCGGCCGCGACCGCGCGCACCCGCTCCATCTTCTCGTACATCGTGCCCAGCTTCTCCTGGAACACGACCCCCTTCAGCGCCTCCACACGATCGGCGAGCGGAGTCTTCAGGTCCTGTTCGTAGAAGTAACTGGCGTCAATCAGCTTTGAGCGAAGCACGCTCTCCCAACCCTCCACCACGGTGCCTAAGTGCTCATCCCCGCCATCTCTCACCGCGATGAAGCCGGGAAGGAGCTTGCCTTGCTGGTCCTCAAGGGGGAAGTAGCACTGGACGTGGCGCATTTCCTCGACCAGCACCGGGCGGGGCAAGCTCAGGAAGCCCTCCTCGAACCCGCCCAGCGCCACGGTCGGGGACTCGACCAGATATACGGTCTCGTCGAGAAGGCCCCCGTCCACCAGGCTGGCCTGCTTCGCCCCGGCAAGAGTGGTCAGCAAGCTTCGAAGATCGCGTTTCCGCTGCTCGGTGTCCACTGTCACCACGTGCTGTGCCAGCACCTGCTCGTACTCGCTCGCGTTGCCCACCTCATACATCCCCTCCGCCAACACCGGATGCCCCCGGGTCAGGCGCCCGCTCTTGAGCCCTTCCAGCTCGAACTCCACCACCTCATCGTCCACGAGGGCGAGCAGCCACCGGATGGGCCGGCCGAAGCGGAGGTTGCCAACGCCCCAGCGCATGGTCTTCGGGAACGGGATGCCGGTGATGAGAGAGGGGAGGAGCGGTGCCAATGCCTGGGCGGCCGGCAGCTCGGGCTCCTGGATGACGGCGAAGACGTACTCACCTTGATCCGTTTCCCTGCGTTCGAGCTTGTCTGGCGTGAGGCCCCAGCGGCGGGCAAACCCCTCCGTCGCCTTCGTCGGTTTCCCGTCTGCGCCGAAGGCGACCTTGACGGCGGGGCCGCGCTCCTCTCGCACCGCCGGCGCCTGCACCGCGGCGATGTCCTCGCCAATGAATACCAGGCGGCGAGGCGTCCCATAGACCTTGGTGTCCGACTCTGGCAGCCAGAGGCGGGCGCGCTGCAGCAGCGCCTTCCCCTCCTCGGCAAGGTGCGGCAGCGCCACCGGGAAGTAGCGCGGCGGAATCTCCTCGGTCCCTATCTCCAGCACAAAACGGGGCATGATTGCGGGTCTACCTCGCCTCGACGTCCCCCGCCTGCCCGCCCAGGGCCCAGGGGTGGGACTCCGCCACAGGCGGACAAGTCCGAGCATACCACATCCAGGAGGGGGGAGACAACTTCTCCACGAACGTGGTATCTTTGTACGCCAATCGGTCCGCGGGTGGCCCCCTTCCCGTGGGCGGGTGATGTTTTGTCGTGGCCTAGTCTCCACCGCGCACGAGAGGTACTGAGGCATGAGAGATCGCTCCCAGCTACCCTTCAGGGCCCCGAAGGGTCCCCTCGGGGTCCCAGAGGGGGGGGTCGCCCGGTCCGGCAAGTCCGACCGCCGCCTGATTCCCCTGCCTGTCGAACCCCGCCAGCTCCGGCTTCGCTACGAGGTCATCGGGCTGGGGATGTTCACCCTCGGGCTGCTGCTGATGCTGGGGGTGGGGTCGCACTCCGGGTTCATCGGCTCTCTGCTCTACCGCGCCATCGCCTTTCTGGTGGGGGTGATCGGGGCGAAGCTGACCGCCGGGGCGCTGACGATCCTCGGGCTGGCGATGGTGCTGCGCTGGGAGCGCATCGAGTTTGGGAAACTGGCGGCCGGGTTCGGCGCGCTGCTGTGGATCTTCCTGGCGATGTGGGAGCTCGCCCTGCCCGGGCAGGCCGCCCTCAGCTACGGGTTCGGCGCGCAGCCCGGCGGGCTGCTGGGAGTGGCGCTCGCCGCCGCCCTGCGGCCCCTGATGGGACGCACCATCGGCCTGCTGGTGCTCTCTTTCGCCGCCTTCTGCACGTTTGGCTACATGACCGACACTCCGCTCATCCATATGCTCGGCGCGGCGGGCCGAGTCGCTTTTCGCTGCCTGAAGGCCGCGGGCAGGGGCGTGCTCTCCCTTCGCCTGCGCTGGCCCCGGCGGCGGGCAGAGGTGATCCCCCCTCCCGCTCCTCGCAGGCGCCAGCGAAAAGCTCCTCAGCCACCGACCGGGATACCCTCCGACGCGCCGGAGGAGAAACAGCCGCAGCCCAAGTCCGGCCCCAAGCTCATCGAAAGCGCCGAGGGCGAAGAGGGAGACCGGCCCCACCTGGAGCTGCTGGTGACCACACCGGAGGGGCAGGCCGAGTTGAACCTCGACGAACCCGATGAGGACACCCTGAGCTACGACGACTACGAGCTGCCTCCGCTCAGCCTGCTCTCCGAGCCGCCTTCCTCTGATCAGTATGAGAGAGAGGCGCTTGCCAATGTCGAGACCCTGGAGGCTGCCCTCGCCAGCTATGGCATCGAAGCGCGAGTGGTGGATGTGGAGCGCGGCCCGCGGGTCACCCGCTACGAGATTCAGCTCCCGCCCGGGGTCCGCGTCGGCCGCGTCACCAACCTCGCCGACGACCTCGCTTATGCGCTGAAAGCGCTGGCGGTGCGAGTGGAGGCGCCGGTGCCCGGCAAAGGCGTGATCGGCATCGAGGTGCCGAATCCCGAAGTGACCTTCGTCCATGTGCGAGAGATCCTCGAGGCCTCCGCCGCGCAGAAGCACCGGTCCAAGGTCGCCTTCGCGCTGGGGCGGGACATCGCCGGCCAGCCGATGATGGCCGATCTTGGCGCCATGCCCCACCTGCTCATCGCCGGCGCCACGAACTCCGGCAAGAGCGTGTGTCTCAACTCGCTTATCGTCTCCCTCCTGATTCGGGCGCGGCCGGACGAGGTGAAGATGCTGCTGATTGACCCCAAGCGGGTGGAGCTCAGCCTGTTCGAGGGCATCCCCCACCTCGCCGCGCCCGTCGCCCACGATGCACGCGAGGCCGCCGGTCTCCTCCGCTGGGCGCTCCGGGAGATGGAGCTGCGCTACCACCAGTTCGCCGATCTTGGCGTCCGCAACATCCATGGCTGGAACGAGCGGGCGAAGATAGATGACGAGATCGAGCCCCTCTACTTCCTGGTGATCGTGATTGACGAGCTCGCCGACCTGATGATGCAGGCGGCCACCGAGTTCGAGACCTCTATCTGCCGCCTCGCGCAGCTCGCCCGCGCCACCGGCATTCACCTGGTGGTGGCCACCCAGCGGCCCTCGGTGAACGTGATCACCGGCACCATCAAGGCGAACATCCCCTCCCGCATCGCCTTCGCCGTCGCCTCCCAGGTGGACTCCCGCACCATCCTCGACATCAATGGCGCGGAGCGGCTGGTGGGCTCCGGCGACATGCTCTACCTGCCGCTCGATGCCCCCACCGGCAAGCCCACCCGGATTCAGGGAGCGTACGTGAGCGAACCGGACATCATGGCCATCACCGGCTTCCTCGGCCGGCAAGCCAAGCCCAAGTACTCGCCCGCGGCCCTGGAGAGCGTGGGAACCGTGAAGATCACCGGGCAGGCAGAGGCGGACGATCCCATGTTCGAGAAGGCTCTCGAGTTCGTGCTCGCCACCAAGCACGCCTCCGCCTCCATGCTGCAGCGCAAGTTCAAACTCGGCTACACCCGCGCCGCCCGCCTGATCGACATGATGGAAGAGCGCGGGTACGTCGGCCCCCACGACGGCCGCCGGCCCCGGGAAGTGTACGCGTCACCGGCCGACCGCATCGCTTCGCTGAGTCGCCAAGAGATGGATAACGAAAACGGAGATCCACAGGACGATGGGATAAGTGGCGACTTCGAGGATGGCGACGAGCCGGAGGACAGCGGCTCAGATTGACCCTTCACCACAGAGATAGCCAAACTTGGGGCCGCGA
>Ga0315277_10001295_pt1 | contig 36823 bp, 28 predicted proteins | sample YL17G05_15_MG_FD_203695 | JGI IMG/M metagenome (GOLD analysis project Ga0315277, IMG submission 203695) | Sediment microbial communities from Yellowstone Lake, YNP, Wyoming, USA - YL17G05_15 | ecosystem: Environmental > Aquatic > Freshwater > Lake > Sediment | place: USA: Wyoming | collected...
TCCACCACCCAGAACGTGTGCCGGACGCCGTAATCGTGCACAAAATCGTAAACCGGAGGTTTTTGGGTCTGGCCGGCGATCCGTGCATGGAGTTCCTGCCGGTCACGCATCATTAAAAACACGGGGCCCGTGTGGGCGCCGATAGTGTTGATGTGCTCCGCACGTTCTTCTTCCTTATCCAAACGCGTGTGTTCGTGTTTCTTGATGCGGTCTGCAACATAGTCTTCCGCCGACACCACGGCAACCAGTCCGGTCTGTTCGTGACCGTCCATGTTTTGTCTGTACACGTAATAGCAGGGTTTTTCGTCCTGTTTCAAGACGCTCGCCCGGATCATCCGCTTCAGGTTTTCCGAACCTTTCCGATGGACCATGGGATCGTGCGAACCGACCGGCGGATCCAGATCGATCTCCGGTTTGGAAACGTGCAAAAAAGAATTCGGCTTGTCCTTGGCCCTTTCCCTGGCCTCGTCCGAACTGAGGACATCGTACGGCGGGGCGGCCACGTCGGCCGCCAGTTCCGGCACGGGACGCAGTCCGCGGAACGGTCTCACAATCACCATGGTGTGATCCTTTTGGAAGCGTTCATCTGGGTATCAGCTTATACACGCGTATGCCGTCGAGGAGCACGTTGAACACACCTGCAAGTCCATGAATGGAAAATCCGATTTTGCCTGAATAATAGGTCGGTCCGAAACCGGCTCGGTCACGGAGATCGTGGACCAACGCGCCGTCCACGTAATACTGGATCCGGTTGTCGATCTTCATCACGTCGATGACGTAATCCCGATTGTCTGTGCAGGGATCGGACCCGGCATTGGCCAAAAGCAGGTTCCCGGGGTTTCTGCGAACCCTGGAAGTGGAAAGATGCCTGTTTACAGAGTCGTACATATGGCAGGAAATCTGATACCCGGCCAGGCTTTTTTCAATGTACTGTTCAAAATCCTCGAGGGGAGGAGGATTCATTTGAAGAATGTTCTCACCTTCGGCGCCTTTCGTGCAGAAGAAAACGGCGTGGAATCCGGAGGAATCCGGAAACCGGATTTTGTATTCGATTTGAAAATTGCCCGAGAAGTCGCGGGTGGACCAGAGGACCAGGTCATTGGATTCGGAGCCCAGCTGAAGGATGAGGGCGCTGTCCCCCGTGATTTCGGCTTTCCCTTTTCCGCCGACATACCAGTTGTTCAAGTCCCCGTTGAAATTCTCGCTGAATACCAGTTCCGAACGGTACGCCGGATCCTGGGTGAGCGGCTGTTCCTTCTTTTTCGCACAGGTGAAGATAAAAAAACCGGAGAGAACCAGGAAAACAAGGGACAGGATGTTCTTTTTCATGTGACTCATTGGCTTTTGGTTGTCTTTTCCTTGGGTGCTTTCTTGGGTTTGTCTTCTTTTTTATTGATTTTATTGGCCAGAAGTTTGGTTTTTTTCCGCTTGGCGTGCGCCTTGTTTTTGCGCCGGATCGCTATTTTTGTTCTTTTTTGCTTGCTCTTGCTTCTTGCCATGCCTGCTTTTCCTCCAGGTTTATTGTAATAAAAAGGTACATAAATGTAAACAAAAGGAATTGAAAAATCAATACAAAAGTTGTTTTTATTTGTAGAAACAAAGGACGATCGAAGGGAATACGGATTGTCCCGGATTGCCGTTTCCCTTGAGCACCGTACGAACCCTTCGACTGGTCGAGAAAATGGATTGACACGCCGGATCGGATTTTGTACATTTTAGTAAAACCGGAAAAGGACGAAACCATGATCAAACACATCGTCATGTGGAGGTTGAAAGAGCAAGCCATGGGAAGCGGCAAGAGGGAAAATGCACAACGGGTCAGGGAAAAGCTGGAATCCATGCGCGGAAAAATTCCCGGCATGGTCAAGATCGAGTTGGGGTTTGATTTCAGCGCCACGCCCGACTCTTCGGATGTGGTTCTCTACTCGGAATTCGAGAGCAGGGAGGCGCTGGAAGGATACATGACCCACCCGGTTCACGAAGCCGTGAAAGATTTTATTCGAGAGGTCCGGACCGAACGGCATGTGGTGGATTACGAAGTGGTGCGGGACGAAAGCAAGGTACGAATCCATTATCAGGTATCAACACGGAGGGATGTATGAAGAAATGGATTTGGATTTTTGCTGTTGTATCAGCAATCGTCCGGAACGTTTATACACAGGGCGTTTCTGATTTTTTTGAGGGCAACGGTATGATGTCCATCGGAGTGTACTACTATCCCGAAGCCTGGCCGGAAAACCAGTGGGCTCGCGACATCCGGAACATCCGGAGGCTGGGATTCGAATTTGTTCATATGGGAGAATTTGCCTGGGCGTTCATGGAGCCGGAAGAGGGACGGTACGTCCTCGGCTGGCTTGAAAAGAACGTCCGCCTGGCCGCAGAACAAGGATTGAAGGTGATCCTCTGCACACCCTCACCCGCTCCGCCCGTATGGCTGGTGCGGGGTCACCCGGAGGTGCTCATGGTCGACAACCTCGGCCGGAGCATGCAGCACGGCACGCGCACCCAGGCCTGCTGGACGGTCCCGCGGTACCGGGACCACGTGGCCAGGATCATCGCGGAATTGGGGAGAAAATTCGGCACGAATCCGGCCGTGTGGGGCTGGCAGATCGACAACGAAATCAGCCATTACGGAAAGAATTGCTGCTATTGCGATTTCTGCCAGAACCGGTTCCGAGAATGGCTGAAGCAAAAATACGGAACCATCGGAAAACTGAACACGGACTGGGGCTGCGCGTTTTGGTCACAGATGTACCAGGGCTTCGACCAAATCCGCATTCCGAACCAGGCGGAACTGGTGGCACAGATGAATCCGCACGCACTTCTTGACTTCAACCGGTGGTTCGCCGAAGAGGCGGCCGATTATATTCGTTTCCAGGCTACCGAGCTGCGCAAGTATTGCAGGAATCAATGGGTCACCACGAATTTCATGAGCCTTCACGAACAGGTTTATCCCGCGTTGTCGGGGAAGGACCTTGATGCGATGACCTGGACCGTTTACCCGGTCCACGGCAACCTGAACGAAGGGCCGCTCGGTTTCCGGCTGGGGAACGGTACGGAATTGGCGTTCATGCATGATTTCATGCGGCCGATGAACGGTTTCGAAGGCATTATGGAACTCCAGCCCGGCCAGGTCAACTGGGGGGACATCAATCCCCAGCCGTATCCCGGTGCCGTCCGCATGTGGATCCTGCAGGCGTTTGCCTCGGGCGCCGACCTGGTCTGCACCTACCGGTATCGGCAGCCGCTGTTCGGCGCGGAACTGTACCACAGGTGCATCGTGGAAACCGACGGCGTTACGCCATCAACCGGAGGCAAGGAATACAGCCAGGCGGCGAACGATATGCTCCTGCTCCGGAAGCACCGTCAACCGAACGCGGCCATGCCGAAAAAACTGGTCGCGAGACGAACGGCTTTTCTGTACCATTTCGACAACCGCTGGGACATGGCAAACCATCTGCAAACCACGCGCTGGAATACGATGGGACACCTCCTGAAATATTACAAGGCACTGAAAAGCCTCGGTTGTCCCGTGGACGTTATCGGGGAGGAACGGGATTTTTCGGCGTATCCTTTTCTGGTTGCCCCGGCCTACCAACTCCTGGATTCTGCTCTGGTGGCGCGGTGGACGCGGTATGCGGAAAAAGGCGGTCATTTGATCCTGTCCTGCAGGACCGGGCAGAAGGACCGTCGGGGTCAGCTCTGGGAAGGTTCCTGGGCCGGGCCCATCCTGAAACTCATTGGTGCGCGCATCCCTTTCTACGACCTGCTGCCTGAAGCCGTCAACGGAAAGGTCCAGTCGGATGCCAGGACGCATGCATGGGGTGCCTGGGCTGAAAGCCTGGATCCCGAATCCGGTACGGCGATTCTGGCGCGGTATGCGGATCAATTTTATATGGGTAATGCGGCCGCAGTGACGAGGAAACTGGGGAAGGGATCGGTGACGTATGTCGGCGTTGAAACCTTGGATGGAGAAATGGAAAGGGATCTGGTCCGGGGTGTTTTTGAGAGGGCCGGCGTTGCGGTCGAAAATTTCGAGAGCCAGTTCCTGGTGGATTGGCGTGACGGATTCTGGGTGGCGACCAATTTCACGGAGAAAACGCTAAACGCGCCTATTCCTCCGGGATCGACCGTCCTATTGGGTTCCAGGGAACTCGGGCCGGCCGGCGTGGCCGTGTGGAAAGAATAACCACTACGGCGGTTGGACCGGTTCGTACAAACAATGCATGACGGCTTTGGTATTTGGCCGATCGCCCTTCGATCCCGAAAAAGAACGGGACAGGCAAGCTCAGGGCGATCGGCTTTTCATTGATCCAGGGTAGATAACCTTTTACACCGAATGACTTGCTTCACGTGTTCATCTGCGGCAGATGGGTTTATCACTCCACGACCCGGAATTGGCCGGCGAGTCCCTCGGCAGAGCTTGGACCCACCCAGACCTGAAAGTCGCCGGGCTCAACCACCCATTCCATGCGGGGATTGTACAGACCCAGTTCATCCGAACCCAAAACAAACTCGACGGTTTTGCTTTCGCCGGGACCCAGCGGGATGCGCTTGAATCCCTTGAGCTCCTTGACGGGCCGGGTCATGCTGGCCGCAAGGTCCCTGATGTAAAGCTGGACAATTTCGTCGCCCGCCCGGTTGCCGAGGTTGGATACAACGGCGCTGACCTTGACCGTCCCGTACGGAGCGATGGTTTCCGGACCGATTTTCAGATCCTGGTACTTGAACGTCGCGTAGCTCAAGCCGTAACCGAACGGATACAACGGCGTGGACGGGCAATCGATGTATTTTGACGTCCATTTCACGTTGTCCTGCGAAGGACGGCCGGTGTTTTTGTGGTTGTAATAAATCGGAACCTGGCCGGTGACCCGCGGGAACGACACGGTCAATTTACCCGCCGGATTCCAGTCCCCGAAAAGCACATCGGCCACGGCCCTGCCGTGCTGGACGCCGAGCTGCCAGGATTCCACGATGGCCGGAACCTGTTCGGCAGCCCAGGAAAAGGCAAGCGGCCTGCCGTTCATCAGCACGAGGATCACCGGTTTCCCGATTTTGACCAGTTCTTTCAACAGGTCTTCCTGCACACCGGGAAGTCCCAGGTCGGAACGGCTCTCGGCCTCGCCGCTCATGTCCGCACTTTCGCCAAGCACGGCGACAACGGCATCGGCTTGTGCAGCGAGTTTGACGGCATCCTTGAATCCCTCACGCGATGACCCCGTGACGTCGCATCCCCTGGAATACAGGATCTTGACCGACTGCACAATCTTTTCCCTGATGCCTTCCAAAACAGAGACGGCATTCTCCTCGCTTCCACGGCCGGACCAGCTGCCCAGAACGTCCTTCCGGCTGTCTGCAAGCGGTCCGACGACCGCTATGGATTTCATGCCCTTGTTCAGGGGAAGCAGTTTTTTGTCGTTCTTCAACAACACGATGGATTTTCTGGCGGCGTCCAATGCCTGAGCCATGTGTTCTTTGGACAGGATGGATTTGGCCAGATTGGTATCGGTATACGGCTTTTCGAACAATCCGAGACGGAATTTGACCCGGAGAATGCGGCGAACCGCCTGGTCGACGAGTTTCTCGGAGAGCTTCCCCTCGCGCACCAGCCGGGCCAGCTGGCCCTGGTAAATGTTTCCCTCCATGTCCATGTCCACGCCGGCAGACAGCGCCAGGATCCCCGCCTCCCCAGGGGATGCGGCGACTCCATGGCTGATGAGCTCTCCTACGGAATTCCAGTCGCTCACCACAAATCCCTCGAAGCCCCATTCCTGCCGGAGGATTCGCGTGAGCGTCAAAGGATTCGCCGATGCCGGCATGCCTCCGATTTCGTTGAAGGCGCTCATCAACGTCGCCGCGCCTGCATCGACCGCGGCTTTGAACGGCGGCAGATACACCTCGCGAAGCGTTTTCTCGGACACGTCCACGGTGTTGTAATCGCGGCCGCCTTCGGCTGCGCCGTATGCAGCATAGTGTTTGGCACAGGCCGCAACGGATTCGGGATTCGAAAGATCGTTCCCCTGAAATCCGGCCACGCGCGCCCGTGCAAACGCCGCTCCGAGGCAGGGATCCTCGCCCGCCCCCTCGGCGATTCTTCCCCACCGGGGATCGCGGGCAATGTCCATCATGGGTGCGAAGGTCCAGCGGACACCGCAGGCGGCGGCTTCTCTCGCGGCCACGCGGGCATTCCGCTCGGCCAGTACCGGATCCCAGCTCGACGATTCGGCCAGGGGAATCGGGAAAATGGTTTTCTGTCCGTGGATGACATCGTACCCGTAGATCAGCGGTATGCCCAGACGCGATTCCTCCACGGCGATTTTCTGGATGCTGTTGGCCGTCGCCGCGTCGGGAGGCACGTTCAGGAAGGAACCGATTTTCCCCTCGCGGATCAACGCCTTGTATTTTTCACTGTCCTGGTAATTGTACTGGACCAGCTGGCCGACTTTCTCATCCAGATTCATTTTGGACAAGAGTTCGTCGATCCTTTTTTCCGTGTCCGATGTCTTGAGCGAAGGTCCAGCGGACAAGGAAATGGAAAGGATGGGCAAACACGAAATGAATACAACCGGAAATGTCCATTTCATGGGCGACGCTCCTTTCTTGATTTTTATAAGCCGAATGGCCTTGATGCGCTATTTTGTTCTCCGGATGTTGATCGTGAACGCTTCCCGGGGATTGGTCTTGAAAACCTGGCGGACGTCCGAGTCCGTGAAACCGCGCTGTTTCATGGCCGGAATCAGTGCAGTCGGGACGGGTGTGAATCCGTTAAACGTGCCTCCACCCGGTTCACCCACGCGGTACCATCCGGCGTCGTGGGAAATCAGGACCCTGTTGAGCAGTCCCGCTTCCTTCATGGTCGAAAGCATTTCGAGGACCTGGCGGATGTTCGCCGAATCCGCTTTCACGTTGTCGCAGGAAATCCATGCACCCAGTTTTGCGGCCTTCAGGCGGGATGCCATGCTTCCCCGCAAGGCATGGACCCAGACAAAGGCACTCGGATCCACGCCTTCCTCCTTCAGAAGGGAGATTTGCGCCAAGGCCGGCAATTCCGGTCCCGTATGCGACGCAATGGTCAGCCCCGTTCTGAGATGGGTCTTTGCCGCGGCACGGATGATCTTTTGATGCATGGGCGATAGGGTATCGTTCCGATCGACGGATATTTTTATGAAGCCCGGCCGGATGCCGGTACGCTCGATTCCGTGTTCCCATTCCGCGGTCCAGCGGTTGGCCAACTGTTCCGCGGTTTCACCAAAGGCATGTTTCGGAACGTAGAGGTTGTCTCGTGCACCGTAATACCCCGTGTTGGTCAACAGGTACAACCCGCTTTTTTCCGAGAGGATTTTGAGCAGGACAGGATCCCTTCCCAGGTACGCCGGGGTGCACTCGATCAGCGTTTGCACCCCCTGCTGTTTGATCTCCAGGAGGTAAGGCAGGACCTTTTTCACCACGCCGGTCCTGTCCCACCGATGGTATCCCGTGCTGTCCGCACCGATGAAATCCACGAGCACGTGCTCGTGTTCCAGCGTGAATCCCATTTGGGCCGGCGGGATCGGGCCGGTCACGGTCATGACCACGGGGTCCGCATTTCGGTTGCCGCCGATCCATGGTTTTTTCGAGGCGCAATTCGATCCCCAAAACGCCACGGCCGCACAAAGCATCATCCGCGGAATGCGCCCGGTCATGCCTGAAACCATATCCCATGCCCTCCCGATGGTGTGTTCCTTTTCACGAGAGGTCCCGGTGCGACAATTGCCTGAACCATTCCGTTGCGGCGTTCAATTTCCGGACAATCCGGATTCCGTTCGGACAGACGGATTCGCATTTCCCGCAGGCAAGGCAGTTGCCGTCGTGCCTCTGCTCCCTGGTCAATTCCCGGTACGCCGCGGCGGCCGAGGCCCTGTCTCCGAGCTGATCCCGGTAGTACGTTTTGCTTCGCAGGAGCGTGGATATTTCAATTCCCCGCGGGCAGACGCGTTCGCAGGAACCGCACATCATGCAGGTGTTCGCCCGGTTCTGCTGGGCATAACGGTACAGAGAAAAATCTTCTTCCGCTGTCAACGTCTCCTGAACCGTCTTCAGATAACCGTTCAACATCTCAAAGGTCGAAATGCCTTTGTTGACGCTCGTCACGGCGGGATTGGAGAGAATTTTTTTGCATTGAGCCATTTGGAGACCGGGATCGTTGATGCCTCTCACGGTTTTCATGGCCAGGATGCCGATGCCTTTTTCAGATGCCCGCTTCAATTCTTCCGCCGCCAGTTCGAAACCCGACTGGGGAAGGGCGGGATGGATTATTGTATACCAGCCGTTCTCGATGCCGGCTGCAATACAATCCTTCACGTTGTCGTGTGTGGTCAAACCGCAATACCGCACTTTGCCCTGCGCCTTCCAGGTTTCGTATTGTTTGCGGACGGCCGGATCGTTGACCGCCTCGACCTTGTGCCGGTTGAACATGATGAAATCAACGTGGTCCGTTCCGAGCAGTTTCAAGATGGGATCGATGTCGTCCGGCGCTTCCTTTTGAAAACCATCCTTCAGTGCAACGTACACCTTATCGCGTTTGGTCTTGAGCACTTCGGCCAGGTCGGCCATGGGTTTGCCGTTCCTGTAATCGTAGCCGATGTGCACCAGGTTGACACCCTGCTCGATGGCCCGAAAGGCGATGGTTCTTTCGAGGCCGGAACCTCCCAGGCTGAGAACGGACAGATGGACGTCGGTGTTGCCCATCCGGCGGTAGCGCATGTCCTTGTGGAAATTCCGGATATTTTTTGCATCCACCACGGGCTCTTTTTTGCCCTTCTGCGGTTGAACCATCGGAACCGCTCCGGCAGCGGCCGCGGCCATTGCACCCGACTGCAAAAACTCTCTTCTGGTCAACGATCGGTTTTTTCCCCCCATGGTGCATCCTCCGTTCTGGTTTTGAAAAAGATTCGGTGGACTCATTTGTCCGATTTTTTATAACTGATGGAAATGCCGCCGCCCGAATTGTTGACCGTCGTTTCAAAATTCGGCAGGCCCTTCACGTAATCCAGAAATTCCCCGGCGCCCCCGCCCCTTCCGAACCTGGATGAACGCACATTGTGGGCCGTAAAACAGCCGCCCACTTTGAGTTTGGGGGATACGGCGATAAAATAATTTTTATACCACTCCTTGTCGGCGTCGCTGAAAACAAAATCGAAGGGGCCTTTCAATTCGACGACGAGCCGATGGGCATCGGCAAGCCTGGCGTCGATGCAATCCGATAGACCGGATTCCTTGAAATTTTTCAAGGCCGTTTTGTAACGCGATTCGTCGATCTCGATGGTCACCAGTTTGCCGCCTGTCTTGCTGAGGGCCCAGGCGATCCATATGCCAGAGTGTCCGGTGGAAGTCCCGATTTCAAGCGCGGTTTTGTAATGGTTTTTGATGATCAAGTCGTAGAGCGTCTTGCCGTCGACGTCGGGTATGTTCATGTCGTACCATTGATCGGCGTGGCTGTCCAGGAAATTTTTAACCTTGATATCCAGGGCCGGATTTTCATTCATTTTTTGGGATTGAGCCGGATGGACGATCGTACCGAGAAATACGATCAGAGAAATCGTTGCGAGACGGTTCATCATGTCTGGCCTCCTTTTCACGCAAGGTCCCGGCGGGACAGGTTCCTGAACCATTCCGTTGCGGCGTTCAATTTCTGGACAATCCGGATTCCGTTCGGACAGACGGATTCGCATTTCCCGCAGGCCAAGCAGTTGCCGTCATGCCACTGAGTGCTTGTCAATTCCCGGTATGCTTCAATGGCGGTTTCCCTGTCTCCGAGTTGGTCATGGTAATACAGTTTGCTTCGCAGGAGCGTGGATATTTCTATTCCCTGCGGACAGACGTGCTCGCACGAACCGCACATCATGCAGTTGTTCGCCCGGTTCTGTTGGGCATAACGGTACAGAGAAAAGTCCTCCTGTGCGGTGAGTGTTTCCCGTGCCGCCCTGTGGAACCGGTCGAACAGATCGAAGGTGGTGAAAGCCTTGTTGATGGTGGTGATTGCCGGACTGGCCAGCAGTTTTTTCACGAATGCGGTCTGGAGTTCCGGATTGTCGATGCCCTTCATGGTTTTCATGGCCATGATCCCGATTCCCTTTTCCGCGGCTTTCTTCAATTCCCGGTCCATCAGCTCGAGATCCGGCTGGGCGAGGGCCGGATGGATCACGGAATACAGTCCGCTTTCTATACCCGCTGCCACGCATGCCTTGACGTCGTCGTGTGAGGTCAGCCCGGCGTACCGTACTTTCCCCTGTTTTTTCCAAGCTTCAAAACGCTCCCGGATGACGGGATCGTTAACCCGATCCGCTTTGTGCCGGTTGAACATGATAAAGTCGATGCAATCGATTCCCAGCGCCTTCAATACGGGATTGATGTCGTCCAACGATCCCTTGAAAAATGAGTCCTTGTACGCAATGTACACCTTGTTCCGTTTTGTTTTCAGCACGTCCACCAACTCCAAAATGGCCTTGCCGCCGTTGTAGCCGGAGGACATGTGGACCAGGTTGACGCCGAGATCGACCGCGCGGTGGGCGACCGATTTTTCGATGTTGATGCCTCCCAGGCTGAGCACAGAAAAATAGATGTCCGTGGAGCCGAGCCTTCGATAGCGCATGTCCGGCTGGTAATTCAAGATTTTCCCGGTATCCGGTTTTTGTTCCTTTTTCCCCTTTGCTTCTTTCTGTGGCTGAGCCATCGGAACCGCACCCACAGCCATGACCGTCATTGCACCGGTTTGCAGAAACTCTCTCCTGTTGATGCGGGTTTTTTCTTTCTTCATCCTTCGACCTCCAATTTGAATAGCCGTCCGTTTGGTACTCTTCCGATAAAAAACAACAATGGCCGCCGGGCAACGGTACAACCGTTCAAGCGAGACTTCTGATCCTTACGCTGAAAGCCTCCGCCGGGTTTTTAACGGTCATTTGATTGAGTTCGGTCTTTGAATATCCGGTTTTCCGCAACACGGGAATCAGTCCCGTGAACAAGGCATCGAACTTTCTTGAAGAGCGGTTTTCCGGACGGAACAGGTTCCCGTCATGCGAAAGGAGAACCCTGCCCAACAATCCGTTCCTTTTCATCACGTTCACCAGTTCCAGGTGACGGTCCACGGTTTCCGGGGCGAGACCGTCGAATTCGATCCAGGCACCCCGGCGGGCGGTGTCCACCAGCTCGTCCGTGATTTCCACGGAATTGGCATGAACCCAGATCCAGGCGCTTGGATGGACATTTTCTTCCCGGAGTATGTCCAGCTGCTGCCGTGCCGATTCCGGACTGTTCCCGGTGTGAACGGCCACGACCAATCCGGTCTTCAGGTGCGTTTTGGCTGCGGCGCGGACCAATTTACCGTCGATCTCGGATAGCGGGCCCTTGTCCACGCCGGTTTTGATGAATCCCGGCCGGATGCCGGTGGAACCGATGCCGTTCTCCCATTCGAGAATCCATCGTGCGGCAAGCTGCTCCGCGTTCTCCGAGTAGGCATGGGCCGGAACGTAGCGGTCGTTCGCAGCGCCGTAGTAGCCTGTGTTGGAAAGGATGCGGATTCCGGTCTTTTCCGAAACGTCCTTCAATACCTGCGGATCGCGCCCGAAATAGGCGGTGGTACAGTCCGCCAAAGCGCGAAGGCCCATTTTTTTAAGGGATTTCATGTAGGGAACGACCGCATCGAAAAGCTCTTGGGTAGCGTAATCCGGGCGTTCGGTCGGATCGCTGCCGAACGTGGACATGACGTGTTCGTGCGGCAGCATCGGACCGATTTTACCAGGATCCACGGGTCCGAGAACGGTCATGACTTTCCCCTGTGCACGGATCCCGGGAGCCTTTTCGGCTTGTGCGAAGAGGTTGGTCCGCGTCAGTGCTCCCGCTGCAATGGCGGCTGAGCTGCGCTGGATGAAAAGACGTCGATTCATTTTTTCCTCCTACCCGTGAACGGGTACCGCTTTTTTAACGGGTGCAGGCTCGTCAAATCAACAGGAATGATTTACTGCGGGAACCCATGGAACAACACGTTATCCATCGATCTTTTGGGTATTGCCGTGATGTTTTTCCGCGGTTCAAATTATTTCGTTTGATCCTGCGGCTTCTTTTTGCCGAGATGGAGTTCGAGTCCGACGTAACCGAGGCCGGTGCAGAGCAACAGGAAGACGATCAGCGCAAAACCGTCGCTGGAGGCAAATCCTCCCGCGAACCATTTTTGTCCCACTGCGATTTTATCCGCCAGGGACAGCTCTTTTCCCGTGAGAGCATCTTTTCCGGAAGTGATTCCTGCAGCGAGTGCAAGAAGCAGTCCGGCCAGCGCGCCGCCGGCGATGAGCCCGGATGAAAAGAGCATGCCCGGCCCGGATTCGTCCCCTTTCTCCCGTTTCTTTCGGGTCGCTTTGTCCACAACCCACCGGATCATCCCGCCGAAAAAGATGGGGACGGACGTGGACAGCGGGAGGTATACGCCCACCGCGAAGGGGAGTCCCCGTACACCGCACAATTCGACGGCAACGGTCAGGGCGATGCCCATCAGGATCAGGGACCAGGGAAGCTTGTTGTTGAGCACACCGCTGATTACGGTGGCCATGAGACGCGCCTGGGGTGCGGGCAGTTTCTCCGAACCGATTCCGGGTTCTTCCCGTACGATTTCATCGTTGTCGATATCTTGATAGTACTTGATTCCGGTTTCCGGATCCGTGTACAGGTTGCAGATGCGGTTTTTCTGCTGGACTTGTTTTTCGAATCGAACGTTTGGCGGCATCTGAAAGCCGGGTTGGAGTTTTTCCGATTTTGTGTAGGCGTGGTTTACGGCCAGAACCGTGAAGCCCACCACGAGAATGGAACTGACCGCGCCGAGGATGTATCCGTATTCCTGTTTTTTGGGAGTGCACCCGAGCAGGTAGCCCGTTTTGAGGCTCTGAGCCACGTTGCCTGCATTGGAGGCGCAGATGCACACAACGGCTCCCACGGAAAGGGCCACGGCTGCATAGGCGCCGCCCGTCCAGCCCACCGCGAGAAAAATGAGACAGGTGGCCATGAGCGTGGCGATGGTCATTCCGGAGGTCGGGTTGGACGACACGCCGATCTCGCCGACGAGGCGGGCGGAGACAGTGGCGAAAAAGAACCCGAACACCGCGATCAGAACAGCGGAGATGAAATTGCCGACCGTGTGACCCGGGTTGATGACCAGCGTAAGCAGGAACCAGATCACGACCACAGCGGTGCCGAGGCCGGTGAATACCAGGGAAGCAGGCAAGTCGAGGCTGACCCGACTGATGCTGACGGGACGTTTCCGGTCCCGGTTTTTCAAATCGGCCATGGAATCCCTGAACGAATGCACGATGGTCGGCATGGCCCGAACCAGGTTGATCAGGCCGCCGGCCACCACGGCTCCGGCGCCGATGTACCGGATGTACTGCCTCCAGAGGATTTTGTAGTCCGATAAATTGCCCACGACAGATTGAACCAGCGCACCGCCCTCTTCCACGGCGACCGGCAGGCCGTTTCCGAAAAAGTGAATCATGGGAATGAGCAGCATCCATGAAACAAATCCGCCGGCCACCATGATCGAAGCCGTGCGGGAACCGATGATGTATCCCACACCGAGCAATTCGGGTGACACTTCCGCGTTCAGCGTGGCGCCTGGATACCATTTGGGCTTGTACTGCGGGGTTTCCTTCCACAAGCCGAGTCCTCCGTTGGCGATTTTATAGAGGAATCCGACGGCCGTTCCCCAGAACACCTTGGAGGCATGCACTCCGCCTTCGGTCCCGGATTTGATGACTTCTGCGCAGGCGATGCCCTCGGGGTAGGGCAGGACACCGTGCTCTTTCTCGATCAGGTATCGGCGGAGAGGGATGAGATAACAGATGCCGAACAATCCGCCGGCCAGCGCCACAATGAAAATGTGTCCGATGTCCAAAGAGAAACCGAGGAAAATCAACGCCGGGAGGGTGAAAATGACGCCTGCAGCAATGGATTCGCCGGCGGCTCCGGTCGTCTGGACGGTGTTGATTTCGAGTACCGAGGCCTTTCCGGAAAGGCCCAATTTCAAGGCGGCTCCAAAATACGCCATGGCGATGATGGAAATCGGAATGTTGACGGCAATGGTCAATCCGGCCCTCAGACCGAGGTAGACGGTCACGGCGCTGAAAACCAGGCCGAGGACCATTCCGAGCGCAACGGCTTTAGGCGTAAATTCCGGCAGGATGGTTTCCGCGGGAATGAAGGGTTTAAAAAGGGACTGCTTTTTGGAACGAACCACAGACATAGAATCCTCCAACAGGATGGATTTGCAGGTGCACGGATCTAATAGTAATAACTTTCAGCGGAATTTACAAGGGGAAAACAGAAGGTTGTTTTTGTTCAGGTGACAAGAAAAACGGACATCCTTTTATGCAATGAATCGTACGGGGTTTTGTTTTTTGTTTAAATTAAATAAATCTAATTAAATGGGAAAACATCAATAGAATGTATACCGTACAAGCAAACAGCAATAACTTTTGCAGGCCCTCTTTGATGAAAGGCAGCAGCATGAGCAACATACCAAGCAGAGCACCTTTTATAAATGCAAAACTGATGCTCCCAAATTTTGAATAGAAAAAGTCCATTAAAGGATTCGCTTCCTTTGCACCTTCCGAGATCACATGCCAGGAAACCAAGATATCGATGAGGTTGCAAATGGCTAAAATGGACCACAACAAAACATTCCATTTGAGTCGCTCTCGAATATCCCTCCTTTTGGTGATGCCGTAAAAGAGCACAAGATTGGAAAACAACCGATTTGAATATCCGACCTTTGAAGAAAATTTATTCATATCGTTTTTTGGAATGGTCCAATGCGAAAGGAATGAAGAATTCTCTTCTTTATCCTGTCCTGGTCAATAAATATACGAGACAAATGACTCGATGTCAATAGAATAATGTAGGACGGGACGCCGTCCCGTCCTGATCTTTATTTTTCAAAAAGTCGTGGTAGCATGCCGATTCGGTCGGGTCGGAGACCCGACCTGCGAGTTTGGATTTTCGCGGTTTACCTCGGCTGGTGAAATACGAATATCGTATGGTTTTTCAGAGAACGGAATGTGTTTGTCGAGACGTAGGACGGGACGCCGTCCCGTCCTGATGTTTATTTCTTTTCAAAAAGCTGTGGTTGCATGCCGATGCGGTCGGGTCGGCGACCCGACCTACGAGTTTGGATTTTCGCGGTTTGCCTCGGCTGGTGAAATACGAATATCGTATGGTTTTTCAGAGAACGGAATGTGTTTGTCGAGACGTAGGACGGGACGCCGTCCCGTCCTGATGTTTATTTCTTTTCAAAAAGTCGTGGCAGCATGCCGATTCGGTCGGGTCGGCGACCCGACCTACGCATTCGAATGGTCTCAGGTCGTATAGGGAGGCAAAATGTATTTGCCGAAACGACGGATCACAACTTCATCGCCATGTGTTTCTCCGCTATGGTTGTGGCCAGGGCATCCAGCGCCTTGAAGTCGGATTCGCGCGGATACCCTTTGCAGATCACCGGCGGAACGATTTCCACTTTCAGGTTGGGGATCAATCCCGCGATCCGTTCGACTGCTTCGCTGGCCCAGCCGTACGATCCGATAATGGACGCGAACTTCAGTTTGGGACGCAGTGCGTTGGCCAGGTGAGCCGCGTAAACCACCAGGGGATGCGGGCCGAGGTGCACGGTGGGCGTTCCGATGACGATGGTCGCCGCGTCCACCAGGGAGATCGCCAGTTTCCCGATGTCCGTCGCGGCCAGATCGAATTGTTTGACGGTGACTCCCTTCGCCACCAGCGCGTCCACCAGGTATTCAACCATTTTCCGGGTGCTGCCGTGCATGGACACGTAGGGGATGACAACCTCGTTTTTTGGAGTGTCGGAAATCCATTCGCGGTATGCGTCCAGGATGAATTTCGGGTGGCTGTACATCGGGCCGTGGCTCGGCGCGATGGTTTCGATTTTCAGGTCCCTGAGTTTATCCATGTTTTTTTGAATCATCGTCCGGAAGGGCATCATGATTTCGGAGTAGTAGCGTTTGGCGGCTTCGTACACGCGGGCTTCGTCCACGGCGTACAGATCGGAGGTGGCCAGGTGGGAGCCGAAAAAGTCGCAGGTAAACAGGATGCGGTCCTGTTCGAGCCACGTCACCATGGTTTCGGGCCAATGCACCCACGGGGTGTAGATGAACTTCAATGTCTTATCGCCCAACGAAACGGTTTCTCCATCCTCCACGGCTTTGCATCGGTCCCCGGGAATGCAAAGATGGTCCACGAGCATCCCCTTGCATTTGGCGGAGGCGATGGCTTTGGCCCGGGGGTATTTTTCAAGGACTTTCGGAAGGGTACCGGAATGGTCCTGTTCCGCATGGTGCGCAACGACGAAGTCCACGTTTGGCACGCTTTTCAGGTTTTCCATGAGCACGTGCTCCAGGGTCGGGTCGACCGTATCCACCAGAACGGTTTTTTCGCTGCCTTGAATCAGGTATGCGTTGTAGCTGGTTCCGTCCGGAAGCGGAATCAAAGAGTCAAACAGGCGCCGGTCCCAGTCGATGGCACCGATCCAATATATGTTTTCCTTCATTTTTCTTGCATGAAGCATCGAGGACTCCTTTGTGAGTTTTACTTTAAAAGCAATAGTTTTTTTGTCTGAAAAAGTTCCCCATATTTCAGCCGGCATATGTACACACCTGAATCCATCGGACGGCCGGAGCCGTTGTCTCCGTGCCACAGGATCGCATACAACCCGGCCGGACGGTCTTCGTTCAGCAGGGTTTGAACCGGTCTGCCCAGCATATCGCAGATATCCAGCAGTACTTTTGCCTGAACCGGAATTTGAAAAGCAATCGCAGTCGACGAATTGAAGGGATTCGGGTAATTCGGATAGAGCTGAAATTCACGCAGCGGATCATTCTTTTCTGCAACGGGGGTGGCAATTTGGTACTGATAGATGTTTCCGTTTGGCGCCGTGCCTGCGAAAAGGCTGCCGTCTTTGGTCTCCACAAGACAGAGGGTCTCTTCGGCGCCGCCGAGCGTTCCGGCGATTTCCCATGTTTTTCCATCGTCACGGGATAGTGCCACGACAGAATCCGGATAGGACTGAAATCCGGCAATCAGCATCCCGCTTTTGTTTTTGACCAGGTCGTACACCTTGGTCGCCTTGACCTCTCGGACGCGAATCCGCGATGCGGTCGTGTCCCAAGACATGCCGTCGTCGGTGCTCATCCAAATGTAGCCGCCCTGTCCGGAGCCGTGCGTCCAGCCTCCCGCATGCAGCGTTTTCGGTGCAGTTTCCTTGATAAAACAAATCTGGGACCATTCTTCGCGCCTTGCCTGAAAGATCGGAAGAGGAATCTGGGTCCAGGTGGATCCTTGATCCGTGGAAAGATAGACTGCCGAAGATCCGGAATAGCATCCAGCGATGAGGGTTCCGGAAGCGGTTTGGCACAGTGTCCGTACGCCGCCGACCACGTCCGGAATAGGAGAAAGGGAGCGCCACGAGACGCCGCGGTCCGTTGTTTTGAAAACATAGCCTTGGTCCTTGTCGTCCGACGGGTAGGCCGCAGCGTACAGGATGTTGTTTTTGCCTGCGATCAATTTGCTGACGGTGGTGACGCCCGGAATGTCGGCTGTCGGAATCCACGTGAGCCCCGCATCGGTGGTTTTAAACACGTCTCCTTTCGGATACGTGCCGGCGTAGACGGTTCCTTCCGAGGTTTCAAGCAGGGTGTAGATTTTCCTGGCATCGGGCAACACGGCCGTTTTGATCCACTTCCGTCCCTTGTCCCCGGATTTAAACACTTTCCCGAACGGTCCCGTACCTGCATAGAGGGTGCCGCTCTGCGTTTCGATAAGGCAATGAACGTACAAAGCACTGTCCAGATTGGCCGTTTTTTTCCACTCGGCAGAATTGGATCCGGTCACCGTCTTGACAAACGGGACGGAGGCGGGAACCGATGACCAGATGTCCTGTCCGCCCCTTCCGCCCTCGGACACTTCCCCTCCCAGGTACAGCCTTTTGTTGTCGGGAGTCAGGTATGCCGAACAGGTGTGCATGATGTTGTTGATCGGAGCACCGAGGTTCACGGCTTCGCCCCATTCGGTACCCGTCCATTCGGATACCCACAATTCCTGTGTCGTGAAAAGTGAAAATTGCTCCTTGGAAAAAAACAGTTTCGTTTTATCGGCCGTCACGTACGGATTCCAGTTGGTTGCATCGGGTTTGTTCACGCCGGGACCGAGGTTGGTCGGCGGATCCCAATCCGCGCCGTTCCATCGGGATACCCAGATGTCCTTCTTGCCGATTTTGGGCGGACGGTTGGAAACAAAATACAATTCTTTCCCGTCAAAGGAGAGGGACGGATATTCCTCGGAATACTCTTTGGTGTTGATGCCGGATCCCACGCTCAAGGCCGGCATCCAGCGGCCCTGTTTTTTGGTGGTCACGAATAGGTCCATGCCGTTCCCGATTTTTCTCTGGAAAAATATTCTGGTTCCGTCGGATGAAATGAAGGGGTATTGACCGTCCCAGGAAGCTGCGCTGTCGAGCGGTACCCGGTTGGTCCATTGCGTTCCATCCCACTCTGCGGTGTATATATTTGTCCAGTTTCCCAGGTGGTTTGGGTGGTAGGGTGCACCGATTTCGGCATCCGATTGGAAACAAAGCACTTTCCCATCCGCGGTCAACGACGGTTTGCAATCCGAATTCCAGCCGCTGATTCCATCCACACTGCGGGGGAATGACCAGTCGGATGCATTGTAGACCGCGAACCGGTTGGATGAGAACTGGAACCATTGAAAAGGCTGTCCCGGGCTTCGGGTGTCCGGGCCGCAAGCCCGGGACATGCTCACCTGGAACAAAAACAACGTTCCAATGAAAAGAGTGGATTTCATGGCGTTCCTCTCTTTCCGGGTTGTGAATCAGGGTGTTTCGAATGTGTCGCGAAATACCGGTTGAAACAGCGAAGATTGATTAAAATAACAAAGGCATGGATAAAAGTCAAATTTTTTATTAAAAAAGGGTTGCATATTTTAGTTTTTTTTCCAAAATTGTTTTTCGTTTGTTGACGGGAGGAACATGCCTTTTTGTCCGAACTGCCGTTACGAATACAATCCCGGCATCGCCGAATGCCCGGACTGCCATGAAAAGCTGGTGAACGCATTGGCGGCCGAAAAGGCGGATTCCAACCGTGCGGCCATGGGCCTCCGATTCGTGCCGTTGCCGGATCTTCCGGGTCGGGTGTATGCGGAGATGGTGAAAGGCGTACTCGAAAAGCGCGGCATTCCCAGTTACATCCGATCCGACGGAATCAGCGAAGGCTACGGCGTTGTGGGAACGGGACCGATCGCCAAGGGTTTTCACCTGTGGGTGCCCGAAGACCGGGTCGAAGAATGTCTGGACATTCAGCACCAGATGCTCGATCATATTTAGAAGGTGCGGATTTCGTATTCTTTCAAACAGGTAATCGAAGGCAACGATGTGAAAAATGTATTTCAGTGCCCGAAAGGGACAAAAGATGTGCTTCCGGAGGAGCAGGTGTACTGGCAGCACATCGAGGCGGTGATCCGAAAGGTCGTCCGTCTGTACGGATACGAGAAGCTTGACCTTCCCATTTTTGAAGAGACGGCCTTGTTCCAGCGCGGCGTGGGCGAGGGTACGGACATCGTTGAAAAGGAGATGTACACGTTTCAGGACAAGGGGGGAACCTTTCTCACGCTCCGTCCGGAATTCACGGCGAGCGTGGTCCGCGCGTACATCCAGCAGGGCATGTCCAGCCTTCCCCGGCCGGTGAAGGTCTGGTCCATCGGTCCTGTTTTCCGATACGAACGCCCGCAGGCCGGACGCTACCGGCAGTTCCACCAGTTCAACGTGGAGGCATTCGGCGAGGAAGATCCGGCCCTCGATTTCGAAATCATGCAGGTGGCCTGGCATCTGTACGACATGCTGGGATTCAGGAACCTGAGTTTTCAGTTGAACAGCATCGGCTGTCCCATCTGCAAACCGGCGTATTTGAAGCGTCTGGTGGATTATTACCGAAGCCGGGAAACGGGTATTTGCGACGACTGCCGGAAGCGGTTGAACAAGAATCCGCTCCGTTTGCTCGACTGCAAAACCGAATCCTGCCGGCCCTTCATCGCATCTGCACCCCCGATGTACGAGCACCTGTGTCCCGAATGCAACGGGCATTTCAACACGTTGCGCAGCTACCTGGACACGCTAAAAAAAACCTACACGCTCAACCACACCTTGGTGCGGGGGCTGGACTACTACACCAAAACCGTCTTCGAAGTCTGGGCCGAGGGCATTGGGGCGCAAAACGCGGTATGCGGCGGAGGACGGTACGACGGCCTGGTCGAAATTCTTGGAGGAGCGTCCACGCCGGGTGTCGGATTCGCGTCGGGACTGGAACGCATCGTGCTGGCGCTCCAGCAACAAAAAGGTTCGGTTCCGCCCCCGTCTCCGCCTCTGGCGTACGTGTCCTATCATGGACCGGCGGCAGAAAAAAAAGCCGTTGAATTGCTGGCGGGCTTGAGGGAGAAAGGCATCGAAGCCATCATGGGGTTCGGAGCGAGAAGCCTGAAAGCGCAACTCCGGGAAGCGGACCGGAGGAAAGCGGTTTTCGCCGTCTTGCTGGGCGATTTGGAAATGGCCAGAGGCGAAACCCTGGTGAAAAAAATGGACGGAGGCATGCAGGAAAACGTGAGGTGGGACGACCTGGCATCGGTGCTGATGAAGGCGAGGATCCCTTGAATCCGACTGGATCCAACCTCCCAACGGTCCGGGAAGCCGTTTTCGTTCTTTTTATCACCTTTCTGCTCACCATCGGAACCCAGTTGCTGGGTTTTTTTCTACAGGGAAAGGGCATCCTGATTCTGGCGGAGATGATGTTGATTCTGCCTGCCCTGGTGTTCGTTCTCTACAAACGATTTCCGATGGTTTCCGTTTTTCGCTGGCACGTCAAAGACTTGCGCCTGATCGTTGCCGGCGGTATGATCGGAATTGGCCTGAGCCCGATATCCGATGCATTGGACCGTCTGGTTCAAAAGGTGATTCCGATGCCGCCCGAGATTATGAACGCGCTGGAATCCTTCATGCGGTTCCAAAGTCCCGGGGAAATGGTGCTGTTGTTTTTGACGCTGGTGGTTGCCGCACCCGTCGTCGAGGAAATGCTTTTTCGCGGACTGCTGCAGGGGGCGTTCGAACGGTCGGTGGATGTCAACAAGGCGGTTTTCTCCACAGCACTGATTTTTACATTCATCCATTTTAACCCGTGGTGGGCGGCGGAAATCCTGATCGCAGGCATCCTGCTCGGTGTCCTCGCCTGGCGTTCCAACAGCATTGTGCCCGGTATCGCGATGCATGCCGTCACGAACGGATTGTCCCTCGGAGTGATCAACACCGGTTCGCGAAAGCTCAACTGGTATGAGTTCAAGGGTTATGTGGCGCCCCAATGGATCGTCCTGGGTGCCGCCCTGGTGTATCTCGGATTTAAATGGGTGTACAAACTCACCCAAAAGGAGTCTAGCCATGGATCCCATTCGTAGAATCGCAGCCATCGTCCTGGCATTGGCGCTGACCGCAGCAGCAGCCGGCCAGCAGAAACCCCTCCGCACCTACCTCGCGGAAGCGGAAACGTTGAAAACCCAGGGGAAAGTCCAGGATGCCGTCGTGCTTCTCAAGGAAGCGGTAGCCGCTTATCCGAACGAAGCTTCCGCTCACTTTGAACTCGCCAAGGCCAGCGGTGAAACGGCCAGGAACAATCCGGACATGACGGCGGTCATGGAGGGGATCAACACCGCTTTCGCCGAGTGGGAAAAAACCATGGTCCTGGATCCGAACCACGTCGAGGCCCACATGTATTACGGCATATATGCCGTCAACGTGCCCGTCTTTTTCGGCAGGCTGGAATCCGGCGTAAAACATCTGGAAACGGCCAAAACCCTGTTCGAAAAGCAACCTTCCGAACAAACCAAAGGCGCACTCGGCACGGTTTACCAGTACCTGGGCAAGGGATACGAACTTCAAAAACGCCCGGACCTGGCCAAAGCCGCTTATGAAAAAGTCCTCGTGCTGGTCCCGGGCAGTCCGTCCGCTGCGCAGGCCAAACTCGGGCTGGAGAACCTGAAGAAAGCGGAAGCCTCCACGGCATCGGCGACTCCGGCAAAAGAAAACGCGGCCGTCCAGCCGTTTACGGAAAAACTCAGACAGAATCCAAACGATCTGAACGCGCTGCTCGGTCTGGCCCAGGGATATGTCAAGCAAAGGGACTGGACCAGTGCCGTTGAAACCCTGCGAAAGGCCGTGCAAGTGGATTCCAACAGGGCGGATGTCTGGTTTCTGCTTGCGAAAGCCGTCATGGCGGACGCGTCCACGGGCTACGACAAGCGGATTTATCAGGACCAGAACACCAGAACCAATCTGGCATTCGACGCTGTCCGGACCATCGAAAAGGCACACCGGCTGGATCCCGGCAACCCGCGGATTAAACTCTGGTACGCGTCAGCATGCATTCAGATGCCGTTTTTTGTCATGAAAATGGACGAAGGGCTTGCCGCGCTTGAGCAGATGGCGAAAGACCCATCGCTCCCCGACAGCCTCAGGGCCGAAGTGCTCTACCAGCTTGGTTTCGGATACCGAAAGAAGGGCAATGCGGTCTGGATGCAGCTGGTGAAAAACCTGCCCAATTCCGCTCCGGTTCAGTCCGTCTACGAGGAATACGGAACCCGGGAGACGGTCAAGGGAACCATCCCCAAAACCGGAGAAAGGGTCGTGATCCGCTTCCATCTCGGTTTCAGGGATGAGATTGAACCGCAAACGGCGTTGTGGGTGGAAGATCCGTCCGGCCGATCTGTCCGGACGCTGTACGTGTCCGGTTTCTCGGGATTCGCAAAGGAAAAACAGGTGGATTTGCCCGAATGGGGGGCCAAGACGAAATTTGAAACCGACGGAACCACAGGTGCCAGCATCGACTGGGGCAGCTACGTTTTTGCATGGGATTTGAAGGACAGGCAGGGCAAACGCGTCCCGAACGGCAAGTACAAAATCAAGGTGGAAGTGTCCTGGTGGCCGAGCATGCGTTCGGAACTGGCCGCAGCAGAAATTCAAATCGGCAATGTTCCGGCGGAAGCGAGCGTCGAACAGAAGCCGTTTATTCCCTATTTGAAAGTGAAATACGAACGGTAATTCAATTTCGGAGTTCGAATTTATTTTTGAATTTCAGCCGTAAGTTTAATATCCAGATAATAGCAGAAAGGTCCGGGGATTTTCATGAACATCATCGTGTGTGTGAAGCAGGTGCCGGACACGACGGAAGTCCGGATCGATCCGAAAACGAACACGTTGATCCGCGAGGGTGTGGCAAGCATTCTCAATCCGTTTGACGCGTATGCCATTGAAGAGGGCATCCGGATCAAGGAAAAACATGGCGGGAAAGTGACCGTGATCACCATGGGACCGCCCCAGGCGGAAAAGGTGCTCAGGGATGCGATCGCGGTCGGTGCCGATGAAATGGTTCTGATTTCGGACCGCGCTTTCGCAGGTTCCGACACCCTGGCCACGTCGTACACGCTCACGCAGGCCATCCGCAAGATCGGAGCGTTTGATCTGATTCTCTGCGGCAAACAGGCCATAGACGGGGACACGGCCCAGGTCGGGCCGGGAATTGCCGCCCATTTGGACATCCCGCAGATTGCGTTTGTCAGATCCATACGGGAATTGTCGCCGCAAAAAATCGTGGCCGAACGCATGACGGAAGAAGGGTACGAAGTGGTGGAAAGCACGGTTCCCGTTTTGATCACGGTCGTCAAGGGCATCAATGAACCGCGGATGCCTTCGCTGCGCGGACTGATGCAGTCGAAAAAAGCACACGTGCCGGTCTGGGGGGCGAACGACATCGAGGTGGATCCGAAACGTCTCGGTCTGGACGGTTCTCCGACCTGGGTGGACAAAATTTTTTCACCGCCACCGCGGTCCGGCGGAAAGCGATTCGAAGGCGAACCGGATCAGATCGTGAATGCGTTCATTCAGGCCGTCCGGGAAGATCACCTGTTCGTGTAGCGGGTGCGCTGCGCTGGATCAATACATTTAATAGGAGTCCGTTGTGCCGTCCATACAAGTTCTTGACAAATGTTTCGGCTGTCAAAAATGCGTGAAGGCCTGTCCGTTCGATGCCATTTCCATGCATCACAAGCTTGCCGTCATCGATTTGAATAAATGCACGCTCTGCGGTGCGTGCGTGGAACCGTGCCCCGTCGAAGCCATCGTGATCGAACACGAACATTCGCCTCATGTGGATCTGTCCGCTTACAAAGGGGTCTGGGTGTTCGTGGAACAGAAGGACGGTGTTGTTCAATCGGTGGTATGGGAGCTTCTGGGTGAGGGGAAAAAACTCGCCGGTGCCCGGAACACCGAACTGGCCGCAGTGCTGATCGGGTACGGCGTGGAGGCGCTCACCAGGGATCTGTTCCAGCGAGGAGCGGACAAGGTGTATCTGGCGGAACATCCTTCCCTCGTTCGTTACCTGGACGAACCGTACAGCCGCATCCTAACCAAAATGATCCGACAATACAAACCGGAAATCGTGCTGACCGGTGCGACCACCGTCGGGAGGGCCCTCATACCGCGCACCGCTGTCGAAGTCAAAACGGGATTGACAGCCGACTGCACGGGTTTGGCCATTGATCCGGCTTCGGGCCATTTGCTGCAGACGCGGCCCGCTTTCGGCGGGAACATCATGGCCACGATCCGCTGTGAAAACGACCGGCCGCAGATGGCCACCGTCCGTCACAAGGTGATGGTGGAAGCCCCCGTGGATCCCGGCCGAACCGACGGCCAGCTGATCCGTATTGAAGTCTCCGATCCGGATGTTGCGTCCAGGATGTCCATTCTAGAGGTGGTCAAGGAGGTCGAAGAAACCATCAACATTACGGAAGCGGACATCATCGTCTCCGGCGGCAGGGGGATCAAAGGGCCGGAACATTTCGGAATGCTGAAGGAACTGGCCGGCGTCTTGAACGGCGCAGTCGGCGCCTCGCGCGCGGCCGTCGACTCCGGATGGATCGGCTATTCCCATCAGGTGGGGCAGACAGGGAAAACCGTCAAGCCGAAGATCTATTTTGCCGTGGGCATCTCCGGCGCCATCCAGCACCTCGTCGGCATGTCATCTTCGGACGTCATCATCGCCATCAATAAAAATCCGGACGCGCCCATTTTTGCCGTGGCCAATTACAGCCTGGTCGGAGACCTGTTTCAGATCGTTCCGGCGTTGACAAAGCGGTTTAGGGAAGTGTTGAAGCGATAATCCGCCCGCATGACTTGATGTTTTGCCAAAGTCGAGCTATTAATATATTATCACAAACAAATATTGTGCTGTCCTGAACGTTTGTTTTTCTTTTTTAATCGACAAATATGGCGGTTTAAACACATTTATCCATCCGCACCTTCTTTCGAATAGGGAACTTATTACTCGGAGCGCAAACCAAGTTGACCTTTTCCCTGGAAAATAGACTTGAAATGGCCTTCTGGAGTCAACTCATAACGCGCTCCGAGTAATAAATCGGGGGCATCCATCGCATGAAGAGAAAGCCGGCTGCTGTTGGCCTTTTTTTGCTGGCGGTTTCCGCCCTTTCCGCCGAGGGACGTCCGGTGAACCACCACGGACTGCCGCGTTTTTCCGAAGCTCCCTTTGATGCGGCCTATCCGTTCGGGCAGGTGAATTTATCCGACAAGAAGCTGCCGATCCACGTCCGCGTGAAGGGATTCAATCCGCTGATTCCCGGCGAGGAGGATGACAGCGGAATTCCGATTGCTGTGTTGACCTGCGAAGTCACCAACACCGGAGACGAACCCGTTCAGGTTTCGGTATGCGGATCCATGCGGAATTTTTTGGGAAAAGACGGAAGCCGAATCCGGCGGGACTGGAAAGGCGACTTCATTCCTGTCGGTGCCAAGGACAATGTGAATGAGTACTGGCAGAGCGCAGGACTCCAGGGAATTTTCCTGTATACCAGGGGGGTCGATCCGAAGGATGCTGCCTGGGGAACGGTGGCTCTGGTCACCGACAGCCCCACCGGCGTGAGTTACTGCACGTCCTCCACCCGCAATTCCTGGGCCAACGCCCTTCTCGATTTTTGGGACGATTTCAGCGAAGACGGAATGATGTGTTTCCGGGCCATGCTGCCGTTGTCCAACGCCCAGGCATGGAAACGCTCCGCAGCCGACGGCCAGATGGGAACCGTTATGAAATTCTACCGGGATTGGCATCTTTCAGGCAAGCTGGAGTTTCTCCGCAACAACTGGTCCGCGGTGAAAAAAGTGCTGGATCACGCCTGGATCAAAGGCGGGTGGGACGGAAACCGGGACGGCGTCATGGAAGGTTCACAGCACAACACCATGGACATGAACTATTTCGGCCCGAATCCGCAGATGCAATTCTGGTACATGGGCGCATTGAAGGCCGCTGCGGAAATGGCGGCGGCGATGAACGATCCCGCATTCGGAATGCTGTGCAACGGCCTGCACAAACGGGGAAGCGCCTGGATGGATCGGAACCTGTTCAACGGCGAATACTACGAGCAAAAAATCACGGACAGGTTGCATTGTCCTCATTTGCCCTGGAAGGCAGAGGGACAAAAACGTTCGAACCCATCACCCTCCGCGAAGCGGAAAGCAAAACGTTCGGAGGTTTCCAGGGCGTGGGGGGACCTGAACGTGCAAAACGAATTCGATAAAGGAGGAACCCACCATGATTTCCCTGCGACACCTCAGAATCCTCTTGGCCTTCGGTCTTCTGGCAGGCGCTGCGTCGACGCTCCAGTCCCAACAGCCGACGGCACGGATCAAGATCGACACGGACCGCGTGATCGGCGAGGTCGATCCGTTTCTGTTCGGTAACTTCGCCGAACACCTCGGCCGCTGCATCTACGGCGGCATCTTCGAGGAGGGCAGCCCCCTGTCGGACCCCGACGGGTACCGAAAGGACGTCATGGACGCCGTGCGGCAGATGGGTGTCACGGTTCTGCGCTGGCCGGGCGGAAATTTTGCGTCCGGTTATTTTTGGAAGGAAGGCATCGGTCCGCGCGACAAACGTCCGCCCCGACGGGACCATGCGTGGGGCGCGCTCGAATCCAACCGTTTCGGAACCGACGAGTTTTTGCTTTACTGCAGCCGGCTGGGCGTCGAACCGTACATCTGCATCAACGCGGGGCTCGGGACCATCGAAGACGCGCGGAACTGGGTGGAATATTGCAACGAAACGGGCGACACCTACTGGGCGCGGCAGCGGCGGATGAACGGCCGCGACATCCCCTGGGGCGTCAAGTACTGGGGGCTCGGAAACGAGATCGACGGCCCCTGGCAGCTCGGTCACAAAAATGCCGAGGACTATTCCACGTTCGCGCTCGAAGCGGCCAAGGCCATGCGCCGGGCCGACGAATCGATCAAGCTCATCGTGTCGGGGTCGTCCGATTTCCGTTCGGACTGGATCGGCTGGAACCGCACGGTGCTGGAGCGGCTCAAGACGGAGATCGATTATATCTCGCTTCATACCTACATCGGGAACCGGGACAACCAATTCGAAAAGTTCCTGGCCGTTTCGCGGGACCTCGACCACCGGATCGAGGTCGTGGAAGGGTTGATCCGCGCCGCGCAGAGCGGGATGCCCAATCCACGCCCGATCCGGATCGCGTTCGACGAGTGGAACGTGTGGTACCGCGCACGGGGGAACACGGAATTTGAAATCGGCCGCACCGGCCTTGAGGAAATCTACAACACCGAGGATGCGCTCGCCATGGGCATGTTTATGAACGCATTCATCCGGCACGCGAACGTTGTCAAAATGGCGAACCTGGCGCAACTGGTGAATGTGATCGCGCCCATCTTCACCAACAAGGAAGGCCTGTTTTTGCAGCCCATCTATTTCCCTCTGGCGGAATACGCCAAACAGCGCGGTACCCGTTCGGTTGATGCGCTGGTTCGGTCACCGGAATACAAACCGGACAACGGCAGCCCGCTCGGGTATCTGGATGTCTCCGCAACCCATGATCCGGGAACGAAGCAAATCTGTCTGAACGTGCTGAACCGGAACGAGAAAACGGACATCACCGCACAAATCATCAATCTCGAGGGGAAGCTGGCCGGTAAGGCGGACGTATGGGAACTGAACCATCCGGATCTCAAGGCGACGCACGGATTCGGAAACGATGCCAAGGTCCGGCCGAAGACGGGTTCCGTCAACCTCCCGCTCCGTGAAAACGGATTTGTCTACACGTTTCCGAAGCGTTCGCTGACCATTCTGAAATTAAAGCTGCAGTGAGGCTGTCGTTTCATGAAGGAGCGGGCATGTTGCGAAACGCCTGTGTGGCATGGTTCTTGATTCTCCTGTCGCTTTCGGCAGCGGCGCGGGAACGGTCCTGGCACAAAATCACGTTCCCTGCCGCAGCGCAAGTCGCTTCCGGATTCCTTACGCCGCCGCCCGGATACGGGATGACGCTGTGGTGGGGTTGGGACGGTCCCGTGGACGAGGCAGCGATTCGGCGCGATCTTGACGCCATCCGGGGATTCGGTTTCTCGAACGTCATGATCGAGGCCGGCTACAACATGGGCGCTCCGTACCTCTCATCCGGATGGTTCGATTTGGTTCGTACGGCCGTAAACGAAGCGGGACGCCGGCGCATGCGCGTCTGGGTGGAGGACGAGGGCAAATATCCGAGCCGGGGAAAGGACACGAACGCCTCCCTCATGGATTACCTGAATCCGGACGCGACCAGGCAATTCCTGGTATGGACCCACGAGAAGTACAAGCGGGCTGTCAGTCCGGAATTCGGCCGCACGTTCATGGGGTTCATGGGCGATGAACCGGATTATTCCATCGGCGGCATCCCCTGGTCGCCGCGGCTTACGGACGAAGCGCGGCGGATCAAAGCGGATTACTGGGATGTCTGGTCGAAACTGTTTTCCGAACATTTCTTCAAGGTGCAGGCGGAATGGTGCAGGGCAAACGGGGTGGAATACATCGTGCACCTCAACTGGAGAAAACGTTCCTGAATGCATCCGGTCCTGCGGATTTCGGTTGGGCGGTTCTGGAGCCGTACGAAACGGCATGCATTGTGGCAGGTACGCAGTCTCCTATGCGGGTTCCCTAGCGGGAAAGTCCGAAGCCATCCGTGCGAGCTCCGCGCGGAGGCATTTTCAAAGATTTCTCCCTCGGTGTTGCAGGATTCGGAAACGTTTGCAGCATTGAACCAAGTCGATCAAAGCCGCAAGGCGGAAACAGGAGGTTGTCATGAAAAAGATGGCTCGTCGTGAATTCATCAAAAACGCGGGTCTGGCGACCGGCGTAACGCTCGCCGCACCGGCCTTCATCCAATCCATGATCCAGGACAGCCCCAACGAACGCATCAACGTCGCCGTGGCTGGTTTCCACGGCCGCGGCGAGTCGCACTACCGCGCCTTCTCACGAATGCGCAACGTGCGCGTCAGCATCCTCTGCGACCCCGATGAAAGGCTGTTCAAGGATGCCGTGGCGGACGTGGAAAAAACCGCGGGTTACCGGCCTGCGACCGAGTTCGACTTCCGCCGCCTGCTCGACGACAAAAACATCGACGCCATCTCCATCGCTTCGCCGGATTACTGGCACGCGTTGATGACGATCTGGGCCTGCCAGGCCGGAAAGGACGTGTACGTTGAAAAACCCGTCTCGTTCACCGTTGACGAAGGGCGCAAGATGGTCGAGGCGGCGAGGCGGTACAAGCGTATGGTCCAGGCCGGCCAGAACCGGCGCAGCGAACCCCGGACGCGTGCGGCCGTCCGGCTGCTCCACGACGGGAAACTGGGTTCCGTCTACCGGACCAAGGCCTCGCTGGTCAAGCCCCGAGCCGGCATCGGCCGCGTCCCCGATTCACCCGCGCCCGAAGGCGTGCACTGGGACCTCTTCCTCGGGCCCTCTCCGAATCGTCCCTTCAACCTCAACCGCTTCCACTATGGATGGCACTTTTTCTGGGAAACCTCGACCGGCGACATCGGCAATTCCATGGTGCACGAAATCGACCTGCTCCGCTGGGGCATGAACAAGAACGTGCATCCGGTCCGCATCCATTCGACAGGCGGCTACTTTATATGGGATTCGGAGCAGGAAACGCCGAACGTCCAGTCCGCGACCTTCGAATACGCGGACGGCACCCTTTTGGAGGCCGAAGTGACCAATCTCTACGCGCCGGCGCGTCAAGGCGGCATTCTCTTCTACACCACCCGGGGGTATCTGACTTCCGAAGAAGGGTGGAAAACCTTTGTCGGGACCATCACACCCAGGGAAAACGACATCGCGAGCTCGGGCATCTCGGAACGCGTGACCAACGCGAGTTTCCCCAAAGCAAGCTATGTCCCGGGTCCGGCCGTCGAGGCCCCGACGGACGGAGCACCCAGCCATTTCGAAAACTTCGTGTCGTGCGTCCGATCCCGCAAGGTCGAGGAGCTGTTCTGCGATATCGAACAGGGGCACCTGTCCGCCGCCCTTTGCCATTTGGCGAACATTTCCTGCCGTACGGGGCGGAAAATCGTTTTCGATCCCAAGATGGAGCGCATCGTCGGCGACGATGAAGCCAACCGGCTTCTGTCGCGGAAATACCGCAAACCGTACATCCTGCCCGACAGGGCATGAACCGCATGCGGGGCGGGAATCGCCCCTGGATCCCGTGAAAACACCGAAAGCAGTCCGTTGAACTGCGGTCCGCAACGCGGGAAATTCATCGTTCTGTGAAGGAGAATCGCGAATGAAGAAAACAGGCCGTATCGCACGACACGTTTTAATTGCCGGGGTCCTTTTATCGGCTGTTGCCATTCAAAGCACTGCCCAGCGGTTACCCGATAAAAAACAAATACTGAAAAAAATGGAACTGGCGAACCAATACTTTATGAATAAATGGCCGGACCCGGGCAAAGACATCGTGACGGACCGGATGCGTCCCAGCAACATCTGGACGCGGGCCGTGTACTACGAAGGCCTGATGGCTTTGCACCAAATCCGTCCGAGGCCCCGGTACTACGACTATGCGGTCCGTTGGGGTGAAAGCCACGTTTGGGGGCTCCGAGACGGGACGCGCACGCGGAACGCCGACAACCAATGCTGCGGACAGACCTACATCGATCTGTACCTCATCGATCCGAAGCCCGAACGGATGCGGGACATCAAAGCGTCGATCGACAGCGTGGTGGCCGATCCCCGGAACGATGCCTGGTCGTGGATCGACGCCCTGCAGATGGCCATGCCGGTTTATGCAAAATTGGGCATCGTTTTCAAAGACGCATCGTATTTCGAGAAAATGTACGATATCTACCTGTACACGAAGACATCCCACGGCACGAACGGCCTTTACAATCCGACAGACCATTTGTGGTACCGGGACAAGGATTTTATCCCGCCGTACAAGGAACCCAACGGCGAGGATTGTTACTGGTCCAGGGGCAACGGGTGGGTCTTTGCAGCGCTCACGCGGGTCCTGGACATCCTGCCGGAGAGAGCACCCCACCGCGACGAGTACCTTCAGACGTTCAGGGAAATGGCCGAAGCCATTGCCCGGGTGCAAAGGAATGACGGGTACTGGAACGTCAGCCTGCACGATTCGACGCATTTCGGAGGAAAAGAGCTGACCGGCACGGCCATGTTCACGTACGGCATGTCCTGGGGGATCAACCGCGGGCACCTGAGCAAAGCGCAATTCCTGTCCGTCGCTGTGAACGCATGGAATGCCATGGCTGCTCAATCCGTGCACAAAAACGGTTTCCTGGGTTTTGTGCAGGGGACGGGAAAAGAGCCGAAGGACAGCCAGCCTGTCGCGTACGACAGGATTCCCAATTTCGAAGATTTCGGGCTGGGCTGTTTCCTTCTTGCCGGAAGTGAAATGTATAAAATGTAAGGACGAAGCCGTTTCCGTCCCGCCTCAGCGGAACGGATCGATCCCGCCGTCGTTTGGAATCGCGGGGAAAAGAAGTGGTTCATGTTTTACACCAGCCGGCGTGCGAACGCACCGAACACGCCGGGCGTGTCGTGGGTCCACGGCACACCCATCGGCATTGCGGAATCGTCGGACGGCGGAGCCACATGGACATACTGCGGCACTGCGGACATCCGCTACGGCAACAAAGACTATACCATCCGGGCCGGGCAATACCCGGCGTGAAACCGAAGGATGCGGAATTCCGTCGCAGTTCGATCCAGGTCGTCGAACTTGAATTTCAAAACGGTGAAATCACCTGTGACCGGAACCGGACGACTTACATTCTGCTTCGAAGTCCGGATTCGCCCGCCGATTGAAGGCTGCACCTTTGCCGCAAACTCACGAAGGACGGCAGCAGTTCGTAGAAGCGAGGCGGTGTTTGAAAAGTCCACAGAAAATCAATCGTAACAGGTGTCGACTGTTTGTGAAGTTTTCCACCATTTTCATTTTTCCCCGAAGAGTCAAGAGGAGGACTTTTACGATGACAAACGCACACGTTGTCCAGGATCGATTGCGCAGCCTCTCCACGGCTATGTTTTTCCGAAGGGGCGTGCTCCTGCTGGAAGCCATTCTCATCTCCGCCCTTTCCCCGGCCATGGCGCAGGCGACGGATTCCGCATCACCGCGGGAACGCCTGTCCTTCAATGCCGATTGGCGGTTTCAGAAGGGCGATCCCGCGGAGGTTCAAGGCAGGCTGGAATACGCAAAAATCAGGGAATGGGTCGTTGCAACGGGCCCGGAATTCCTGGATGCCGCGGCCGTAAAGCCGGGTCGACCCGATGGCAATCCCGTCGACAACGTCGAGTACGTTCAGATCGGATTCAACGACGGCGGTTGGCGGCGTCTGAACCTTCCCCACGACTGGGGTGTCGAGGGACCGTTCAAGCAGGAATATCCCGGCGACACGGGCAAGCTTCCATGGTGGGGTGTGGCCTGGTACCGCAAGCATTTTTCCGTTCCGTCCGCCGATCAGGGCAAATGTTTCTACCTCGATGTCGACGGGGCCATGGCCTACGCCGCGGTCTGGCTGAACGGACAATTCGTGGGCGGATGGCCGTACGGGTATTCCTCGTTCCGTCTGGATCTCACGCCCTTCCTCCGATACGGCGGCGAAAACGTCATCGCCGTACGTTTGGACAATCCGCAGGAATCCTCGCGATGGTACCCGGGGGGCGGGATGTACCGCAACGTCTGGCTGGTCAAAACCGATCCCGTCCACGTGGGACAATGGGGAACATTCGTGACCACGCCGCGCGTGTCCCCGGCGTTTGCGACGGTGGACGTCAAAACCACGATCGACAACCGCTCGGCGGCGGATGCGGCCGTGCAGGTGTCGACCCGAATCCACGAAATCGATTCCCAGGGGCGGTATGCGGCCGATGCAGCGGCATCGGCTGCACCGCTTGCCGTCAAGATCCCCAAAGGCCGACAATCCCTGTGTTCCCAGAGCCTCAACGTCGGCAATCCGAAATTGTGGAGCCTTCGAAAACCGCAGCAGTACGCTGCCGTGACCACCCTCGAAAAGGACGGGGCCGTTCTCGACCGCACCACCACCGTGTTCGGGATCCGCACGTACCTGGTTGACCCGAACAACGGTTTCATTCTCAACGGGCAGCCCGTGCGCCTCAACGGCGTGTGCGACCATCACGACCTCGGTCCGCTGGGGACGGCCGTAAACACCCGTGCGCTGGAACGGCAGATCGAGCTGCTCCAGGAAATGGGCTGCAACGCCATCCGCACCAGCCACAATCCTCCCGCGCCGGAACTGCTCGACCTGTGCGACCGCATGGGGATGCTCGTGATGGACGAGGCCTTTGATTGCTGGAGGACGGGCAAGAAGAAAAACGACTACCACCTCCTGTTTGCCGACTGGCACGAGAAGGACCTGCGCGCGCTCGTCCGCCGCGACCGTAACCACCCGAGCGTGGTGCTGTGGAGCATCGGCAACGAAATCCGCGAGCAGGGCGAGCCCGAAGGCTGGAAACTGGCCGCGCACCTGGCCGGCATCGTGCGCGAGGAAGACCGCACACGGCCCGTCACCGCGGGATTCAACAACAGGGAATCCGGCTACAACGGATTCCACACGGCCGTGGATATCGTAGGGTACAATTACAAACCCGACGAATACGGAATTTTCCACCAACGAAATTCCTGGATTCCGGTCATCGGAAGCGAGACGGCCTCCTGCGTCAGTTCACGCGGGGAATATTTTTTCCCAGTCAGCGACAACAAAGCGGACGGCCGGGTCGATTTCCAGGTAAGTTCCTACGACCTGTACGCTCCGCGATGGGCCTGGCCTCCGGATGTGGAATTTAAGGGGCTGGACGAGTTCCCCTTCACCGGCGGCGAGTTTGTGTGGACCGGTTTCGACTACCTCGGCGAGCCGACGCCCTACAACGGCGATTCGAGCAACCTGTTGAATTTCACGGATCCGGTCGAGCAGGCGAGGATGTCCAAGGAGCTCAAAGAACTGGGCAAGATCAAGGTTCCTTCCCGGAGTTCGTATTTCGGCATTTTCGACCTGTGCGGATTTAAAAAGGACCGGTTTTATATCTACCAGGCCCGCTGGCGTCCGGAACTGCCGATGGCGCACATCCTGCCGCACTGGAACTGGCCCGAACGGGTCGGCCAGATCACGCCCGTGCACGTCTACACCTCCGGCGACGAGGCGGAGCTTTTCCTGAACGGCGCGTCCCTCGGCAGGAAGAAAAGGGAACCGTTCCAGTACCGTTTCCGCTGGGACGACGTCCGGTATGCACCCGGCGAGCTTCGGGTGGAGGTGTACAGGAACGGGCAAAAATGGGCGGAAGCAGCCAGTCTCACGGCAGGTCCCGCGGCCAGGATTCTGCTCCAGACCGACCGCAACGGGATCCGGGCCGACGGCCAGGATCTGGCATTCGTGACGGTGACAATCGCCGACAAGGGCGGACAGCCGGTCCCGCGGTCAAAAAACCGACTGCGTTTCGAAATTTCCGGCCCGGGTGAAATCGCTGCACTGGACAACGGCGATGCCACAAGCTTTGAACCGATGCAAGGGAAAAGCCATCGGGCATACAACGGTCTTTGCCTGGCGATCGTGCGGGCTTCGAACCGGCCGGGCACCATCCGGCTGGTTGCACGGGCGGAAGGATTGAAGGAAGCGTCGGTCCAGATCCAAACCCAGGCGGTCAACACGTCCCCGGATCCATGACGGAGACCTGCGTTGATCCCGCTAAGCGCGATAACCAGGATATTTGCCGCTCATGCTTCGACTGGCTCAGCATGAGCGGACTATAAATTTCTGCTTTTTGGACAGCCCCTTTGGAAGCTCACGAAGGTCCTGGATTTTGACGAGGTCCGATTGTGCAGAAGGACGCAGACCTCGAGAAACGGCTCTCTCAACGCCGATACGAAATGGGAGGAACCATGAGATCCGATGCAGCGTTTGCGTTCGTATTGTGCTTGTCGGTCTTCGGTTCGATACCGACCGAAGGGAAAGACCGGTACCGGTTTCCACGCCTCGAAAAACGGGGTGCGGTCACACAGCTGATCGTCGACGGAAAACCGTTTCTCGTCCTGGCGGGTGAGTTGCGCAATTCCAGCTCGTCCAGCCGGAGCCGGAAGACATAGAAAATCTACCGCTTCCGCGGGGATACGAGGTTCTTGCGCAGCTTTCAAATTTGATCCTCAAACACCAGGCCGAGGGCACGATCGGTGCCGCCTGGCTGAACCGCGAAAAACAAAGTCAAAAAGTGACAGTGGGCAACTACACATTGGACTTCGGCCTGAGACGCAACCGCCGCGCGCCCGACCAGGTGCCGGAACTTGGTTACGGCCTCGCCATGGCGTTCGGTCCGGATGAGTACCTTGGGTGAAATTGTACCGGTACCGTTGATTCGATCGAAATCTTTTGGAGGAAAAGGCCATGCCATTCGTTAGGGAACGAAATACGTCCCGTGGAATTGCCGCGCTCCTGGCGCTGGCGTTTTCCGCGATTCTGTCCATGCCGGTGTCGGCGCAACCGTCGGTACCGGGCAAAGCGACTCCCCCTTCCATTCCCCTCCACACGATGCAGCCGGACTATCCGATTCCGTACGGAGCGACAAAAGTGGAGAACGTCACGGAAGTGCTCAACCGGATTCGCGCGTACCTCGAAGCATCCACTCCCGTGCGCGTCATCCACCGTCAGACGCGCGAGGAGATCAAGGACTTCACCAAGCTCGGCGACGATGCGGTCATCGAACGGGGTTCCTTCGAACTGGTCAGCTACGAATGGGGGGTTGCCTATTCGGGCATGCTGCTGGCGGGCGAGGTCACGGGTGATGCACGGTTCACGGATTACACCGCCAGGAGGTTGCGGTTCATTGCCGATCTGTTTCCCCATTGCCTCGCCCGGATCAAGGCGAATCCCGAAGCTCCAACGCCCCTGCGGTCCGTTTTGACTCCCCGGGCGCTCGACGACGCCGGCTCCATGTGCGCGGCGATGATCAAGGTGCTCCGCGCCGGCATCCAGGCGGACGTACGGCCTATGATCGACAACTACATCGGTTTCATCGGCAAAGGGCAATTCCGCCTGCCAGACGGGACGTTGGCTCGCAACCGCCCGCAGCCGAACACGCTGTGGCTCGACGATCTGTACATGAGCGTTCCAGCGCTGGCGCAAATGGGGAGGCTGACGGGGAACCGCGCTTACTTCGACGATGCGGTCAAACAGGTTCTGCAGTTTTCAGAACGCATGTTCAATAAAGAAAAGAACCTTTTCATGCACGGCTGGGTGGCAGACATGGTTGTCCATCCCGAGTTTCACTGGGCGCGCGCCAACGGTTGGGCGATTCTGAGTATGGTGGAACTGCTCGAT
>Ga0315277_10001297_pt1 | contig 36814 bp, 33 predicted proteins | sample YL17G05_15_MG_FD_203695 | JGI IMG/M metagenome (GOLD analysis project Ga0315277, IMG submission 203695) | Sediment microbial communities from Yellowstone Lake, YNP, Wyoming, USA - YL17G05_15 | ecosystem: Environmental > Aquatic > Freshwater > Lake > Sediment | place: USA: Wyoming | collected...
AGCTCGCCCCGCGTCCGTTCAACGTGGCCTTGAGCGTGTGGATGAACGGCGGTTGGAACGGCGGCAACGGCAAAGCGATGGGGCTGGAAGGTCCAGATACTTGGAGTCCACCTTGGGGTCCATCTGTCCTCGTGAAGTCTTCGGAAATCCGCCAGCCCGCCACGCTGTTCACCTTTACGGATGAAGCCGCGGAGGGCATGTGTACTGGCGCCTTCTGGGTGAACCCAGATCAGCCCAACAACTACTGGTGGCATATTCCAGGCGCCCGGCATCGGGGCGGCGGCGCGAACCTGGCGTTTGCCGAGGGACACGTTGACTCTCACAAATGGAAGTTCCCCAGCCGCAGATGGGGTGGAATCTGGGATACTCCGACGAAAAACGATCTGGACCGCGCCGATCTGGCTTGGCTGGTCAGCAAGATTCCCAAGTGCCCGTGAGGGATCGAACGCCCGCCGACCTCCAAGCCCAAGTCAAATCAAGTTCGCGTTGCGGTCGGGGTGAGCTTGACCGTCGAAGCGGCGCCCACCGTAGAAGGCCCCTGGCTGCCAGTGCAGGAGCTGGCGTTGAACGACATCGGTGAAATCACCTTGCGCACCTCCAAACCGCTGGCCTACGACGGTTACGCCACGAACCGGTTGACCGGCTCATTCATCCTGATCGAGCAAGGCACGAACGCCACGGTCGCCGCAGGCATGTTGCTCCCGCCGTTGAAAGCCGCGAAGCTGGCATACGCGGATTTCGCGATTTGAGCGGGCGGTCGAAGTCCTGCGAAACGCTTGACTCGGCGGCAACAGCGGGTGACTTTTGGCCCATGAAACAGGATTCCACACTTGACGTGGCGCAGGCCCAGACGCGGCTGCCGCGCTTGCTCGAGCGGGACAGCTTTGCCATCTCCAAGCGTGGGAAGCTCATGGGCGTTTACCTTTCCCGGGACCGGATTGAGGCGCTGGTGGAAAGCATGGAACTGCTGTCCGACCCGCTGTTTCACCAGGCTCTGCGCAAGTTGGAGTCCGGCAAGATGAAGTGTTACGAGGCGGAAGCTCTCGACGCCGCCATGTCACGATGAGGACTCGCGTCGTTGTGGGGCAGCCGGTGAAGGATTTCCTGGACTCGCTCGCCCCGGAACCACGGCGGAAGCTCTGGCGCGGGATCAAGGATCTGGCCCGGGACGCGGGGGACCGCAAGCAACTCGAAGGCAGGCTCGCTCCCTGCTGGCGATTGCGCGTGGACCGGATGCGCGTGGTATAAATCTGCCGACGGCGGTGAAAGGGGAACGCCAGTTGGTTTGTTTCTTCGCCGATCACCGCGCGACGGTGTATTCGGTGTTTGAACAGTTGTTGGCGTCCGGTTTGGTCGAGGAATTGAGCGGTGGTCACGGCTCGACGTAAACGGGCGGACTGCTCCCGCCGCTGGAAGCCGCGAAGCTGGCATACACCGATTTCGCGATTTGAGGTCTGCGTTCTCCGGACCGCCCGAAATGTGCTCCCAGCCTCCTGCCGGCAAAACATCCTGGAGACCGAAAGGAAGCTCGATCTTCCAGCGCGACGTCGGAAGCGCGCTGAAACAAGGATTGGAGTTACCCACAATCTTCATGCGGCGGCGGAGTTTCTGCAGCGAGCGGCGGGTGTTTCTCACCGCCGAATGGCACGTCACGCTGGCGAACCTCTCGAAACATTTTTGAGCCTTCGGCACCAGAATGCGGCATCCCAGCGGTGCTGTCATTCCGTGAATTGGAACACCACAAGAAAGTTGGTTGACGGAATTCCTCGCTTTCGCCAACGTCTTCTGGCGAACCATGAAGTCGTCACCTGCATTCTTTCGAGACTTCGGCGGTCGTGTTCTCATCGCCCGGCGCCCCGCGCGCGGATTCACTTTGATTGAGTTGTTGGTCGTCATCGCCATCATCGCGATCCTGGCCGGCATGCTGTTGCCGGCCCTTTCCAAGGCGAAAGACAAAGCGAAGCGGCTCCAGTGCCTGAACAACCTGAAACAGTTGGGGCTGGGTAGTATTCTGTTTGCCCAAGATCAAAATGGCAAGCTGACCGGTTGCGCGGATTATGCCGATGACAACGCCAACTGGCTGTACCCCGCCTATGTCTCCGCGGTGGGAAGCTACGTTTGTCCAGCCACGCAGAATCAGGTGCGTCCGCAGTTGTATGCCATTGGCTATACCAACAAGTACACAGGCCAGGTGGAACTGAAAGACTTGCAGGACTTCGCGCTGGGCAAGAAACTGCCGGGCTACAGCTACGAGAATTTTGGGTTCTGGAACAATCCCAACAGCGTTGAGGATGGCGTCGCGGTCTTCGGTACCCGCAAGACGGAGAGCCGGGTGCAGAGTCGCGCACACATGCGCAACGCCCCGCCCTTCAACCTCCTCGGGGTGGTCCCGGGCCCGGCGCGGACGTGGCTGCAATGCGACGCGGACGATCTGCGCCCGCCGCCGCCCGAGAACCACAACGACTACCCGGACGAGGTTGACAACCACGGCGCCGCCGGCGCGAACGTAAACTTCTGCGACGGGCATGCGGAATGGATCTCCCAGAAACGCTGGGTGTTCGCCTATGAGATGTCCATGGATGCGGGGAGGACGCAGCCATGAAGTTCGCCCACTGCCTGCTGCCTGGCTTGTGCCTGGCGGTTCTGGCCCTCGCCGGCTGCAAGAAGAGCACGGCCGAGGCGGCGGGTGAGTCTGACGTGAACGGGTACCTCTGTCTGAAATGCAAGGGCAAATTCTACACGGCGCAAGGGGTGTTTGCGGAGCATTGTCCTGCGTGCAAGGACTTCGGCATTCGTCCGGTGGTGGGCTACGTCTGTGAGAGGGACCAGCACGTGACGGTGACGCCCCGGGGCGTCGGTGCCGGTCTCTGCGAGAAGTGCCGCGCGCCGCTCGCCGCCATGAAGCTCCCGCGCGAGCCCGAACTCAGGGCTTGGGGTGCCGTGAAAAAGACCCGGGCCGACGTGTGCGCGAATTAGCAGGCGCTACCGCCGTCGTGGCCTCGCTGGGCCCGCGCCGAGTGGTTTTCATCAGGGTCGGCCGGCTACTGGGCTGGTGAGAGAGACGAAACCAGCGTCCGGACCGGCGGATCGGAGGCGTGATTTAGTTGTTGCAATGCGCAACGGCCGGCGATACTCGGTACATGACAGATTTGGTTCAAGCAGAGTGCGAAAGCGGAAGCATTTGCTGGCATTTGAAACCCATCGAACTCCAACAACCTCAAGGAGCAGGAAATCTATGACAACCCACATCCCACTATATCGTTTCATCACCCCGGGCCTGGCGCTTGCGCTGGGTATCGCGTTCGTGGCACACACGGCCACGGCTCACCCCTATGCCACTTGTCTCACCAACAGCTCCGGCACGCTTTCTTTCCGCCTGAATGAAGCCGCCGACAGCGTGAAGGTGATTTGGAACGGCGGCAGTTCCAGCTTCTCGCTCGGACCGGTGGCGCGCGGCTTGACCGTCACCAACGTCGGCGCGACCAGCCCGTTCCAAGTCGAAGTGAAGAAGACGGGCACCGGCGCGGTCACGCGCATCAGCGATGATGCCAACAGCGCCAATCAATTTGAATACCCGCGGGCGGTCGCCGTGAACAAACGTCCGGCCAGTCCGTACTTCGGGCGCATCTATGTGGGCAACGCCCGGGAGCCGTACACCACCGCCACGGGACGACCCTGTGGTGACGGCATCTACATTTTGAACGCAGACTGCACCGATGCCGTGGGACAAGGGAACACAGCGTTGAAGGCAGGCATCAACATGGCCGCGGGCGGTAACAGCATGCCTTGGCGTATCCGCGTAGGCGCAGATGACGACATGCTGTACATCTGCGACTGGTCGGACGCTGCCGGCAACTTGTGGCAGACCGATCCCAATGTTTCGGCAGCGAGCGGCACCAACGTCTTCATGCTGCCGGTTGGCACCATGGCCAGCCCCTTGGACGCGAGCATGAATCACGGCAGCATCACGGAGGTCTATGTCACCGGTTCGCTGGCTGGAGGCAATCTGACCGTCTATTCCGCAGATGAGGACTACGAAACGACTCCGGGCGTTCAGAGCGAGTTGAACAGTCTTTGGCGATACGACGTTGGCGCGGGGCCCCTGCCCTGGTCCGCTTATCCCAATGCGAAAGTCGCGTCTCCGGCCATCACTGGAAACTTCAGTCAAGTTCTTGGGCTGGACCGGGGCACCAATGGGTATCTCTATTTCCTGGATAGCCGGTTCGCAGGTGGCGAGAACTGTTTGGACGTGATTGACCCAAGCGGTCCGACGGTCGTTTATCAATCGAATCCCGACAGCCTAAATCTCGGTCTTCCGAACGACTATCTCAGCAACTGCGTTTCGGTTGCCGTCTCGCCGGACCTGAAGTACTGCGCGGCCCAGCGCGCGAATGCGGGCGAGGTCATCGTGATTCCCATGGTGAACGGCATTCCCGACTTGGCCAACCGTGTCAGCTTCAACGCCGGCACCGGCACGACGGGACGGCAGATCGCGTTCGACGCGGCGGACAACCTGTATGTCGTCTCCAACGGCGCGGAGTGGCTGCGGGTTTTCTCGCTGGGCCTGACGACGACGGCCACGACCGGCTCGGACGGTTCCTTCAGCCTCGTCACCCCAGGCGCCTCGGTCACTGTGACTGCTGACGTGAACACGGTCTACGAGGCCGGCCCTACGACTGCGGTGCTCACCATCACCCGCGCCAACACCTTGCTCGGTCAACCGCTCACCGTGACTTTCACGACGTCCGGCGATGCCGTCCACGGCACGGACTTCGTCCTGCAAACGAACGGGGTCACCTTCACCGCGAACGGCGTGACCATTCCGGCTGGCAGCGCCAGCGTGAACGTGTCGGTCGTCGCCCTCAACGACACCGAATCGGAACTGACTGAGACGCTCACCTTCGCCTTGCAGGGCAGTTCGACTTACGGTGTGGGCGGCCCGGGCAGCCAGTCAGTTGTCATCGTGGATAACGACCCGGCAACGGCCGATCTCGAGGTAGTTTACGGCTCGATGTACGAGCGCCTTTCGGGCGATTACGTCCGGCTCCAAGTCGTCCGGCGGGGCGACACCAATGCCGCCAGCTTCACGGTCAACCTGACCTACTCGGGCACAGCCGCGCCCGCGCGCTACACGGCGCCGGCAACCGTGACGGTTGATCCAAGCGAAGTGACAAAGGCATTCGACATCACCTCGCCCGTGGACGACAAGGTGTTCCAGGGCGACCAGACCATCGTTTGCAGCGTCGCGAGCGGCAGCGGCTATGTCGTGGGCACGAACACGCCTGCCGTCACGGCTACGCTCGTGGACGATGAAGACGCGCCGGAGACGGTCTTGTGGTCCGAGAACTTCAACACCGACAACTCCGCGGCCTGGACCCTGCGGACGGGTTCGGGCAATGGGATTGACGACTACCGTTACATCTTCAGCTACGACTACACGTCGGGCGCCTCGATTGCCGCGATTCCAGCGGCCCCCCATTCCACATCGGATACGCGGGGGTTGTATCTGACCGTGAACAAGGACGAAGCCAGCCTACTCGGCGCAGCCGGGGTCAACCTCTACCCCAACGGGAAGAGCTTCAGCGGCAATTACGCGCTCCGCTTCGACATGTACCTCATGGTTGGCAATGCCGCCTACACCACGGAGCATGCGTTGTTCGGCATCAACCATTCCGGCACCAAGACGAACTGGTTCCGCAACGCCGGCGGGCCCGCCGGCTCAACGTTTGACGGTCTGTTCTGCGGGGTGGAGGCCGACGGTGCCGGCTACACCGATTATGGCTTCTACAGTGGGCCGACCACTGCCGCGAACAATCCGACCGTTCTGGCCAGCGCGGCCGCCACCGCATTTGAGGGCATCTTCAAGAATCCGCCCTTCGGCGGCAACATTCTGCCGGGTGCGCCGGCCTGCACCGAGGGCACGGCGACGCCCTGTTGGGTGGACGTGGAACTGAGGCAAGTCCAAGGTATTGTCACGCTGAAGATAGACCACACAACCATCCTGACCTACGCGAACACGGCTGCCCCGACCAGCGGCAACATCATGCTCGGCTACTGCGACTCGTTCGATTCGCTCGGCGGCATCAGTTCGGGCGTAGTGTTTGACAACTTGCGGGTGATCAGCCTCGAGTCGCCGAGAATCACAAGCATCCAGGTGGTGGCGGGCAACGTGCAGGTGGATTTCAGCGCGAATGCCGGAGATACACCAGCCCAGTTCAAACTGCAATCCGCCACGCCAGTGGCCGGCCCGTACGCGGACGTGACCGCCACCATAACAGCTCTGGGCGGTGGCCAGTTCCGCGCGAGCACGCCGGTTGGTGGCACGCAGCAGTTCTATCGAATCAAACGCGTGATCTGACCGGCTTTGACTTGCATTTTCGAGGAGGCATCCGCGCGTGCGGATGCCTCTTTTCTCTGGTGCGTCAAGGCCGCCGGATTCAAGGTTCGACGTAAACCGGCATTCCGATCCAAGCCAGCTTGAGGAAGTAGGTGGCGTTCCAGTTCGCCAGCCGGAAGCAGCCGTGCGATTCGGTGCGGCCCACCTGCTCCGGGCTGGGCGTGCCGTGGATGCCGTAGCCCGGTTTGTCGAGGCTTATCCACGCCACGCCGACCGGATTGTTCGGACCGGGCGGCAGAACCAATTTGCGGCCCAGCTCCCGCGCCTCGGCTGATTCCGGGAACACTTCCGGGTTGAAGGTGTAGTTCGGATTCTCCGCGATGGCGACGATGTGCAACTCGCCGGCGGGCCGTTTCTCCACACGCGCCGCGATGCTGCACGGGAAGTGCGCGAGCAAGTTCGTATCAGAGTCGAACACCTGGAGTTGCTTGGCGCCGAGCGTGATGACGGCAAAGCCGGCTTTGGTTCGAGGAGGCGCGGGCGCCGCATCCGGCAGGGTCACTTCCGTACCGGCCACAGTGTTCGTCCAGTTCACCTCCGGGTTCAGCCGGCGCATGAGATTCGGCGACGCCCGACCCTGCTCAGCCACCAACTCCAGAATGGTCTCGTATTCGAGCGCCGACTGTTGCGACTTGCCGAGCCACGTCGGGCTGAGCGGTTGCAACCGGGCGAGGTCGTTCGAGGTGACGACGTAACTCGTCAAGGGCGGAGCCGCCAGCGCCAGCGCGACGCGCGTGTCGGTGTCGAGCAAGCCGGTTTCCGCCAAGCCTTCGAGCCGTTGGAAGGCGAGCAACGCGGCGCGCGTTTGCGAACCCAGGACTCCGTCGAGTGAACCCGGTGAAATGGCGCGACGTGCGAGCGCAACTTGCGCCTCCAGCATGTCGCGCGGTGGACGCGGATAGCCGTTTGTGCCGGACACGACATTCGTGCGGAAGGAGACTCGTGGCAGAGGCACGTTGGTGACAACCACCGGAGGCGTCGCACTTATGGCGATGGGCGCGGGCTTGCTCGTCCCCACGGCAACAGTCCTGGCCGGCAGGTTCGAAGCCAGCACGGGCGGAGCTTGGAAAACTCGCGGCGCAGGTTCTGCGGGCGTGGCTGGACGCGTTGGTTTCGCGGAGGCGACTGCCGGCGCCGGCTTCACATGTCTCGTGGATTTCCTCCAGAACCACGCCCCGCCCAGAGCGACGAGCAACGCAAACAGCCAGAGGATTCGCCAGCGTCGGCGCCGGCGGCGGCGTTTGTTGGTTCGCGCGACGTAATCGCTGAAGGGCGGCACGCGCCAGTTTAGGCAGAAGCGTGCGACCTTGCCAATCAGCCAGCTACCGGCCGCTACAACGCCTCCGCAATGACCTCCACCGCTTCGTCGTAGGAAACCAAACCTGTGTTGATCACGAGGTGATAGAGCAGCGGATCGTCAACGTTCGCGCGGAAATATCGCTTGAGGAATCGCGCACGTCCGCGGTCCTCGCGTCGCACCAAGTCCGCCGCGGCCTTGCGTGTGAGCTTGCGCAACTCGGCCATGCGCGCGACCCGCTGTTCAAACGGCGCCACGAGACGCACATGCAGCACGTTGGACAGCCGCGCGGTGACGAGATTCGCCCCACGTCCGATGAGGATCACGCTGCCCAGGCTTGCCAACCGGAGCATCGTCTCGGCGCTCTGCTGTACCAGCGTCCACGACGGCGGGCGCAAGCCGAACAGATCGTCCATGATGTCCTCGAACTGCGACGTGCGGTCCTCCGGCATGTGTTTGGCGAGGCGCGCGGGCAGGTGATGATCCTCCAAAACTTGCTCGACGAGATTCCGGTCGAAAACGGTCCAGGGCGGAGCGCCCTTCGGCGCTTCAGCTTGCAGCCGGGTGGCCAGCTTCACCGCAATGGTGTGCGCGCCCGAACCGGTCTGCCGTGAAATCGTGACGGCATTCCGCGCCGAGCCATTGCGGACGGCGGGCCGTTCCGTGACCGCTTGCCACTGGCTGTTGATGAAGGCCAGACAATTCTCGAAGCTGATTTGCGCGCTCATAACGCCGGACTTCCGTTGTCGTTTCTTGTGTTGCTCCAAGGCACTCTACGTCCTCGCGAACGGTTTTTCCACCGCTGCGCGCACGACCGCTCGCGCGCCAACTGCGGCCCCAAGGCTCTCAACTCCTGGCGTTCAGCGCCGCGAGCGTGCGTTGTGAAATTTCCTCCGGTGAACCCATGGCGGAGACCGGAATCAACAAACCGCGCTGCCGGTAGAAGTCCGTCAGCGGCGCGGTGCTTCGGGCGTAAGTTTCAAGGCGCACACGGATAGATTCCGGCCGGTCATCCTCGCGCTGGTACAACTTGCCGCCGCAATGATCACAGACGCCCTCCCGCTCCGGCGGGCGTGTGACGACGTGGAACACCGCCTTGCAGCCCGCGCAGGTGCGCCGGCCGCTCAGTCGTTTGATGACCTCGTCCATCGGCAGTTCATAATCCAAGACTCCATGGAGTTCGAGTTGTTCGTCCTTGAGGATTTGCTGAAGGGCCTCGGCTTGTTTCACCGTGCGCGGAAAACCGTCGAGCAGGAATCCGCCGCCGCAACGGAGGCAGTCTTTGCGCTCGCGCACGAGGTTCAGCACAGTTTCGTCCGGCACCAATTCGCCGCGCTGCATGAAGGCCAGCGCCGCGTTGAGAGTGGGCGTGCGCTCCTCCGGCGGGCAGCTCTTGGCCGCGCGGAAGATGTCGCCGGTCGAGAGATGGCAAGTGCCGAGTCGCTCGCAAAGCAATTCCGCCTGAGTGCCCTTGCCCACGCCCGGCGCGCCCAACAGCACGAGCCGCCACGGTGCCACGGGCCCGGGCGGTTCCGCGCAGGTTGCCTTTCCCCCTCTGATCCAAGCCGCTCTGTCCTTTTGCTGTGCCATAAAGTTCTGAATCCCGTTTCGCGTCCGGCCCCATCGCCGCGCCGTCACAGTCCACTCGGAGCGGGGCCGCGCGTCAAGCCGCAAGTCCACCAATGACGTGGAGTCTTGAAAACCGGACGAAACATGGGGTTGGGAGTCAGCAAAACTGGACCGGTCAGGGACGAGATCCGACCGACGCCAGAAACAGCGCGGCGGGAAAGAGTCCGGATCTGAAAGCTCCAAGTCTCCGGTCTTGCTTGCGCCGCGACACGGAGTTTTGCTGGCCGATCGAACTCGGCGGATCAACTCTCGCAGGGGGAGGTTTCCCACCTCGCCGCCGCGCGCGCCGCCAAGCGCTCCAGCCACAACGCAGCGTTCGCCTTCGCCTCGTCTGCCGTGGTCAGGCGGGTCAGCGCATGAAGCTGCACAAAACGCTGGCAGAGTCGGGGCGACGGCGTGATCACGCCCGTGAGGCCGATGCACGGAATCCTGAGCTTGCGGCACATCTCGGCTACGCGGCCCGCGCCCTTGCCCATGAGCGTGGAGTCATCCATCGCGCCTTCCCCAGTCACAACCACGTCCGCCGTTCTCATCCGCTGCGCCAACCGTGCACATCGGGCCAACAACTCGAAACCCGATTCCAGCCGCGCGCCCGCAAACGCCAGCAAACCAAAGCCCAGCCCGCCCGCGGCGCCGGCGCCAGGCCGTGCCGCAAAGTCTTGCCCGCCAAAGTTGCGTGAGACCCGCGCCAGGCGCCTGAGTTTCCGCTCTGCCACCGCGAATTCCTGCGGGCGAATTCCCTTTTGCGGACCGTAGATCCGTGTCGCGCCGCGCGGACTGAGCAATGGATTCCGCACGTCCACCGCGACGGTGAGCGATTTGAAAAGCCGCGTTCGCCGCGGCGGCAGGACGCGCGCGAGCTGGTCCAACTCGGTCCACCGTTCCAACTCCCGCCCACTGCCGTTCAAGAACCGCCACCCCAACGCCCGCGCCAGCCCAAACCCGCCGTCATTCGTCGCACTGCCACCGATGCCGACAATCATTCGTCGCGCGCCTTTGCGCCGTGCCGCGAGCAGGACGGCTCCCAGTCCGAACGTGTCGAGTTCAAACGGGTGAAAGTTTCCCGGCGGCAGCATGGCAAGCCCGATGACGCGGGCAGATTCGATGATTGCAGTCTTGGTTTCGGCCTGCCACCACCACTGCGCGACGCACGGCCGATGCGCGGCGTCCACAGTCCGTGTTCGCTGGACGCGGGCATCCAGCAGCCTTCCGAGGGTTTCGCCGAAGCCATCGCCCCCATCGCTGATGGGCAGCAACTCGACCGTGTCGCCTCGGCGCGCGCGACTCCAGCCACGGGCGATGGCTCGCGCAGCCTTCGCGGCGGAGAGCGTGCCCTTGAACTTGTCTGGAACGATCAAAAGGCGCAGCGGCATGGGAGAGTTAAGGGCGGCAGTGCGCAGGGGCGCAACCGCAAACTGCGCCGGTTGCAAAAGTCCGTTCCTGTGGCAGCGTTACCGCGCGTTCAAGCAACCGAACCAGACACGTTCTATGCAGACCCCGAAAATCGTTGCCTATCTCAAGCCCCACTGCGGCTGGAGCAACGGCGTCCGCGCCGCGCTCCGCAAGTACGACCTTGCCTATGAGGACCGTGACATCATTGGCGAACCGGCGCAGCGCGAGGAAATGATCCGCAAAAGCGGACAACACCTCAGCCCGTGCGTCGAAGTCAATGGCCACATGCTTGCCGACGTGGACGGCGCGCAAGTCGAGGCGTACTTGCTGGCGAACCGCATCGTCCAGCCGAACGACCGCGTGCCGGAAATTCCGCTCGACCAGCCGTGCGTCCACTGAGGCTGACGCTGGGTCGCATCAGGGTCTCGGCTCAGCGCGACGATAAACTCCCAACTCGTAGTTGGGCATGGAGAGGAAGCCGTACTTCCAATCCGTGCCGAACAAACCGCGTCGGCGCGGCTTGATTCGCGCACCCGTCGAAATCCAGTTTCCACCGATGGCATTCGTGGTTTCGCCGAGCTTCGCCGGCGGAAGGACGAGCGCCGTCAGCCGCCGTTTCTCCTCGTTGCGCATCGCCGGGAGGTGATACGGCAGGAATAGCCGTGCCACGAACGGCTTCGCCGCGTAATAGACTCCATGTTCGCCAAGTACCCAATCGTCGTGGGCAAGAGTCTGGCGGACGAATGACTCCACCGGGCGATAGGCGCGGTCGGACCAATCGGAGAGCGCCGCCGCGGCATGGAGGCCGAGGCCCGCGCCGACCGCTGCGATAAGCAGAGTGCCGCCGGCCACTCGGACCCCTGCCGGAAGCTCCGTTTGCGACAGCGTTGCGCACACGCAAAGACACAGCGGGACGTAAGTCATCCAGCCGTAATACGTCGGAAACTTGCCGGAGAGCACGAGCGCCAGCGAAAGCACAACCGCGTAAACCAACCCAAAGCTCAGTGGGGAACGCCAGCAGAAGTTGCGTTTCGTGACGAGAAAGATTGCCAGGGCGACGGCCAGCGCGAACACCGGCCAAAAGCTGAAATCTTTCGGCAGCAGATTGCTGTGCCGGAGATGGCCGCCCGCCAGCAGTCCGAGGAAACCCACGCCGGTGTGTTGCCCCGTGCTGCGAAGGAACTGCTCCCATACGCCGTTAGACTTGTAGAAGGCGACGAGTGAAACCAGCCCTGCCGCCGCGCCGAGGCCCACCGCCACGAGTCGCGGGAACATTCGCCGGCCGGCGAACAGTAACGACAACAGACCGCCCACGCCCAGCAGTGGCAGCAGTTGCAGCCCCACCCACGGCGCCGCGATGCCGAGCGCCAGATATGTCGCCCCGCGCCGCCAGTGTTTGGCCAGCGACTGGGCGAAGAAAAGTCCCGCGACGACCAGCATCGCCAAAACATCCGGCCTGCCGCTTCGATACGAGAAGATCATGCTGTAACCGCCCAGCAGCAGGAACAGAAACGTGAGCCGTGCCCGCGCCGTCACGATGAGGCCCAAGCGCGCGCTCGTCCGCCACGCCAGCAGGCACGCGGCTGCGAAGCAAAAGAAGTTCAACGAGCGCACCGCCGTGATGGAGAACCCAAAAAGTTTCAGCCACAGAAACAGCAGCGTCGAATGCAGCGGAACATTGCCCGCCCAGAATTCATCGGAGGCTTGCGCATACCAGGCGCTCGACGTGAAACCGTGGCCGAGGAGCAGATTCACGGCGGGGTCGGAATACATCACCTCGTCAATCCATACGAACGGATAGCGCGCCGCGGTCAGGAGGTTGAAGACGAAGAAGCCGGTGAGCAGCAGGCCCATCTGCCAGCATTCGGCCCGGCTTGGGGACGTTGGTGTTGGCAGGGATTCGCATTCGGCGTTCATCGTCGCGCCGAGTTGGTAGCCGACGCGCGGTAGGTTGACAATAAGATTGCCAGCGTCGGTGACGTCAACCAGTTTTCCGCTGATGAAAGTGGTGAAATCCATCGTCGCCATGCAGCGCCTCGCCGAACTTTGGCACCGCACCGGCACGCGCATCGGGTTCGTGCCGACGATGGGTTACCTGCACAAAGGGCATCTGAGCCTCGTGCGCGAAGCGCGGCGGCGTGTGGGCCAGGCCGGCAAGCTCGTCGTGAGCATTTACGTGAACCCGACGCAGTTCGCGCCCACGGAAGACCTGAGCCGCTACCCGCGTGCTTTGAAACGCGACCTCAGACTCTGCCGCGCAGCGGGTGTGGACGTGGTTTTCACACCGAGCGATGCGGCGATGTATCCCGGCAGAGCCGACGGCCGCTACAGCACTTACGTCGTCGAGGAGAAGCTTTCGCAAATCATGGAAGGCGCGGCGCGGCCCACACATTTCCGGGGCGTGACGACGGTGGTGGCGAAGCTCTTCAACATCGTCCTGCCGGACGTGGTAGTATTCGGCGCGAAAGACTGGCAACAGGCGGCCATCATCCAGCGCATGGTCGCCGACTTGAACTTCCCACTGCAAATCGTCGTCTCGCCGACGGTGCGGGAACCGGACGGCCTAGCAATGAGCTCCCGGAACAAATACCTCGATGCGGAGCAACGCCAGCAAGCCACGGTTTTGAGCCGTGCGATCCAACAAGCGCGGGCGCGCGTTGGCAAGACGCCTCTTTCGGCCCCACGCCTGAAAGCGGATTTGGCAAAGCTCATCGCCACCGCGCCGCAAGCCCGGCTCGACTACGTGGAGTTCTTCGATCCCGAAACGCTCGCTCCCGTGACGAGAGTTTCGCGCGGCGCGCACCTGGCGCTGGCGGTGTTCGTCGGCCAGACGCGGCTAATTGACAACGGGCGGCTCTGAACTCAATTCGCCGGGACGATGAGCGGGATGGCTTGGCGCTCGAAGCGGCGGTACACCCTGAAATCGGAATCGAGCGTGATCAAACAGCAGTCGCGCTTGGCCTCCGTCATGGTCACCAGACACGCGTCCACGAAATCCATCGGGGTGTCGGCATACTTCTGCATCAACGCCAGAACGCGGTCGAGGTTCGATTCCAAATCGAAGCGCACGGCGATCACGTTTCGCTCGAGCAGTTCCAGAACATTCCACGGTGGAATTCCAGACGAAGCCAGCAGGTGGGCAGCTTCGACCAGCGCGCCCTCGCAGGTCCAGATCGGCCCGCGAACGTGATCAAACTGCTCGTGGGCCCAAGCGTGGTGACGTTCTGACCGGTCCAAGAGCGCGACCAGCGGGCCGGAGTCGGTCAAATACGCCGGCATGAACCGAGGCCCTTGAGATTCCGTTTGTGGGCGGAGTCCTTGTTGCCGCTGGCGTATTTGCCGACCAGGTCGCCAGCCCGGGCCGCCGCGCTCTCGCCATTCTGGCGGTCACGCTGGGCGAGCAAGGCTTCGCGGGCAATTTCTGATTTTGGGCGGTTCAACGCGCGCGCGCGCTTTTCCAGCCAGGCCGAGAGGTCCGGCGGCAGTTTCAAAGTCAAAGTCTGCATGGCGGCATTGGTAACACCGGATTGGCGAATTGACAATACCGAATCCCGTTTCCAGACTCAGCAGCGTCCGGTTTGAAATGAAACGATTCGACTATCTCGTTCTCGGCAGCGGCATCGCGGGGTTGTTCTTCGCGCTGAAGTCGGCGCCGCGTGGGCGCGTGGCCATTGTCACGAAGAAGGATCGCGCGGAGTCGAACACGAACTACGCCCAGGGCGGCATCGCTGCTGTCACGAGCAAGGAGGATTCGTTCGAGCTGCACGTTCGCGACACGCTGACTGCCGGCGCGGGGCTGTGCAAGGAGGCGGTCGTCCGGCAGATCGTCGAGGACGGCCCGGCGCGCATCGCGGAGTTGATCGAGCTGGGCACGAAGTTCTCCGAGCGCGAATCTCCGGGCGAGGACGGCGGCAAAGAGTTGGACCTTGGCCGGGAGGGCGGACACTCGAAGCGCCGGATCCTGCACGCGAAAGACGTGACCGGACGCGAGATCGAGCGGGCGCTGTTGAACGCCGCGGCCCACCAGCCGACCATCACCATCTTCGAGAACCACTTGGCCATTGACCTCATCACCAGCCAGAAACTCGGCTACGTGGGCGAAAGCCGCTGCCTCGGCGCGTACGTGTTCGATAAGGCTACCGGCCAGGTCGAAACGTTTTCCGCGCCGGCCACGCTGCTCGCCACCGGCGGCTGCGGGAAAGTCTACCTGTACACAACGAACCCCGACATCGCGACGGGCGACGGCGTGGCGATGGCGTATCGGGCCGGGGCGGCGGTGGCAAACATGGAGTTCGTCCAATTTCACCCGACGTGCCTGTACCATCCCAAGGCGAAGTCCTTTCTCATCAGCGAAGCGGTGCGCGGCGAGGGAGGCGTGCTGAAGAGCATCAGCGGCGTCGAGTTCATGGACGCGGCGCACCCGCTGAAATCCCTCGCGCCGCGCGACATCGTGGCCCGTGCGATTGACAGCGAGATCAAGAAAAGCGGCGCCGACAACGTGCTGCTCGACATCACGCACAAGCCGGCGCGCTTCATCATGGAGCGCTTTCCGAACATCTACCAAACCTGCCTTGGCTACGGCGTTGACATCACGAAGGAGCCGATTCCCGTCGTGCCCGCGGCGCACTACCAGTGCGGTGGCGTGGTGACGAACGTGGACGGGCAAACCGACATCGCCGGCCTTTACGCCGTCGGCGAAGTCGCCAGCACCGGCCTGCACGGCGCAAACCGGCTGGCGAGCAATTCGCTCCTCGAAGCGGTCGTTTGCGCCCATCGCGCTGCCCAGCACATGGCGACGAATCCACCGCCGCGGGCCGACTTCAGGATTCCCGACTGGCAGCCCGGCGACGCCAGCAACGCTGACGAGATGGTGGTCGTCTCGCACAACTGGGATGAAATCCGCCGGCTCATGTGGGATTACGTGGGCATCGTCCGCACAACCAAACGCCTCCAACGCGCGCAGGCACGGCTCGCGAATCTCCAGCAGGAAATCCACGAGTACTACTGGAATTTCATCGTGACCGCGGACCTGCTGGAGCTGCGCAACATCGCCACGGTCGCCGAACTCATCGTGCAATGCGCACTCCTGCGTCCCGAGAGCCGCGGCCTTCATTACACGCTCGATTACCCGGACCCAAACCCCGATTGGGCGCAACGTGACTCCGTGGCGCGGAGGAAGTAGGCAAGGCTCGTTGAACTGTGATCCGCTGAATCGTCGAATCAGGTCATCGCTTTAACGGTTCACCGCTTCAACGTTTCAACGATTCCACAATTCGGCGGTTCAACGCCCTTTTCTTGCCCCGCCCTTCTCTCCGCCATTGCAGCAGACTCCGCAACCGGCGCCGCACAAGGCAGTGCACGTCCCGATACATTTTACCCCTGCCGTGCTAGAAACACCCATGCCAGCCCCGCAGTGTCCGGTTCACACTGGTCACGATGACCGTTAGGCTCCGTTCGTCCGGGCGCGAGTTCTTCGCTCGCAGCCGGTCGTTCAACTTCCCCAAGCTTTTCTTCCGCGGCCATCTCATGTCGCGCTCGGAATGATCGCCCAAAAAGTCAAAGCGTCCGCGCGTCCCGTGGGGTTGTGCGACGGGGGCGCTGTCGTCGTCCGGATCGGGTCGGGCGCGGGCGAAGGGGACTGTCTGGGGCCGCTGGCCCAAGAAGAGGCGATCCGGCGCACGCACCTTGGCCGCCAGCCGCGGGTGGCGCAGGAAATGAAAGGCCGCCTGACGAGGGGAGCCGAAGCGTTCGATCACTCGATCGAGGAGGTGGCGTTTGTAATCCATGCCGGCACGGGCGTAGGGACGCCGCCGTTTGGCCAGCACTTCCTGTCTGGTTCTTTGGCCGATGTCGGTGCGCATTTCGGGTAACACCGACTGCTGGCGCAACGACCGGTTCACGCAAACCGGTCATCCCCGGCCCGGTAACAATCTTTTTGGCGCAAATCGGGTCCGAAACAAGTTCGGATTTCTTGTTCGGATTTCTTGTTGCCAGCCCCCGGCTCGGGAGTATGCTCGGCGCCAAGGACGGTCGGCATGAAGAGCGAAACGAAGCGGTGGTCGCCGGAGAAGGCTCGCACGATCTTGGCGGGCGTGGGGGTGGCGTGTTGTTTCGGTTGGGCTGTGTCTTCCACTGTGGCGGCAGCGGCGGCTTCTGAAATCTCCCCTACCGCTGAAACGCTCACCGTTCCGCTCGAATACCAGGAGGTCCCCTACACCGTGATGAACATGGGCTGGACGGTTTCCGGCCAACCGGTCCCATTCAAGCGCGAGCCGGTGACCAACGCGGCAAAAGTCCACCGCGGGCGGCTGAACTTCCAAAGCACGGATGTACCGCCGATGCCGTTCCTCTGGGATTACGCGCAGGGCAAGCTCTACCTGGACTTGAACCGGAACGAGGATTTGACGGACGACCCAGCGGGCGTGTTTTCCTCGGCTACTCACTTTTTTGCGTCTGCCTCTTATCGGCTTACCGAGTTCACGAACGTCCACCTGACCTTTCCGACAGCGGCTGGCCAGCAACCGTGGCTGCTGAATCTAACTCCGTCTGAGTTTCGCGGTCGCGTCAGCTTCTCTGCCGGAGTCCGTTCATTTTGGTCGGGCAAAGTCGGGCTGGACGGTCGCGAATGGCAGGTGGGCGTGCTTGACGACCTGCCGACCAGGCGCGGTGACGCCAGCAGGGGCCATTTGCTCCTGCGCCCGTGGGAAGATCGGAATGAGGCATTCAGTGTAAACGACAATTCGCTGAGCGCCTTCACGTTTGCGGAGAAGCTCTTCGTGCAAACGCGCTCGTACGCCGTGGACTGCAAGCGCTTCAAGCAGGGCGAAGAACCGCATTGTGAACTCACGTTTCGGGGGCAACCTGCTGAACTCGGCGAGGTGAAGCTTGGCGGCCAGTTCATTCAACGACTCCAACTCCGAGATGGTCCTTGCCTCGTGGTGCTCGACGCACCCGCCGACACGGTGCGGGTTCCCGTCGGCCGCTACGGCGAGCAACTGGTGCGACTCGGGCAAGGCAGGATGGTGGCGCATCTGGAACGCCCGACCTTCGGCGCGAAGAGCGAACCGCTGACGGTATCGGCGGACAAGCCCGCGACATTGGTCGCCGGCGGTCCTCTGACAAACAGCGTGACGATGACGCGCCGGGGTGGGCAGCTTGTGCTCAACTACCACCTTGTCGGCGCGGGCGGCAAGACGTATCAGTTCGCAACCACCGACCGCAGCAAGCCGCCGCAGTTCGCCGTGTTCCAGGGCGACAAGAAAATCGCCTCCGGCAAATTCGAGTTCGGATGAGGCGGCACTTGTTCGTACTCATGGCGAGTACCTCTCACAAAACGCGGTGAACTGAAGGTCGTTGCCTCCAGCGACCTCAAGGGCCTTGGCGCGAACGACGGGCCGGCGGTTTCCTACAATTGGACTCCACCCAATCCGCTCCCACAGTTGCTGCCGTGGCTCGCCGTGCTGGGCCTGCTCCTGCTCAAGCCGAATCGAACGGCGTGCGCGTGGTGGATTTGGCTGCCGCTGGCCGCCGTCGCCGCAAGTGATCTGCTCGCCCGAACGCTGCTCAATTCCATTCCTTCCCAGGTCATGGATATCTTCTGCCAGGTTTTCAACGCCTTTGGCTTCGGCATCGCCGCGGTCTGGTTGCTCGCGACCGGTCTCGGCCATCGCCTCCGGTTTCTAGTTTTCTTGAAGACGCTGGGGGCGGTGGGCTTGATGAGCGCGCTCTGCTATTTGGTGCGCCAAGACTTCGGTGGCGAAGTGGCCATGGCATTCGCCTTCTTGATCTACATCGGCTTGGTCGTGCTCGTGGCGGTGGTGGGACTGAGCCTCGCGGGCTTGGTCTGCCGGCGCCAATATCGTCCCTGCGCTCTGACCCTGTGGCTGGCGGTGTTCATCACGGCGGTTTGGCTCGTCATCACGACGCCATTCGTGGCCATCGCAGCCGTGGCTCACGGTGGCGAGGCACCCTGGCTGGAGTTCCTCGGAGCCATTTTGGCCTTCGCGGCGTTGACGTTCGGCATCTTCCTTCCATTCCTTGTCCTGGCGTTTGCCAACGGTTTCTTCCGCGAGCGGCTCAAGGACCTGCTTCATCTGCGTCCGTTTAGCCCGCCGCCAGTCCCGGTTGCGCCGCCGCCCATCCCCGCCGCGGAAGTCGAGGTTTGAACGGTCGCAAATACAACCTGTCCACTTATCTCGAAGGAGCAACGCATGAAGCTTGCAAGAACGATCCGTGTCGCGAGTTCGTCCGGTGCCGGAGCGCTGGCTGCCCTGGCGGGACTGGCCTCGTGCCTCACCGCCGCCGCGCAGCAGGAGCAATGGCTCGAATACCACACGGGCGACGAACCGCGCGGTTACCGCTGGCTCGAAATCTCCACCAACGCGCCATCCAACGTTGCTTTGCCCAAACTCCAGGAGGGCGCCTGCTTTGGTCGCTGGACCAACGCGTTCGAGAGCGCCGGCGGGCGCTGGTTCTGCCTCGACCGCTCGCGCAAGAGCGGCCCGTGTGACCGCCTGTTCTTCGATTGCAACGGCAATGGCCGCCTGGACGACGAGTCGCCGGTCAACGCCTCGCGAGTTGAAGCAAACATGGCTTACTTCGATCCCGTCAAAATCGTTTTCAAAGGCGAGGACGGTCCGATCAGCTATCACGTCATCGCGAGGTTCTATCAGTTCGAACGCGAGCGCGCGCAGTTGATGGTTGGCGCCGGCGGCTGGTATGAGGGCCAGGTTACGCTCGCTGGCAAGAAGCGCCGCGCCCGGCTCGTGGACAACACCGTCAATGGCATTTTCAACGACGCCAGCACGTCGCCCTCGGACAGCGACCGCATCGTCATCTTTGACGACAAGGACAAGGAAAAGGAAGTGGACCGGTACCTCGGCAAGTATCTGGAGGTGGACGGGCAGTTGCTCCAGATCGAAGTGGCCCGCGACGGCGCGTTCATCAAGGCGCAGAAAGCCGAGGGCGTTCAGTTCGGCAAGGTGCGCGTGCCGGAGGCGATTTCCGAGTTCGAAGCGTTCGGGAGGAATGGCCACTTCGTGCGGAAACCGGACAAAGGCGAACTGTCCCTCCCGGTCGGCGATTACCGCGTCAACACCTGGACGATCAATCGCAAGGATGAGAAGGGCGCGGCGTGGAAGCTTTCCGGGGCCAGTTTCAGTAAGGCGGCGGAGTTTACTGTCGGCGTGGAGAACGTCGTCGAACTGCCGATTGGCGAACCGCTGCGGGCGGTGTTGCAGGCGAGGGAGGCAAAGAGCCAAATCTCGTTCGACCTGCGCCTGCTGGGCTCGCTGGGCGAGACCGTGCAACTCCTGCGGGGCAAGGAGCGTCCGCGCGGGCCGCGGATGCAGGTGGCCAGCCTGACCGGAAAGTTCTCTTCAACCAACACTTTCGAGTATGGATGAGGCGGCGTCTGTTCGCTCTCATGGCGAGAGCCCAAACAGGCGCAGCGTCCGCTCGTGGTCAACCTCGACTTCCTCGGGCCATTCCAGGTGGTGAAGCCTCCGTTGACGCTTCTCCCGAAGGACACCAAGCCCGGCGCCGGCTCGGAAAAGGCCGGGCCGGTCGGCTGGTGGAAGCTGGACGAGCCAAGCGGGAGCACGGTCGCAAACGCTGCGGGAAACAAATTGAACGGTCATCTCTTCGGCGAGCCGCGGTGGACGACAGGCAACGGCGCCCGAGGCGGCGCGCTGGAATTCGACGGCAAACGCAATTGCGTTGAATTCGGCGATGCTGGCGATTTTGATTTTCGCAGCGGCGTGACCATCGCCGTCTGGATCAAGCCGCGGGCGGTTGCCAAGACGACGGAGACGTTGTTGGCGAAGGGCGATGCATGGCGGTTGCAACGCGGCGGAGGCAGGGGCAACCTGGAGTTCCTCCTCTCCGGCCCGCAGCTCTCCGGCGCGAACAAAGGCAAGCCTCCCAGGGTGGAGTTCAAGCAATTCATCGAGGACAATCAATGGCACCACATCGTCGGATCGTATGACGGCAAACGCATCGCGCTTTACGTGGACGGCGAGGAAAAGGAAACCGTCGCCGCGTCAGGCGTGCTCGCGTTGAATAACGTCCCAATCACGCTCGGCGAAAACGAGGAGAGCCCGGGACGACTGCTGAACGGCTGGCTCGATGACGTGCGCCTCTATGCCCGCGGCCTGAGCGCGGAGGAAGTCAAGACGCTTTTCCGCGAAGGGACGAAGTGAAGCAGCAGAGAGGCTGATGTAGCGGGGATCGAGATCAGACGAGCCGGGGTCGTCTGATCGCATCTGTGCTGCGTCGCGGGAGTGCATGGTCGCGTCCCGCGGCTGTGCGAACGCGCAGGGACAAGATGCGACGTGTCTGGTTCAGTTCCGCGATACGGTCCCTCGCGTAATGAAACAAAGGGCTGTTTCTGGTGTTTGATTCGCAGTCAACCTGAAAGGCAATCGGAAAATGAAAACGACATGTCAGGTAGTTTTCGCACTCGCAACTGCGCTCGCCTTCACCGCCTTCGCCAATACCAACGCTCCGGGGACCTTCACGTTTAAGGGCACGGTAGTGGATGTCGCAGGCCGCCCGCTGGAAGGGGCAACAATTGAGGGCTTGACCCACAGCGGAAGCACGAGCTTGGAATCTGCCGCCCCAACCGTCACCGAGCGCACGGTGGCTGGAGCGGGTGGAGCATTTGAAGTGACCCTGCCGCGTACCCCCGCATGGATCCTGGTGCGCAAACCGGGTTTCGCTCCAGCCTGGCAGCAGAACGCTCCGAGCGATGTCGAGTGCAAGCTTGTGTTGACGCCGCCCAGTTTTCTTGCTGGCATCGTGGTGGACGAAGCGGATAAACCCGTTTCCGGTGCCGAGGTCTCCGTCATCTTTGCTGTCACTGAGCTCCAGCAGGATGCCGGGAGGCTAAGCTTCGCTTACCTCTCCGGCAAACCGGCGCGTGACCTCTTCATCGCTCACACAGGCTCAGATGGGCGGTTCCGCATCGAAGGATTTCCTACCAACGCTTCCGCCAGTCTCACCGTGAAAGCAGCCGGCAAGGCTCCGCGTGATGCGCCGGAGCAGTCTTTTGGCCTGAATTCTATGCCATACGCCGCAGGCCAGGAGGACATCCGGCTGGTCGTGGAGCCCGCAGGCATCATCGAAGGCAAGATCCTCGGGGAAGATGTCGCCGCGCAGATGCCTATTGCGCGGCTGTCCCTACGACCAGACGGCCCGGGCTACTTCGGAATGGCTTCCCAAGAGCCGGTTCAGGCCGGTACCGACGGCAGCTTCCGCATTCCGGACGTGAGGGCGGGCAACTATCGCATCCGCGCCGTCTTCGGCACCAACACCCCGCCGGCTTGGGTCGCCGACACGGTGCCGGTTTCGGTGGAGAGCGGGCAGGCGACGCGAGACGTGAAGATTTCCGCAGTCCGGGGCGGGTTGCTGAATGTCACTGTGCTGGGTCAGACGGACCGCAAACCCCGGCCCCAGATCGCCGTCACCGCCGACGCGCAAAGCTATCAGGCCTCGGCCATTTCCGACACAAGTGGCCTTGCGGCTCTTCGTCTGCCAGCCGGTGAGTACCGGATCCACGCGCTTGACCGAGCCTCCGTGCAGCAGATTGCCCAGGCAACCGTGGAGGCGGGCAAGACGAACCGGCTCGAACTCGAATTACCTGATCCAATCAAAGTCAAAGGCATCGTGCGCGGACCAGATGGCAAGCCCGCCGCCGGATTGGAGGTGCGACTTATCGGCGGCTACTCCGCGGGAGCCGGCGGCACCAAGACGGACGCAGACGGCAAGTTTGAGATGGAGTGGAACCCACGCCAGTTCGGAGGCATGGAGAGAAGCTCCTGCATCCTTGTCCGTGATCCCGCACGCAATCTCGCCGTGGCGCAGGACATTGACGAAGACACTGGTCCGCTAGATTTGCGTTTGGCGCCCGCGCTGATCATCGCCGGGCGTGCCGAATGCAGCGGCAAACCGATAACGAACGCCACGGCGGCGCTCGTGTTCTGGACGGGCAACAGCGGTATGCATCTTCAAGGGTTGGCTGTGGGCACGAACACGCCGGGTCGCTTCGAGATTCCGGCCATTCCACCCGGTCGTCGCTACGGCCTTTACGTTTCCGCGCCCGGATACGGCCAACATTTCGTCAACACCGTGGATTCCGACGAACCGAAGCGGGTGGAAGTTGATCCGGTGGAACTCAAGCCTGCCAATCTCAAACTTGCTGGCAAGGTCGTGGACGCGGATGACAAACCCGTTGTCGGCGTTTACGTGAGTCTCTTTGGCGAAGGCCAGCCCAACGGGAACGCCCGCACGGACCGCGAGGGTCGCTTTCACTTCGACAGGGTTTGCGAAGGGACCGCCCAACTGCATGCAAGCGCACAGCGGTCGTCCGGCAGCATCTCGGCTGAAGCCGGCGATACGAATGTCGTCCTTCGCTTGGGCGAGCAGTCGGCTAGGAGCTATGGCATGGCTTCAAAGAAACTCAAGGGAGTTGTGACGGATCCGGACGGTAAACTCGCCGCAGGCGTTCAAGTGGCGGTGTTCCCATTCAACAACTCGCGCTGGGTGAAGACGGGCGCGGACGGCGCGTTCAGCCTGACTTGGTCGGTTCAGGAATGGCAAATGCAGCAAGCCGGCGATCCGTGGCTCGTGGTCCGCGACCTCGCTCGCAACCTGGCGGTGGCGGAGACAATCGCCGAGGGCGTTACGAATCTAAACGTGCAGTTGAAACCGGCACTCACCATCGTTGGCCGCGTCGAGGGTACCGACGGCGCACCGCTGACCAACGCGCAGGTGGGTGTGTGGGTATCCACGAGGCCGATGACGAGTCAGCTTGACGAGAAACTCGCCAGCACCGATGCCCGGGGCGGTTTTGAAATCAAAGCCGTGCCGCCGCCCGGCCCAAAGTACAGCGTCTTTGCCAAAGCCAAGGACCACGGCAAGAAACGCGTCGAACTTGAGGCGGAATCTGACACCAACCGCGCGACGCTGCCGCCGTTTGTGCTGAGGGCCGCGGATCAGGTCGTGGCTGGTCAGGTCATCGGCCCAAATGAGAAACCCGTCTCTGGTGTCCACGTTTCGCTTTCAGGTGAGGATCAGCCGGATGGTTCCGTGACCACGGACAGCAAGGGCCATTTCAGTTTCAAGGTGTGCGAAGGCGACATTCAACTCTTCGCCAGCAGTCAGAGTGGTTTTGGCAACATCAAGGCGTTGCCCGGTGACACGAACGTGGTCATTGAGTTGCGAAGCCAGAACGTTGGGTCTCGGTACGGACTTGGCAGTGGCGCTCCACGTCGCTCTCTGCAAGGCTTGCCATTGCCTGACCTCGCCAGCGTTGGCCTCAGCGCGGACGCCGCGCCGGCGGGCAAACCGCTGTTGCTCTGCCTGCTTGACGCCGAACAGCGCCCGTCCCGTCGCACGGTGCGCCTGCTCACCGAAAAGCACGACGCGCTGAAGCAAAAAGGCGTGGGGGTGATTGCGGTCCAAACTGTCACCGCCTCCGCCGATTCGTTCAAGGAATGGACCAACTCTAGCCCGCTGCCGTTCCCGGTGGGTTTTGTCGAGAAGAAGTCGGCCACGAACCGTTGGGCGACCGGCGTGCCTTCGTTGCCCTGGCTCATTCTGCGCAATGCGCAAGGCAACGTGGCCGCCGAGGGTTTCGCGTTGGACGAGCTGGACGAGAAACTCGACGCGTTAAAGAAATAACGGCGGCTACGAATTCAGGTTGCGGATTCGCGCCCGTTGGTTCACAAATGCGGCGGATGTGAAGCGTTTCAATCACAGCAACGCCGAAGTTCGCGCTGTGGGATGGCCGCGGCTTGAGCGATTGGGCCGGAGGTGTAGGGCGACCTGGTGGCGCTCCTGGTCTTCAAAACCAGCGTGGGGCTCAACAAAGTCCCAGGTGGGTTCGATTCCCATCCACCTCCGCCACACGTCGAGCGCAACCGCGCGGGCGGAATCTGGCGGAGCATGTCGGGTTTATGCGTGAACGAGTGGCACAACCGCCCGTGAACCCGCGGTTGCGGGACCCCGAGCGCCATGACTTCTGGCCACCGTTCATCCTTGTCCTCATCTCTGTCATCCTGTTGCTCTGCGGCGCATGGCACGTCACCAACGTGGACACGACGGACGGTGACAGCGCTCGGGAACTCCAGCTCATTCGGTCGTTCACCAGCGGCGGTCTGCAGGCGGTGAACCCCGTGTCGGTGCCGGACCCCGCGACGTTCGAGGATCCCGCTGCTGCCGCCGCCGCGCTCGAACGGATGGCCCGGGAGGAGGCCCGGACTTTTCGCCTCAAGTACCGCGTGAACACCGGCGCCGCGGACCCGTGCCCGACTTGAATCAAATGATCTCCGGCCACACGGCGTGGCCATTGCAAAACCCGAAGTTCGAAGCTCGAAACCGAAGGAATTCCGAATGTCGAAATCCGAACGATCACGCCCCAGCCTTCTTAGCAGCGTCTCCGCAGAGCGCCACATTCTGAATCCTGAAAAGCGGTGGCGCTCTGCCGAGCCGCTGTTACTGAAGCATTCGATCCAGTTCTCGATCTTCGGACTTCCTTCGGACTTCGGACTTCAGACTTCGGACTTCCCCCATGTCCCCCGCTGACCAGAGTTGCGCGGAACGCCCCTCCGCCGAGCTTGGCCGCAAGCTGATGCGGCTCCGCCCTTGGGTGCAAACAGCCTTCCTTGGCGTGTGGCTCGCGCCGCTGGGCCGATGGTTGCATGGCGTGCCGGGCTGCGTCTTCCATTGCTACTCGTGCCCGCTGTCATCGTTCGCGTGTCCCGTCGGCGTCGCGGCAAACTACGCGGCGCTGTTTCCAGCGGTCTTTGAAGTGCCTTACTTGCTCATCGGCGTGTTGCTGGTTGCCGGCGCGCTGGTTGGATCGCTCATTTGCGGATGGGCGTGTCCGTTCGGCTTCTTGCAGGACGGGCTGGGGAAACTCACGATCAAGAAGATCGCGTTGCCCGGCTGGCTGGGCTATTTCCGATACGTCGTCCTTGTCGGCCTGGTCCTCGCGTTGCCGACAATCCTGGGCGCGCGAGGCATTCCCTTCGAGGATCAAGTGATTTCAATCTGCCGTCTTTGCCCCGCCGGCGCGCTGGAGGCTGGCCTGCCGTATTCCGCCCAAAGCTTCATGCTCGGCAAGGGCTGGCTGATGAGTTGGTTCAAAACGGCCATCCTCGTCGCTTTCATCGGGTCGGCAATCGTCAGCTACCGCCCGTGGTGCCGCATCTTTTGTCCCCTGGGCGGCTGGCTGGCGTTGTTCAATCGCTGGAGTCTGTTCCACCTGCGCTTCAACGCAGCCGCATGTGTGGAGTGCAACCTCTGCCGCAGCCGTTGTCCCGTGGGGGTGAAGGTGGACGAGAAGGTGAACGTGACCGGGTGCATCCGCTGCCTGGAATGTACGACGTGCGGTGCGATCAAGCCGGCGTTTGCGCTGCCAGAGGAAAAGCAGAGCGCGGCGCCGCCCGTCAACCCGCAGCAACCGGCGTGAACCGGTAGGCGCAAGCTACGGCCCGCCTGTCACTTCGCGAAGGCACTCCTGATAAAACATCTTCACCGGCGCGCCACCCATCGCGATGGCACACCAAGCCGATTCGTCCAACTCTGCTTGCGTGATGCCCGTCTCCCGAGCCTTTTGGTAGTGCGCCTCGAAACACGAATGGCAGCGGCTTTGTACCACCAGGCTGAACAGAATGAGTTCCCTTGTTTTCGCGTCCAACGCGCCGCTGGCCTGCACCGACCGCAGCAGAGCGCCGAAGGCCTTCTGGGATTCGACGCTGGAACTTGACACGCCTCCTTTGCCGAACACGTCTGCGCAGCAACCGGGTTCGTGTGCTGCGGAGGCTGAAGTTGGTTTCATAATTTTGCTCTCCGATTCCTTTTGATTGGACATTGCCACGCTCGTTGACCTGCCACCGTCTGCCGATGCCAGGACAATCCGCCCGCTCGATTCCCCGGTGATTCGCCCGATCACAAACCCGCGAACACCGTGAACCGCAAGACTGCGTTGGAGTTGTTCCAGACGTTCCGGCGCAATGGCAATCAGCAGCCCGCCCGAAGTCTGTGCGTCCAACCCCAGATTCACCCACAGTTCGTCCACGCCCGGCTTGACTTCGAGATCGTCGCCCACATACTCGCGGTTACGCTCGACGGCGCCCGGGATGACGTCGCCCCGCAGGAGTTCCGCAACACCTTCAAACGCCGGCAGGGAGTCGGCATGGATTTGTGCAGTGAGCTGGCGCTGCCGCATCATGCGAATGAGATGCCCGAAAAGACCGAAGCCTGTGATGTCTGTGCAAGCCGAAGCGTCGGCCTCGCGCATCGCTTCCGCCGCGGCCCTGTTCAACGTCGCCATGGACCTGGAGGCGGCGGCGAAACCTGCCGTGTGACCGCGCCCGATTTGCTGCGCGAACGCCAGCACGCCCGTGCCCAGCGGCTTCGTGAGCACCAGCACATCGCCGATGCGCGGCTTGTCCAGCGACTCGCCGACCGCCGGGTCAATGGTGCCGGTAACCGCGAAGCCCAGCTTGATTTCGTCATCCTTGATGCTGTGGCCGCCGATGAGCGCGACGCCTGCTTCCGCCAACGTTTCCATCGCGCCGGTCAACATGCGACACATGACTTCGCCGTGCATCGTCTCCGACGGGAAAGCGAGGATGCTCAGCGCGGTGCGCGGTTCGCCGCCCATTGCGTAGATGTCGGACAAACAGTTGGCGGCACAGATGCGGCCAAAGAGGTGTGGATCGTCCACGCACGGCGTGAACACGTCCACCGTTTGCACGAGGCAAAGATCGTCCGCGATGCGGTAGATCGCGGCGTCGTCCGCCGCCGCCAGCCCGGAGATGACGGCGGGATCATTCACCGGCGGCAACCGACTCAACACGGCTTCCAGGTCCGCTGGCGCAATCTTCGACGCGCAGCCGGCGTTCCGGACTAGCGACGTGAGTTTGATCTGGGAAAGGTCCACCGGGTCGGGCCGCTCGCCCGCGCACGGGCAGATGCCCTGGTCGTGAAACACATCGCACGGGCAGGGCCGGCGCGGCTCACAGATGCAGTGACCAAGGCGTATCGAGCGCTCCATCACTTCGCGGCGTTTGGCGAGATCAACCTTCATGGCGCGTTGACGACATCAACTTCCTCGCCTCCGTCCCGGGCGTGCGGTTGTTCCCGTTGCGAACGGTAAAGCGGACGCGGTCGAGGTGATCGAGGAGAGGCACCGCGAACTTGCGGCTCACGCCGAGCGCGTCGCGGAAATCCATTGTAGTAAATGCCGGACGCTGGGCGAAAAGGCGGAGTACGATTTGCTTGCCGGCTTCTATGGCGTCGCGGTGGATGAGCACGCAGTCATCAAGGCGCACCAACACGCCGCGTTCTTGCAGGAGGCGCGTGAGCTTGGCCAAGCGCTCGGGCGTGACGCGCAAGGTCGCGGCCAGATCGTCGGGTGTCGGCGAAGCCCAACCGGCTTTCCGGAATGCAGCCGCGACTTGCTCGCCCAACTGCTCATCGGGATCGGAAATGCGCGGCTTCCACCCCGGCAGCGCGAATACCGCGCCGTTGAATTCGATGCGCCCGGCCTGCCGCGCCGAGGCGGCGGACAGCTCAAACACATCCGCGTTGCCGCCAACGCTCGCCCGCAAGGCATCGCGCCCGATGCCGGCGTGCTGCGGTTGCGCGGTGTGAAACGCTTGAACCGCGCTCACGATCTTCGCGGCAGCCTCCTCGACGACGGCCGGATGCGTCAGCCTTCCGTCGGGCGACTGCAGGACGCGGCCCGTGGCGCGCAGTTGCCCGATCAACGCGGTCGCTTCTTCCGTGCGCATCCGGCAGAGCCGCTGCAACTCCGCTGGCGTCATGGACGCGGCCTGTTCGCGCAACATCAGTTCCAGCCACCGGGTCGGGTCATCGAGCGCGTCCCGGCGCGCCGACAGGCTGGCAAGCGTCCACGGCTTTTGCCGGCGCAGGCGCACGTTGCTCGTGCCGAGAATGCGCCCGCCGCCGATGGTCGTCAGCGCGCTCTCGCCTTCGGCGGCGACGTTGGTGCGGAGCACAAATCGTTCGCCCGGTACCAAAGCCAGCGGTTCGACGAGGCGCAATTGAATCATTTGCCTTTCCCCCGGCGCCATCTGCCGCGTTTCCAGCATGGCGACACGCGCGAGAACGGACGCCGTGCCGATGTGGAGGTGCGCTTCGATCTGATCCTTGATGGAAGTGGGTAGCGAGCTTAGCAGCCGCAGTTCCGCCTCGACCATCGTGACCGGTTCAAACACTTCAGATTCGCAGAGCACCATTCCGCGACGCACGGTTTCATGGTCAAGCTCGGGGACGTTCAGCGCCACGCATTCGCCGGCGCGGCCCTCGGCGGCGTCCTCGCCGTAAACTTGCATCTTCCGGACTCGCCCGCTCTGGCCCAACGGCAACAAGCGGAGGCTGTCGCCCGGCCGCACCACGCCGTTGGTTGGAATGCCCGTGACGACCGTGCCCGCACCGCGGATCGTAAACACATCCTCGACCCACATCCGGAACAAGCCTCCGAAGGGACGGTCCTTGCAGGCGCGCACCACCTCGTTGAGCGAGTCGAAGAAACCGTCGAACCCTTCGCCGGTGGTGTTTGAGATCGGGCAGATTGGCGCTTCTGCGAGGAACGTGCTGGCCAGCAATCGCCTCAATTCTTGGATCACGAAACTGCGGCGGCCTTGATCCACCAAGTCCACTTTCGTCAGCGCCACGAGTCCGTGCCGCAAGCCCATGAGTGTCAGGATGTGCAGATGCTCGTGGGTCTGGGGCATGATGCCGTCATCCGCCGCGACGACGAAGATCACGACGTCAATGCCGTGCGCGCCAGCGACCATGTTGCGGATGAAATCCACGTGACCGGGCACGTCCACGATACCCACAACGCGATCATCTGACAGCCGGCATGGGGCGAAGCCGAGGTCAATCGTGAGGCCGCGTTGCTTCTCCTCGGCGAGCGTGTCGGTTTCGCAACCGGTGAGGAGTTTGACGAGCGCGGTTTTGCCGTGGTCCACGTGCCCGGCGGTGCCGAGCATGATGTTCTTGCGAACAGTCATGCGGTGACGCGTTGGATCGCGGTGGCGATGACAGCAACCTGCTCATCAGTGATTGTCCGCATGTCGAGCCGCAGCTTGTCGTCTTCGATGCGACCGAATACCTGCGCATCGTCCGTGCGCAGCCGCCGCGCGAGTTCCTCCGCGCTCAAGCCATCGGCAACAACCGTCACCATCACGCTTGGAATCGCCTCCGCAGGCAACGAGCCGCTGCCCAAGTAAGCCACGCTGTCGTCAATGGTTGCGCTGACTTGCCGCCCGTGGACCGCGAGAGCGTCAATGAGCGTCTTGGCCCGTGCGCGAAGCGTCTCAAGCGGCGTTGTAATCATGCGATACGTCGGATGTTCACGGCGCAAACGCTCCGGATCACGAAAGAGGTGCAGCGTCCGCTCCAATACCATGAGGCAGGTCTTGTCCACGCGCACGGCGCGCATCAGCGGGTGCTTGCGGACGCGTTGAATCAACTCCCTCCGACCGACAATTGCGCCCGCCTGGCTCGCGCCGATGAGCTTGTCGCCGCTGAACAGGACGATGTCCGCACCGGCTTCGATGGACTCGCGCACCGTCGGTTCGTGCGGCAAGCCGAACTGCTCCAGCGGCAGCAAAGCGCCGGCGCCGAGATCGTCAATCAGCAGCAAACCCTTGCTGTGCGCCAGTTCGGCCAGTTCGCTTGTGCCGACCTCGTTGGTGAATCCAATGACGCGGTAGTTGCTCGGATGCACGCGCATCAACGCGGCGGTTTCCAGCGTGATGGCGTTGCGATAGTCCTTGAGATGGGTTCGGTTCGTTGCGCCCACTTCGACGAGCCGCGCGCCACTTTGGGCCATGACTTCCGGCAGCCGGAACGAACCGCCGATCTCGATGAGCTGGCCACGCGAGACAATGACTTCCTTGCCCGCTGTCAGCGCCGCGAGGACCAGCAACGTGGCAGCGGCGTTGTTGTTGACAACCGTGGCGGCTTCGGCGCCGGTCAACTCGCACAGGATCGGCTCGATCAACTCGTCGCGCTCGATGCGCTCCCCCGTGGTCGGGTCGGTGGCCAGCGTGCAATAGCCTCTGAGTTCAGGGAGTATCGAATCCACGACCGCCGCCGGAAACACCGCTCGCCCCAACCCGGTGTGCAGAATGATGCCCGTGGCATTGATGGCGTGGCGAACGCGGGGCGTCGTGGCTTGGCGAAGCAGCACTTCGGCGCGGCACAAGATTGCTTCCACGGTGAGGTGAGTTTCTTGACTGTCTGCGAGCGCCGCATCCCGGGCTTGTGCCACAGCCTGTCGCAGGCAATCGGTTACGAGCGCTGGCGGAAAAACTGCCGTCCACTGCTTCTCCTCCGCGCGCTTCAGCAATTCGGTCATCGAAGGAAGCCGCTGAAACAACTTCTGTTTTTCATCCGCTGCCATGGTTCATTCCTTTCGCGCACGTCTGCCACGACCGACCGCAACGCCGGTGAGCATGACTGAGGCGGTCAAGTGGGTCAACAGCCCCTTGCTTGCCCTGTTTGTCCCTGCGTGCTCTTGGTTGGTCGGCGCGGCGCTTGACAGGATTCCCGCGAGCGCTCAAGCTCGGCCCGTCAACCAACGAAAGGATTGGCATGCGAAAACCCGGCTTGATCTGGAGCGTCGCCTTCTGTGCCGTGGCGGCCACGCTATCTGCAAACGAATTCCCTCTCACATTCAAGGCGCTCACGGTGGACGAGGCCTTCGCCCTGCCCGGCGGTTCCGGGGCGATCGGCTCTCTGCGCGCGGGCAAACCTCCCTCCGTCAGGAACGAACCGAAATCGGTCTCCAAGCACGCGCTTTACGGTGAGCTGTTGCGAAGCCAGTCGGAAAGGGGCTTCATGTTTCGCTTGGATGAATCCGCCGGGGACGGCAAAGGCTACGACAAACTCGTGCTTGACCTGAACCAAAACGGCGACCTCACCGACGATCCGGTCTTCACGCGCGCGGACAAACCACGCGTAACGAAGACCGGGGCGGAGACGCGTGAGGTGTGCCGGTTTGGGCCGATCGAAGCTCCGGCGGCGAACGCGATTGGCAACTCGCGGCCGGTCTATTTCGCGGAGTTGAACTACTACCGGCGGCAAACCGACCCGGGCCTGCGCGGATATCTGGGTTACTTGCGGTTGAGGGCCGGCAGCTACTTTGAAACCATGGTCGAGTTGGACGGCGTCCGTCGGAAGGTCGGTGTCGTAGATGGCAATGCGAACTTGCGGCTGGGCGACGAACCCAAAGCGGTGACTTACAAAGGCGCGAGCGAGGAGAACTGGTATTTCACCCCGGCGGACTCATTTCTTGTTGATGCGGACGGCTCAGGACAGTTCGACAACCGACCGGGCAATCCCGAGTCCAGCCCGTTCGGCTCCTTGCTGTATCTCGGCACGACGCCGTATCGCGTCACTCTAGCGGCGAAGGCGACCGCGCTGCGCATCGAGCCGTGGACGGCGCCGCTGGCGGAACTGGACGTGCGGCCCAGCGGCACGCAAGTGCGCGAAGTGCAAGTGGCGTGGGAACGGAAGTCTGGCGACTGGGCGCTCGTCAAGGCCGGCGTGGCGGAAGGGCGCGCCAGGGTGCCGGCGGGCAAACTGCGTTTGATCGGTTGCGTGCTGGAAGGGAAGTCCAAGGATGGGCAACTGCTCGCGGTGGCTGGCTCCTACCGCAAGCTGGACAACACTCTCGACGCGCGCGCCGGGAAGAGCACGACGCTGAAGTGTGGCGCGCCGCTCGAAATGCGGCTGACCACAGCGCGTGGAACCGCGTCGGCGACCGGTTTGATGGATCAAGCCGACAGCACTGGCAGTTCGGCCAGTCCGATCGTGCAAATCCGCGCAGAGATCATCGGCGTCGCGGGTGAAACGTATGCGACTTTCGCGCGGGGCAAGGATTTGTCCGGCGAGCCACCGAAGCCCCGGTTTGCCATCCACACCAAGGACGGGAAGCAAGTGGCTTCAGGCAACCTGGAGTTTGGGTGAGGCGGCGTTTGTTCGCACTCATGGCGAGTGCCCAAAGAACTCACTGGCAAGGGCGTCACCGTCAGTGTCGAGTTTGACCTGTCGCCGTTTGAAATGAAAATCCAGTCCGCGGAACTTCGACTTTGAACCAAGTTGATGAACAACGAGCCACCACCAACCGTTGACCCGAGGGTTGGCCTTTCGCCGGCGAAACCGGCGAACCTCGCGCGCCTGGGCATGCGTTTGTCGCTGCTGGCCCCGCTGGTGATCCTGCTTTTCCTGCTGATTCAACCTGGATGAGGGTCACCAATTACAGCCCTTGGCGGGCTGTGTTTCCTCGTCTTCCCTCCGGCGGCGTTCATCCTGAGCCTGATCGGCCTCATCCGCGGTCAGGATCGCGCGGCGGCAATCGCGGGGATGGTCATCGCCGGTTTGTGCGTGCTGTTGTTCTTCGGCATGCCGCTGGTGATGATGCTGTGCAAGTAGCGCATGGGGAGCCGCGCCCTGCTTCACGGGGCCGGCTTGGCCACGCGACCTGCCAGAATTGCCGCGCCCAAGGCGCCGGTGAACTGCGGTTGAGCCGCAACTTGAATCGAGCAACCCAGCGTCTCTTCCAGCGCGCGCACCATCCCGGATTGCAGCGCCACGCCGCCGGTGAAGCAGACAGGCGGTTCGAGTGCGCGCCCCGCCATGCCACCCACGCGCGTAGCGATGGAATTCTGGACGCCCGCGGCAATATCCGCCGGCGCAACCCCCTCCGCCAGCAGGCCAATGATCTCGGTCTCGGCAAACACGACGCAAGTGTTGCTGATGAGCGCGGGTTTGGTGCTTTGCCGGCTCAGCTCACCGAGCGCCTCCAAGTCCATTCCCAATCGCGCCGCCAACATCTCCAGGAAGCGGCCCGTGCCGGCAGCACAGCGGTCGTTCATGGCGAAGTCCCGCACCCGCCCGCCGTCATCCAGCCGGATGATTTTGCTGTCCTGCCCGCCGATTTCGACGATTGAGCGCGCTTCCGGCGCGACGTGATGCACGCCGCGCGCGTGACAGGTGATCTCGGTGATCGTCGTGTCAGCGACCGCCACGCGATTGCGCCCGTAACCCGTAGCCACGACCGCATGGACTTGCGCCCGAGACAAAGCGGCTTCCCGCAGCGTCCGGTCGTAAAGCGCCTCCGCCAGGCGCGGTTGCTCGACACCTTGATCCGTGATGCCACAACCCAGAACGCGTGAGGTCGCGTGGTCGAACAGCGCCACCTTGATGGCGCGCGATCCGGCGTCTATGCCTGCGCAAATCATGCTTCTCTTCTGGTTCGGGCGATTTCCACGAGCGCTTGCAGCCGCGTCCGCAGCCCAGGCAGCAACGCGTCACAAACCGGCGGGATTTCCACCTCCACCACCGGCAAGCCGAGCCGCGCGGCGACCTGCTCGCGGATGAGCGCGCCTTCCCACGGGCAGTGGCTCGCGCCGGGAATTCGTGACACTACCACCGCTTCGACGCGGAGTTGCCGGCACTCGGACACAATCCGTCGCGCGCGGTCCAGCGCCGAGCCAACCATCGGGTCCGCCAGCGCGGTTCGCGCGAGCGCGTCGAAGGATGGCAGGTCTTCGGGGATCAAGTCCAGCGCATGCGAGAACATGAAATCACTCCCGCACAACCGTCCGCCGCAGGCTTCGAGCAAATTCATCGCGCGCAAGTCGGCAACGGGGTTGACCCAAAACACGCGCACCGCCTCTTCGCCGATGACGAACCGGCGCGCCGCCACACGGGCTTGGGATTCTGCCGTCAACCCGGTCAACACGCGCAAGCTCTCTTCGCGGTCAGAGCAGAAATGAATCGCGAGCATCTCAGCAATGAGCATTTCCAGCGCGGGCAACGGAGCGCCGGAGGCGGAGTAAACCGTGTCGCGCAAGGCTTGAAGCTGACGGCGCACGCGATTGGCTGCTTGTATGCCGGCGTGCAAGCGTCGTTCATCCAGTTCACAGCCGGCAAGCTCGCCCAGCTTGATTCCAACGCGTTCCAGTTCATCGCGCACGCAGTCCACCTGAATCTGCGGCGCGGTCAGGCCTCCCGGCAATACACAGACCGCTTCGCCGGTTTCCGGCGCGCGGCGGCGCGGCATTTCCCACCACAGGATCGCGTGCCCCAACCGTTCGAGTCGCTGGGCAACGGCGGAGAAGTCATCGCAAATCGCACCCGTGCTGCACACGAGCAGATCGGGCCGCGGGAAATGTTCCGCGCTTTGGAACGCAGGGAGCATTGCGCGCACGGGACAAAACGTGGCGTCCACGCCGAGCGCTTCCGCCTGGTTCAGCAAGCGGTCGCTGCACTCCATGAGACAGGGCGTCCACCACGCGCCGTCGGGATAGAACGCGCGGACGTGCGGCAGCGCGTAAGCCATCACCGGCACCGTGCCGAGGTCTTTCATCGTGCCGACAAGCCGGTCGCCTTGCGCGCGGGCCTCCCGCAGGCGCTGGTTTTCCGTGAGCAGGAAATTCCAAAGCCGCAGCGCCGCTGCCGAGTCGTCGAAACGCAAGTGCTGCAGGCGCAAATCGCCATCGCCTTCGACGTGGCGTGAAAGCGGCCCGCCATACCACGGCTCGCGCAAGCCCGCGTGAACTAGTTCGGCGTGGTGCGTGTCCCATTCCTCCAGTGAAAACTGACGCGGGGGGGCGGTCATTGCAGGGACTCGATGAAAGCGGCCAGTCGGTTGGCGTCGCGCAAGCCGCCGGCGTGGACTTCGTGCGCGTCGAGCACCAGCACCGGCAGTCCAAACGCCTCGCGGAAACTCGCCGCCTCCGCGCGCCAGAGATCGCAGCCGACGTGAACCCACAGCACGATGCCGCGCACGCACCGGTCGGCGAGACGTGGCCCCAACCAGGCGTAGAGCCGTGAGTTGGGCCGGTGGAACACATCCAGCGCGTGGTCGAAATAGTGGTCTGCCAGTACGGCGAGCTGGCTTCGGTTCAGGGCGAGGTTTGGCAGCGGCGGGAGCAAACACCGCTCGCACGGTTCGGTGGCATTCAGCATGACGCAGCCGCCTGCGGACTCGATGGCGTCGAACAGCGGCCGCTGCGACGCGAGCAGCGGGCCGCCCACCAGCGCGAGCAGAATGGGCTGACGCGACTCATCCCGCGCTGGTTTGGCCGTCGGGCACGCGCGATCATCGTAGAAGCTGGCCATCGCCGCGGCAGCCTCGCGTGCCGAGCTTTGGTGGATGAATTCCCGTAGCGCGATGCGGCGCGATTCAAAGTCGTGCATCACGGCTGCGAGTCGTCCGTCCGTTGGCGCCTGCCCGCCGAGGGTTTCCAGAAATCTGCCGAGCCGCGCCAACTCAGCATGGTAAAGCCGTCGTGCCGCCGGCGATTGCCAAGTCGCCGGGAGGTTGAAGAGAAAGACGCGAGAATCGCCTGGGGTTGTGACTGTGTCCGCCGCCCGGCGCATTTGATCGCAGGCCGTGGTGAAAACCACGGCGGCGCCGGGATGGGCCTTGGCCAGGTCCGCCATCTGTTGCGCGAAGGCGCAGACGCCTTCTCGCACGGCGACCGATTGCCGGATTTCCCCTAACCACGCTCCCCGCGGCTCGAGGCCGTGTGCCTTGATCCATTCCACCGGCACCCACGGACTGGTGACGAAGACTTCCACGTGTTTGGTTACTTGCTTTTCTGCGCGACCATCAGGCCTTGGATGATCTTGCCCGCCTCGGCGAGCGATTGCAGGAAGCGCATCTCGCCGGTGAGCGCACCTGCCAGCCCCTGATCGAAGCCGATGATCTTGAGCGCGTCGTAGGTGAGTTGCTTCTCGATCATGTCGAGGTAGAGGGGCACGAATTGCGGGAAGCGCCCCGTGTCCACCGCGATTCGAACCTCGCAGCCGTTCTGCTGAAGCAGCGCGCTGTATTCCGCGAGAGACAGGATGCCCGGGAATTTCATGAAAGTGAGGTAACGCCTCGCTTCGTCCGGTGTCATGGCCGTCGGCCCTTCCATCCAATCGGTGAACGCTACGATGCCGCCAAGCTTGAGCAGACGCGCGGCTTCAGCGATCAGCGCTGCCTTGTCCTCGACGTAGCACCACGCATCTTCGCCCCAGATGAAATCGAAGGTGCCGTC
>Ga0315277_10001299_pt1 | contig 36799 bp, 31 predicted proteins | sample YL17G05_15_MG_FD_203695 | JGI IMG/M metagenome (GOLD analysis project Ga0315277, IMG submission 203695) | Sediment microbial communities from Yellowstone Lake, YNP, Wyoming, USA - YL17G05_15 | ecosystem: Environmental > Aquatic > Freshwater > Lake > Sediment | place: USA: Wyoming | collected...
CTTAGTACTGGAGTTCATAAATACGGTAACGTATTTTCGCCCCTCGGGGATTCACGGGCTGGAAGCCCGTGCCACGTTAACAGGCAGTCGTGGCACGGGCTTCCAGCCCGTGAAACTGCGAAGCCTGTTCCATTCTGCCCCTGTGGCAGAATACGTGACCATATTTATGAAACCGTGTACTTAGTAAGCGGCTACCCCGTTCTGGAGTGCGGCGACTGGTCGGCGGTTGCGGCCATCGTTCTGCCGCGGCTCACGGCGGCTTGCCGCCCTGTGTTCTCAAGACGCTTGGGAGCGTGGCCGGAAGCCGTTTTGTGGTATTCCCGGCAGCAAGCTGCCTGGCCGGGCCAGCAGCACGATCTCCAGAGCGGCGACCAGTCGCCGCACTCCAAACGTTTTGGCGGCGAGCACGTGGATTGGGAAAATTGCGGTGGGAAGCGTTTTTTGGGGATGCGCGCGAGGGGGCATCTGATTTATCTTGATAAGTGAGGAGGGGCGGGAGTTTCGTCCGGGGCGGTCAATCCGGTTCCCGCAGGTTGCCGGGATCCGTTAGCAAACAGGTGTGCGTGTGACCCGATATACGGAATTCATTTCGGGATTGTCCCAATACGCGCCTCACTCCGTTCGCGACTATGTGGACATCCTGATTGTCGCGTTCCTGCTCTATCGCCTCCTCCTGCTGTTGCGCGGCACACGCGGCGCGCAGATGACTCTCGGATTGCTGGTGCTGGCTGGCTTTTATGCCCTGACCAAGTTTTACCGCCTGCGCACGCTCGACTGGCTGTTCACCAACCTGTTCACTTACGTGGTTTTTGGCATCATCGTGCTCTACCAGAACGAAATCCGCCGCGGCCTGGCGGGCATCGGCAGGACATCCTGGTTCGGCCGTCAGCGCCGCGGCTCCGGCAAGGAAGGCTTCGAAGAGATCATCCTGGCGGCCACGACCCTGGCCTCGAAAAAAATCGGGGCGTTGATCGTAGTCGAACGGGGCATCAAATTGAAAAACTACGCGGAGAGCGGGATCGCCCTGGATGCGATTCCGACCTATGATCTGCTGGTTACCATTTTCAGTCCGAACACGCCGTTGCACGACGGCGCCGTGATTGTCCAACAGAACCGGATCATCGCGGCCGGGTGCTTCCTGCCGCTGACCCTCGATCCCCACCTCAGCAAGGAGCTGGGCACACGCCACCGCGCTGCCATCGGGATCACGGAGGAGACGGATGCGATCGCTATTATCGTCTCGGAAGAAACCGGCACCATCTCCGCGTCAATCGAAGGGAAGATAATGCGCAACCTCGATGGCACCGGCCTCCGGGGACTGCTGCATTCCGCCATCATGCGCACACCCGCCACCGAGAGAGTGATGAGTGATGAGTGATGAGTGGGCGCCCGAAGGGCGCTTTGGAGTGCGGCGCCGGGGCGCCGCACTCCAAAGGCGTTGTTGAAGAGAGGACTGGAATTCTGAAAATACTCAGGGATCTGATCGCAAAGAACTGGTGGCTGAAACTTTCGGCGCTTCTGCTGTCCTTTGCTCTCTGGCTGGTGGTGCGCGGCGACGATGGGGAACGGGTTTTCATTGTGCCCCTGACGGTGCAGGTCCCGCGCAACATGGAAATCGCAAACGAGAGGCCGTCCAGCGTCGAGGTTACCGCGGCTGGCGGCTCGACCCTGAGCGGGCGCCTGCCCGAGATGACTTACACCATCGACCTCCATGATGCCGCGGAGGGCTCCCACATTGTGCCGCTGACCCCTGACGGAGTGTGGTTCAATCCGACAGCGGATGTGCGTATCGTCAGAGTGAATCCGGCGCGCGTGTCGATCGTGCTGGAACGGATCATCTCCAGGGAAGTACCGGTCAGGGTGCCGCTGCAGGGCAATCCGCCTGCAGGCATGGAGGTATATCAGGTTACCGTCGTACCCGAAACCGTGTCCATTTCGGGCCGTCGTTCCCAGGTCGACCTGGTCCGGGAAGCGACTGCCGCCCCCGTGGCCGTGTCCGGCAAGAAAGAATCCTTCCAAACGAAAGTGAATTTCCGGCTCCAGAGTGACGATATACATGCCATCCCGGCAGAGGCGCGGGTAACTGTGGAACTTGGCGTCCGCCGCATGGAACAGACAGTCACTGTGCCGGTGGCGGTTTCAGATCCTGAATCCTACTCTGTCAGCCCGCTGGCAATTGCGGTCAGCGTCCTGGTGCCGGCAACCCTGAATCGGAAGCTGGCGCCCGAGGATTTCAAGGCTGTCGTTGCCGTGCCGGCTGAGGGATGGCCCGGAAGCCAGATAGTCGCGAAGCCGGCAGTCGAATTGGCGGCGACTCTCGATCCGGGAATCAGGATCACGCTGGTAAAGCCTGAAACGGTCACGCTGCAACGCATATCAAGGAAGAAATAATGGGTGTTTTTTTCGGCACGGACGGCATTCGCGGCGTCGCGGGCGAGCCGCCGCTGGATGGCGATGACATCTACCGGATCGGCTATTGCCTGACGCGCCGGGTGGGCGCAGCGCATCCCGGGCCGCGGCTCCTGATCGGGCGGGACACTCGCGAATCGGGCCCGTGGATAGAAAAGCTGCTGTGCGGCGCCATTGAGGCGGCAGGCGGAGTCGCGCATGTCTGCGGCGTGATTTCGACGCCGGCAGTCTCGCTGTTGACGCAGAAGGCGGCGGCCCAGGCGGGCATCATGATCAGCGCTTCGCACAATCCCTATCAGGACAACGGCATCAAGATCTTCTCCTCGGAAGGGATGAAGTTCAGCGACAGCGTGGAAGAAGAGCTCGAAAAGGAGATCCTCGCCTGCACGCTGCATAGCTCCAACGGATCCGGCTGCAATCCCGGCGCCGTGCCTTTTCAGCTTTCGGCGCAAGCAGATTGCCTGCAAGTGTATACCCGCTATCTCCTCTCTTGCCTGGCTCCAGGTTTCAGCCTGGCCGGAATGCGCATGGTGGTGGATTGCGCCAATGGATCCATGTCGCAGATCGCCCCGTCGTTCTTTTCCGGTCTCGGCGCCGACGTGCACGCGATTCATTGCCGGCCCGACGGGCGCAATATCAATTTGAATTCCGGCGCGCTGCATCTCGGCAGCCTGCAGCAGGAAGTCCGGCAGCAGAGCGCGGACGTCGGGATCGCGTTCGACGGTGACGCCGATCGTGTCATGTTCGTCGACTCCGAGGGGCGCATCCACGACGGCGATGACGTTCTCTATCTGCTGGCACGCTATTCCGGACCGGGTGATGCGCCGAAGGTGATAGTCGGCACCGTCATGGCGAATCTCGGCCTCGAGGTCGCGCTCGAGAAAATCGGTTTCCGCCTGGTGCGGACCGCGGTCGGCGACCGTTACGTGCTCGAGGAGATGCTGCGCCTCGGTGCGGCGATCGGCGGTGAGCAGTCAGGGCATGTGATCCTGGCGCGGTTGAGCCGCACCGGTGACGGACTCCTGACCGCGCTCAAGGTCCTCGAAATCCTGAGTAGGGAACAGCACGACTTTGCCACGCTTTGCAGCCCGGTGCAGCGCTTCCCGCAGGTGCTGCTCAATGTGAAGGTGCGGGAGAAGATCCCGTTCGAGAACATCCCCGGGCTGCGGCAGCTGGAAACGGCCTGCAAGGAAAAACTCGGAACCCACAGCCGCATCCTGTTGCGCTATTCGGGCACCGAGAAGCTCGCCCGCGTCATGGTCGAAGGCCAGGATAAGGCCGTGGTCGACGAATGCGCGCAACTGCTGGCGGATCTGTTCCGGAGATAGAGATATTGATTTACCTCGAAGGCTCGAAGAGCTCAAAGGGTCTCAAAGGATTATTTCTTTGAGCAGCTTCGAGCTCTTCGAACCCTCGAGGTCTATTTTCCCCCGATACGCGCCGCTACCTGAGCGACGTGGTTTTTATCGTGGTCCGCCAGATGAACCACGATCTGCTGCAGGGTCAGCGCGCCGTAATCAGGATGCATTCCCGATTTAGCCCGATCCGCAGGCGGGACTGATTTGAGCAGGGCGATATGCGCGGCACGCAACGCCTTGAAAACCGCCAGGCTGACCTTCAGGCTCCCCTTCCGATACAGGCTGTCCGCCCAGGCGTCCTGATCGAACGGCATCAGCGTGACATTCTCCTCAGATAGGATTTTGCGATAGCGGACACCATAAACCAGTTCGCAATCCGCAAGGTGGCAGACGATATCCTTCGCGGACCACTTGCCGGGCGCCGGTTTCGCTGCAGCCCGTGTTCCTATCAGTCCCCGGGTGAGCCGCTCCAGCTTGCGTGGCGTGGCGGCAAGGCTCTTGAGCGCGGTCTCGAACGTATACTCGTGATCCTTATTGCAGAATGGACAAGACATAAGTGCCCCTTTCAATATTCAATGCGCTTCGGTCGCCGGAACGTGAAGACCCGCAGGCCTTCTTCCCCGTCGGCCAGAAATACTGTGATCGTGCCGTCGGGCGCCGGTTCGGCCTTGACCCCCAGCGCAGTGCCCGCGGTCGGCAGCTCCGCAATCAGGCGCGGTTGCTTCAAGTCGTTGATGTCGAACACCGCCAGGCCGCGTTTCCAGTTGGCGACGAACATGAAATCATCGCAGAGGGCGACGCCGTGGGCCCAGCCGCCGGTTTCCGGATGCGGCGCATCCGCCGGACGCAAGCCGAGCGCCTGGCGTGAAATCCGCTCCGGACGGCCCGCGGCGCCGAATTCGACCAGGGACACGCCCGCGTGCCCTTCGGCGACGGCGGCGATCGTCTTGTCCGCGGATTCCCTGATTGCGATGCAAATCGCGGTTGCTTCCGTGGCAAGGACGCCGATTTCGGCCGGACGATCCGGACGGCTGGTGTCGACGACACGCGTGCCGTAGGTCCAGTCCGCCAGCAGGGCGCGGTTGCCCCAGAGTTTTACGTCATGGGACCAACCCGGCGTGGGAAGTCTGGCGACCAGGCTCAAATCCCTTGCGCCAATGCGCGCGATGACGAGACCATTCGTGCCGTAGGCCGCGAAGGCCAGGTCGCCGCGAGTCACGGCGGCGTTGGCAATTTCACCGAGCGTGAGGCGTGCCGCGGCTTTGCCGTCGGCCGATGCGAGCACGAGCCCTTCGAATCGGGAAGCCAGCACCGGCCGGCCCTCGTTGGGGGCGAGGGAAATCACATCCTGCACCGGCGCGCTGATCCTGGGAGAGGACCAGCCCCGGCCGCGATCGAACACGGCGAATCCGCCCTGGCGATCGGAGACATACACCAGATTGCCGTCCGGAGCGACATCGTGCGCCCAGCCTGCCGTGTCGTAATGGGCAATCTCTTCAATCACGGGCTTGCGCGCAGGGGTGCAAGAGAGGAGTGCAAAAATACAGATGATTGCCGACCGTTTTGGCTTCACCTCAACTTTGTCGCATGAGTCCGCCGACGAATGCAAGAGTACTTTGACGCGTCACCTCGAAGGCTCAAAGAGCTCCAAGGTGCTCCAGGGAGGGTCAAAACTTAGAGCACCTTAGAGCTCTTCGAGCCTTCGAGGTGAATCTGCTGTCTCCGGCAGTGCAGCGCGCCACACTCCGAAATGTGGTATTCTCCAGAGTCGCATGAGCGTAAAGAAGATCAAGAGTCTGGAAGAGGTTGTCGAGATCCGGCAGCGGCTGCGCGGAGAAGGGAAGAAGCTCGTCTTCACCAACGGATGCTTCGACCTGCTGCACGCCGGCCACGTGCGCTACTTGAATCAGGCGCGCGCGCTGGGAGATGCGCTGGTTCTTGCGCTCAACAGCGATGCTTCGGTGCGCGCGCTCAAGGGAGAAGGCCGCCCCATCGTCCCCGGACTCGAGCGGGCGGAAGTGCTCGCGGCCCTGGGGTGCGTCGACTATGTCTTCATTTTCGATGATCCCACGCCGCAGCGTGTGATCGATGCGATTGTTCCCGACATTCTGGTCAAAGGCGCGGATTGGGGGATCACGGAAATCGTCGGCCGCGCAACCGTCGAAGGCGCCGGCGGCCGGGTCTTCAACCTCCCCCTGGTCGAAGGCACATCCACCAGCACAATCATTTCCAGGATTCTCAGCATCCGCGTGGATGAAGGGAACAAAGACCCCGAAGAATGAAGGAGACGAAGCGAGTGGGTTGGGCAGAGAAAGAAATTCCGTGGTACGAGGGCCCCTTTGCCCCTCTACCCCTTTGCCCCTTTACCCCTGTTTAAACGTGATTCATCTGAAAAAGGCGATTGAGGGCGCGGTTCAGAGCGGCGCGCTGCACGAACTGTCGGCGCGTCTCGAGCAAGGGAGTCGTGCGCTCACTTTCGAGGGCCCGGTGGGCGGGGCCAAGGGCCTGGCGATCGCGCACGCCGCACTGGCCGAGCGCCGGCCGTTGGCGGTGCTTGTCAGCACCGCCAACGAAGCGCGCAACCTCGAGCATGAGATCCGGTTCTTCGCCGGACTGCTCTCGCCGCACCCGCCGCGCGTCGTTCTGCTTCCCAGCCTGGAAGTCGACCCGTATCGCGGGATGTCGCCGCACCCGGAAATCGCGGCGGCACGCGCACAGGCGATCTGGCAACTGCTGCAGGAAGGCCCGATGATCCTGGTCGCATCGATTCGGGCGGCGGCCACGCGGATGCACAGCCCCGAGCGGTTCCTCTCCTACTGTCTCGATCTGGACAAGACCCAGCCTTATTCGCCCGAACTGCTGCGCGACTACCTGCACGAATCAGGGTACACGGAAGACGACCCGGTCACGGAACCGGGCGAATTTTCGCTGCGCGGCGGCATCCTCGATATCTACCCGCCTCACCTGGAAAACCCGGTGCGCGTCGAATTCTTCGGCGATCAGATCGAATCGATCCGCCTATTCGACGTCGATTCGCAGCGGTCGGTCGCGAGTGTGGAGCGGGTGGAGCTGATTCCGATGCGCGAGTACTGCGTGCGCCGCCAGATGCTCGAGAGCTGGGCGGAGGAGGCGCAGAAACGCTGGGACGAGCGTTTCCACCGTCAGCTCGAAGAGGACCTCGCGCGCGCGCGCCACGGCGAGCCTTTTCCCGCGTTCGAATTCATGTTGCCGGCGATCGATCCGCTGGACCGGACATTGTTCGATTATCTGCGCGGCTTCCGCCTGGTGGTCTGCGATCGCGAGATCCTGGAGGCGGCGCTCACAAAATTCCACGGCGAGCTGTACGAGCGGTTCGTCGACCGGATCGAGGCTCACAAGCCGGCGCTTGCGCCGGAAGAGATCTACCTGACTGCCGATCAGTTCCGCGCCGCTGCAGAGCGGTTCCCGTTGCTCCAGGTCGAGGAGTTGAGCATCGAGCACAAAGCCGGCGAGAAGCCGCTGTACCTCTCGTCGCAGACGACCCGGAAATACCACGGCAATATCCGCGATCTGATATCCGATCTCGAGCGGTTTCGCGCGGCGGGCGAGCGGATTCTGTTTGTCTCTGCAAACCTGGGGCGGGCCGAGCGGGTGCGCGACATCCTGGCGGAATACAACATCCCCGTACACTTATGCCTCGGCAGCGACGGTGACGGCGAGGCGCGGATGCCGGCCGGCGAGGCGCGGATGCCGGCCGGCGAGGTGGTAGTGCTGGGCGTCGGGCCGCTCCATGCCGGATTTTTTCTCCCGGCGCTGCCGCTGCGTGTCTTCGCCGGCTCCGATGTATTTGACGAGGCGGATGTGGCTGCCGGGCCCAAGCGCGCGCGCAGCGCCGTCCGGCTCTTCATTTCCGACTTCAGGGATCTCAAGCCCGGGGACTGTGTGGTACACATCGATCACGGCATCGGCCGGTTCCACGGGCTCAAGTCCATCGAGATGCAGGGGACACGGGAGTTCGCGCTCCTGACCTACCAGGACGACGCCCGGCTCTATGTGCCGGTCGAAAGGCTCGATCTGATCCAGAAATACAGCAGCGTGGACGGCGCGCGCCCCACCCTGGACCGGCTTGGCGGCACGAGCTGGGAACGGACCAAAACCCGGATCAGGAAGTCGATGCGTGACATGGCCGGCGAGCTGCTGAAGCTCTATGCCGAACGCCAGCTGGCGCCCGGATACAGCTTCGCGACCGACTCCAACTGGCAGCGCGAATTCGAGGACTCGTTCGAGTTTGAGCTGACCCGCGACCAGAGCGATGCGGTGGAGGCGGTGAAATCGGACATGGAATCGACGCGTCCGATGGACCGGCTGCTGTGCGGGGATGTCGGCTACGGCAAGACCGAAGTCGCCATGCGCGCCGCCTTCAAGGCGGTGATGGAAGGCAAGCAGGTTGCGGTGCTCGCCCCCACGACCGTGCTCGCGTTGCAGCACTGGAATACCTTCCGGCAGCGCTTCACCGCGTTCCCGGTGCGCATCCAGCTGCTGTCGCGCTTCCGCACTCCCAGGGAACAGAAGCAGGCAATCGAGGAACTCGAAGCCGGACGCATCGACGTGATCATCGGCACGCACCGGCTGCTTTCGAAGGACGTGGCATTCAAGGATCTCGGGCTGGTAATCGTCGACGAAGAGCAGCGCTTCGGCGTCGCCCACAAGGAACGGCTCAAGGCGCTCAAGACCCGGGTGGACGTGCTCACCCTCACGGCCACGCCGATCCCGCGCACGCTGCACATGGCGCTCATGGGGCTGCGCGACATGTCCACAATCGAGACGCCGCCGAAAAACCGGCTCGCGATCCAGACTTCGGTGCTGAGATTCAGCGAAGACGTCGTGCGCTCGGCGATCGAACTCGAGCTGGCGCGCAACGGCCAGGTCTACTTCGTGCACAACCGCGTCGAGTCGATTCATTCCATGGCCGCCATGGTGCAGCGCCTCGTCCCGGCGGCGCGCATCGGCGTGGCCCACGGCCAGATGTCGGAGCGCGAACTCGAGCAGGTCATGATGCGCTTCATCAACGACGAACTCGACATCCTGGCGGCGACCACCATCATCGAGAATGGATTGGACATCCCACGCGTAAACACCATCATCATCGACCGGGCGGACCTGTACGGCATGGCGCAGCTGTATCAGCTGCGCGGCCGCGTCGGCCGGTCGGACCGGCGCGCCTATGCCTACCTGCTGATCCCATCCGACGAGGCGCTGTCCGAAATCGCGCGCAAACGCCTGGCCGCCATCCGCGAGTTCAGCGACCTCGGCACCGGCTTCCGGGTCGCAGCCCTCGACCTGGAAATCCGCGGCGGCGGCAATCTGCTCGGCGGCGAGCAGCACGGGCATATCAATGCGGTCGGTTTCGAACTGTATTGCCGGCTCCTGGAGCACACGGTCCAGGAACTGCGCGGCCAGGCGCCCGAGCAGGAAATCTCTTCCGCCATCAAGCTCAACCTCGACATCCGTATCCCCGAATCCTATATCGCGGACGAGAGCCAGCGGCTGCGCATGTACAAGCGGATTTCGTCCGGCCACGACCGGGAGCAACTCGACGGCCTGCGCCAGGAGCTGATCGACCGCTTCGGCCCCTATCCCGAACAGGTAGAGTATCTTTTCCGTTACGCGGCGCTCAGGCAGCAAGCCATGGCTCTGCAGATTCCCGCGATCGAACGCAGCCGCAGCCAGATCTTCTTCCGTTTTGCGGATCAATCAAAAGTGAGCGCGAGAGAGCTGTTGAGGCTTGTGTCGCGCAACCGGAGCGCGGTCTTCTCGCCACAGGGAGTGCTCTCCATTGAGACTGAGGATCTCCCGCCGGAAGCGCTGTTTGATGCGATCGACAAGATCCTCGCGGAAATTCAGGAGACGGAAAGCAGGAGACAGGAGACAGGAGACAGTAGACAGTAGACAGAAGAAGCACAAGCACATTTTCCTTTGTCGAGAACTTCTGGGATTCCGAAAACCGGTTTTTCTACTGTCTCCTGTCTCCTGCGTACTGTTTTCCTTTTTTGCGCCCGTCAAGGCCCGTTCATCGTCTATGATTGGTGGGATGCCCGGTCTGTTCGACCCAAGGGCGTGCTTTCTCTTCAGACCGAAGACCTGCCGACGGAGGCGCTCTTCGTTATGATTGACAGGATCCTGGCGGAAATTCAGGAGACAGTAGGCAGTAGGAAAAGGAGCACGCTTTTTATCCTTCGAGAGCTCTATACTCTGGAATCCGGTTTTTCTACTGTCTACTGTCTACTATCTCCTGATATGATTTTCTCCGCTGGGAGTGTACTTTGACGATCGTATTCGCTATGATTCAAAGTTGACCTGTTACTCATTACGATCGGATTAGGAGAGTAATCCATGCCTCCCAGAAGGTGGCACGCGCTCGGCCTGATCATCCTGCCTGCATTTTTCTTTTTTGAAAATTGCAGTATGAGAAGTCGAGTGGAACCCGAGGATAATCCGATCCTCGTTCGGGTGGGCGAGAAAAGCTACACCAAATCCGATTTGGATAGTTTCTTTGCCGACCGTTTGAGTGAGTTGCAGGATTCCAGCTCCGACGATCAGATTAAATCGGCCCTGCTCAGCTCTTTTATAGAAGAGAAACTGCTGCTTCTGAAAGCAGGGGAGCTGAAAATCGAGCCGGATGCGAAGGCCCTGGAGAAGATGGCTCAGAGAATTGCCGCCGGCGGCGGCGGGAGCGGCCCTGAGCTCAAGGGGGACAAGAACCTGGAGCAGAGCATGATGGAGACCCTGAAGGCGCAGGGGTATCTCCGCAATTTTCTTTTCAAGAACCTCGTGGTGAGCAAGGAGGATTGCGAGGCTTATTACCGGGATCATCTCGGGGATTTCGTCCGCAACGACGTGGTTCATGTGCGCGAAATCCTGGTAGACAGTCCGGAACTGGCGAAAAAGATCCAGGCATCTCTGAAGGCCGGCCGGAACCGGAACTTTCAGGAACTGGCGCGCCAGTACTCGAAGGCTCCCACGGCATCGGAAGGGGGCGATCTGGGATCGTTTCAAAGGGGAGAGTTGCCGCAGGAACTGGAAAAGGCGATTTTCCCGCTGGCGCCGGGTACGGTCAGCAAGATTGTGAGCACGCAGTACGGTTATCATATATTCAAGGTGGAAGAGAAGATTCTGGCTCACCAGCAGACATACTACGAAGTGGAAGATCAGATTCAGGAAAGACTGCTGCTGGAGCGGCAGCGGGCGGCGTATGAGGCGGAAATGGCATCATTGACCCAGCAGTTTCCGATCCAGATCGAGGACGGGAAGCTGGGCTTCAAATATGCCGGGTTCCGGCCGGCCGTTCGGGGAGGAAGGCCTCAATGAAAAACACTCTATGGCTCGCAGGCCTGTTATTGATCCCGGGGCTGCAACTTCACGCGCAGACGAAGCCGGTTAAGATCGTCGATCGCATTGTGGCGCAGGTCAACGACGATATTATTACCCAGTCGGAGATTGACAAGGCAAAAGCGCAAATCCGGGAAGAACTGGCATCGCAGTACGCCGGCGAACAGCTCGAAATGGAGATGAAGCGGCGCGATGTTCTGGAAGAACTGATCCGCAAGAAGCTGATGCTGCAGAAAGCCACGGAGCTCGGCTTTGGGTCCGGAATAGATCTCGAAGTCTCGAACTGGATCGAGCAGCTGCGCAAAGAAAACAACATCAAGGACATGGAAACGTTCGAGCGCATCCTTGAACAACAGCGCGGCACGACACTGGCGGCCTTCCGGGAAGACGTCAAAAGGGAAATGATCATCCAGAACCTGAAAGGGTATTTCGTCGATTCCAAGATCACACTTCTAACCGAAGAAATCGAGCGCTATTACAAGGACCACATCAAGAACTTTTCCTCACCGGAAGAAGTTTCGCTGAGCGAGATCATCGTCCCGGCGACCGCCGATGGCCAGGGAGAAAGCCTGGCCAATGAATACCGGAAGCGGGCGCTCCAGGGAGAGTCGTTCGCTACGCTCGCGAGCCAGTATTCCAAGGGTCCGACCGCCGGCAAGGGCGGCACGATCGGGACCATGGACGTCTCCAAGCTCACTGCAGATATTGCCAAAGCGGTCGCAGAGGTCAAAGAAGGTGACGTCTCCCAAGTGGTCAAAATCCCCGAGGGATACGCCATTTTCCGCGTCGACGCGCGCAAGGCCTCGGTGGCCCGCCCCTTTGATGAGGTAAAGAATGCGATCAAGAACATGCTTTGGCAGCAGAGGTACGCGCCGGAATTCGAGCGTTTCATTGCGCAATTGAAGGAAGACGCATATATTCAGATTTTCGGTGAACTTGGTATCGGAAAATGAAAAAATCATCGCATTTAACCCCCGGCGAGTTCGAATTGATGGAAATCCTCTGGCCCCTGGGCGAAGCCAGTGTCAAGGATGTCTGGAAAAGATTGAACCCGGCGCGCAGGCTGGCTTACACGACGGTCATGACCGTCCTTGAAAAGATGTACCGCAAGGGAATCCTTGCTCAGCGCAAAAAGGGGAAAGCGTTTCTTTACTCGCCTGCCCTCAGCAGGGAGGAGGCGCTCAAGAGGGTGATCGAACACGTTTGTCACGCCTACTTCGCCAATGCGTATTCCGATCTCATCGGCTTCCTCAACTCCCACCCTATGCAACAGAGTGCAATCGCGGCTCCCGCAGCCACGGATCCGTCTGAGCCCACTAAGAGCCTGTCCGAGAATTAGGAGGGGCCGCCTGTTTTTGGAGCGCGGGCGTCTCGGCCGCCTTGCCACTTTTCGGGCGGGACGCCCAATGCCGCATAGTTTTTCTTTTCCCGATCCGAATAGAACAGATAATCCCGCCTGCTTGCCGATCCGGACGGAGCCGCGCGCGTGAGCAAGCGGATAATGTAAAATCTGAGTTTCGAATGGTTTGCAGCAAAACAAAATTAACATATCCGCTTGCTTACGCGCCCGGCTCCGTTTTCATTCCCGACCATATGACCGTGGCCAAATATTAAAAACTATGCGGCATTGGGCGGGACGCCCGCGCTCCTTGTTGGGGATGGCAGCAATCAGTGACCGGCGGCACAGCACCGTCGCGCTTTCTGGCGCAAAATAGGCAATCGTACAGGACTGATCCGGAATTTCAGGTTGAGCCAGGCGGCCTGCAGCAGAATTGCCAAGCTCAGTCTCGAACTATTTCAACATCGCTTTGGAGATCCCTGGCATCGCGGGAAGGGACCGCGAAAACCTCCTGTTCAATGCTTCTCAGTTGCGAGACTGAGCTTGGATCACGGGAAATTACCAGTCATTCAGATGCATTTCGCATGCCAGCCCATGAGTGCGGCACCGCCATCAAAACAAATCTCCTTATAACTAAGACTTACATGACACCCGGCGGATTCGGATCCTCCGCCGGATCCGCCAGAAGAGTTCAATTTCTTGAATTCCGTCTGGTTTTTTGGAGCGCAGTGAACAGTGGTCCTCCCCTGTATCTGCGATTCGGTCAACAAGGGGAGTCTCATGGAACAAACCCTGGAGCAGCATAGCCGCAACCAAATCTTGAAAAGCTAACCGCAGAGACACAGAGGACGCAGAGAACGCGAAAGGACGAGACGGCTTTCCGCGGGCCCGAAGGGCCCGGCGAAGCTGGCAGGATTGGCTCTTCCTTCCGCGCACAGAGGTTTCAATCCGCTTTTCTCTGTGGTCTCCGTGTCTCAGTGGTTCAGAAATCCTTTGCATTTGTGAAAGGATTTTCTTGTTAGTAGTACAAAGACCGTTAAGACCGCAAAGAGGGCGATATGCGTGCTCGCGCCCGGGGGCCCCTTTTAGTCGACTTTGAGGTCTTAGCGGTCTTGGCGGTGATATTCGGACCCCTCTCCGCCTTTTCCACCCACTGTCTGAATCGCAGGCCCCTGTATGGCGCGGCTTGACTTACTGTTGTGGCTAAATTAGACTTGATTGAATATTTGATTTTGCCCCGGACGCAGGCGGAAGAAAGCGGGTCAGAATATGGGATCCCTGGGAATACAAGAAATCATCGTGATTTTCGTGATCGCCCTGATCATCTTCGGTCCGCGGAAATTGCCTGACATCGGCAAGTCGCTCGGCAAGGGACTCCAGGAGTTCAAGAAGGCCTCCAACGATCTGAAACGGACCTGGGAGGAAGAAGTCCAGCTGGAAAAAGAAAAGGAATCGGTGAGCTCCATCCTTAAAGATACTTCCGCCGAACTCAAGGCGACTTCCGACGAAATCGCCAAGGACGCTTCCGCCATCACCGACGAGCTTCAATGAAGGACGGACCCGCACAATTGGCCGGCGAACCCGATCGCGAGGAACCGGAAGATGAAACCGGCAAGATGTCTTTCCTCGACCACCTGGACGAACTGCGCAAGCGGCTGGTCAGGATTGTCACCTATCTCGGCGTGGGCTTCATCGTCTGCTGGATCTATCACAAGCCCATATACCGTTTCATCAAGCGTCCGATTGACGCATCCCTGCCGCCGGGCGAAAGCCTGATCTTTACCGGCCCGACCGACGCCTTCGTTCTCTACATGAAGGTTGCCTTCGTCAGCGCCGTCTTTTTCACCATTCCGCTCTCTCTATATGAGGTCTGGAGATTTATCGCCCCCGGCTTGTACCGGAAAGAGAAGAGGTATGTGGTCCCATTCCTGGTCTCGAGTATCCTGCTGTTCATAGCGGGGGGCGCATTCTGCTACCTGTACGTCATGCCGCAGGCCTATAGCTTCCTCATATCATTCGGGAGCGATTTCAAGCCGATGATCACAATCGTGGAGTACTGGGACATGTCCCTGATGATGCTCCTGGGCTTCGGTCTGATCTTCGAAATGCCGGTTGTTATCGCGTTCCTGTCGATGTGGGGGCTTGTTACGGCCGGGTTTCTGTGGCGCAAATTCAAATATGCGATCATTATTATGGTCTCGCTTGCAGCCATTCTGTCTCCCACCGGGGACGCCTTTAACCTGATGATCTGGTCGGCCCCAATGATTGCTCTGTACCTTCTGAGCATTGGCGTCGCCGCGCTGTTCGGCTTCCGCCGCAAAAAAAGGAGTCAGGAGTCAGGAGTCAGGAGTCAGTAGAAAAGCAAGAGGACCTATCGCTATTTGGATTTTCAGCCCCTTCTCCTGGATTCCAAGGTTGATGTTTTTCAGAATCCTCAGCAAACCTGCGAGGCGGGGCTTTGACCCGGCAGACGGGTCGTTTCGGCGGGCTAAAGCCCGCCCCCACCACTTTGGGGATCGGGCGATTTCTATCCAACCGACTCTTGTCAAGCAATCGGCTTGAACTTCGGAATCCAGGATAAAGGGCTGGAAAACCGGTGGTTGCCACCGGTCCCTTTGCTCCCTACTGACTCCTGACTCCTGACTCCTGACTCCTCTCCTCGATAAGGCTCAATATTTCATCGCAGGTGCGGGCGGATTGAATTGCGGCCCGCAGGTGTGTGCCACCGGGGAGGCCTTTCGAGAGATACCCCCCCATTTTCTTCATTTTGCCGACGGCCACGGCAGGGGGGATCCCTTGCGCTGAGCGCCGCAAAAAAGAAAGCATGAAATCCACCTTCTCGCTGATTTCGACACGGCGGATGGCGGTTCCGCTCAGGTGGTCATGGCACTGCCGGATGAGCCACGGATTGCTCAGAACGCCGCGCCCGATCATTACGCCGTCAACGCCTGTTTCGCGGAACATGCGTTCGGCATCGGCCGGCTCGAAGACATCGCCGTTGCCAATGATGGGAATGCGCGCACGTTCTTTGACTCGAGCGATTGCCGGCCAATCCGCTTTGCCGGCGAACAGGTCGCAGCGCGCCCGGCCGTGCACGGTAAGGGCTTCGATCCCGCAGGCTTCAGCCAGCGCGAGCACTTCGAGCGCATTGATGTTTTTGCGGTCCCAGCCGATCCGGATTTTTGCCGTCAGCGGAATCGAAACGGCTTTACGCACGGCAGCAAAAATCTTTTCGAGCAGGGGGAGGTCACGCAAGAGGTGGCTGCCTCCCCCCTGATTGACTACTTTTTTGACCGGACAGCCGACGTTGATGTCGACGATGTCGGCGCCCAGGCCCTGGACCATGCCGGCGGATTGCGCCATGCGGACCGGATCCGAACCAAAGATCTGGATCGCGACCGGCCGCTCACTGTCATCAAAGCGCGTCAGATGAAATGTGTGCTGCTGGTGCCGGGTCATCCCCTCTGTGCTGACCAGTTCGGAGACGACCAGGCCGCAGCCCCCCAGAGCCTTGACCGCTTGGCGGAACAACGAATCCGTGTGGCCGGCTATGGGAGCCAACACCAGCGGGGGATCGATTTCGAGGCTGCCGATCTTGAACATAGATAAGAAATTATAGCAGTTGTGCGGAATTCAGCCGTGGTCAATAATTGAGGCTTATGGTCTACCCTCCGGGACAAGGCAAATGCGGCGACCTCCTGATGAACCTGTGGCGCAGGTACCTGGAACAATACGCCGAGCGCGACGGCGACGTTGCGGGCCAGATCGTGGTCGCGGCTTATCATGCAGCCGACATTTTTGGTTTTCTGTCTCTCTCCCTCGACCGTGGCGGCCGGCTCAGGTCCGTGATCGAACAGAGGATTCGATATTTTCAGGAAGCCGCGCAAAAAGCGACGAATCTCGACGACTGCCTGGTCAACGCCACTTTCACGCTGTACAACCATCTGAACTCGTTGTGCCACCAGTTTTCAGGCGGGAATCCAACCGCTGAGAACCTGATCCGCGAGTTGGATGAACATGTGCATACGCGCATCCGGAATGCCCGGCAGCCGGACCGTTCGGCCGCGGCCTTGCGGGCCGCTTTCCCGCTGCTGAGCCTGATTGCGCTTTTTCTTGCCGGCGCTGGTGAAGCCAGCCGGATAATCCGGCAGGCGGAAGAGCGCTTTGCCGCCGGCTCGAGGTGCGCCGGCACAGACCGCGATCACCTGATTAACGCCCTTTACCGCATGGTCGAGATAATGCAGATTGTCACTGTTCTGTCCGATACCGAATTGCAGGGCCAGGTTCATCAGATTGCTTCGGCTTTCAAGGAAGAGGACGAGACCTCCAACCTGGATCTCAAAATCCGCAATGGCTTCTGCCGGCTCTTCGAGCTTGGCCACCTGCTGGCCACCCACCTCGACGCCACAATCGCATAAGCAGGAGCGCGGGCGGCTTGCCCGCAAAACCCAAAATCATGAAGAGAGGGTTGCGAATGAAAAGACCTGTGGGTGCGGGTCAGCCCAATGCGATTCATTTATATGCGAAATCCGGCGTGAGTCGAAGCATGGCGCCGAAGGCGCCTTTAGAGTGCGGCGCCCCGGTCTGCTCCTTACCCGGATCTCTGCGCGATAGTCACGCGGACTGGGAGTGTCTCCCACTTGCCGCGGAAATTAAAATTCGTTGGAGCGCATAAACAAGCGCCGAAGGCGCGCTCCATGCCAGCCTGGGGCAACGCCCCAGGAAAGCGGATTGGATAATGAGACAAGGGCTGAAAGCCCGCTCCATAATCGATTATGGAGCGGGCTTTCAGCCCTTCCATCCTTTTTGAGGATCGTGTGGATCCTGGGGCGTTGCCCCAGGCTGGTATAGAACGGGCCTTCGGCCCTGGATTGGAAGATTACTCTCTTGGATGTGCCGATACTCCAATGTGGACCGGTTGATGCGGATTTGTTTGGATGCCAAAAATTCGTATAAGGAGCGCACCGGACGCCGTACTCCAAAGCGCCCTTCGGGCGCTATCTCCCCCCGATCTTTCCTTGCCGGGTCCGGGGGGCGCATGCTATACTCGATTGGCTGGAGCACTTTGACTTTGGAGCCATCTCTTTATGAAACATAGATTTGCGGTCCTGGTGATTATCGTGATATTGACGTCCTCCCTGGCAGGGGGCTTCCTCGGCACCAAGGTTTCCGCGGGATCGGCGCCGGCCGACCAGGCCTCATCCAATGAGTTCATCAGGGAATTCACCGAAGCCATCGACGTGATCCAGAAAAATCACGTCGACAACATTAGCGCCGACAAGCTTGTCTACAGCGCCATCAAAGGGATGCTCCGCACCCTGGATCCTCACTCCAGCTTTTTCGATCCGGAGGAATTTGCCCGTCTGCGCGAGGATCAGCACAGCAAGTATTATGGCTTGGGCATCCGGGTGCGCGCATTGACTCCTCGCGCCGAGGCGCGCGGCCGGGTTGTGATTGTGGAGCCTCCGACACCCGGATCTCCCGCGCTGAAGAGGGGATTGCGCGCCGGCGATGTGATCACCAGGGTAAACGGCGAATCGATCGATGAATGGACGCAGGACGAGGTCGTGGCTCATCTCCGCGGCCCGCGAGGTACAACCGTTGAGGTTACGATCGAGCGCCCCGGGATCAGGAATCCTCTGCAGTTCAAGGTCGAGCGCGACGAAATTCCGATCATTACCGTCCCTTACGCCTTCGAGGTAAAGCCTGGGATCGGCTATTTCAAAGTGGACCGCTTCGCCGAAACCACTGCCGATGAACTGCGCAAGAAACTGGAAAAACTCGGCGGCAACAAAATGACCGGACTGATTCTGGACCTGCGCGACAATCCCGGCGGCCTGCTCAACCAGGCTATCGGTGTCACCGACTTCTTCGTGCGCAAAAACGACCTGATCGTGTCAACGCTGGGGCGGATGCCGAACTCCACCCTTCGTTATTGGGCGCCAAGCCTTGAGAAATTCTCGGTTCCGGTCGTGGTGCTGGTCAACAAGCACAGCGCCAGCGCTTCGGAAATCGTGGCCGGTGCGCTTCAGGACCACGACCGCGGACTGATCGTCGGCGAGACCACCTTCGGCAAAGGGCTTGTGCAGTCCGTTTACACCATGGGCAACAACAACATCGGAATGGCGCTGACGACCGCCCGCTACTACACCCCGAGCAACCGTCTGATCCAGCGCGACTATTCGGGTTCCGCTTTTGACTACTACAACCTGCCGGATGCTCCCGGCAACGAGAACCGCAAGCGCGAGGTCAGGAAAACCGACAGCGGCCGCGAAGTTCTCGGCGGCGGCGGCGTTACTCCGGATGTGGCGGTTTCTTTGCGCGAGCTGAACCGCTTCGAGGCCTTGCTGACCTCCAGGTTCGTCTTTTTTGAATATGCGCGTCGCCTCGCCTCCGGACAGGTGCCTGCGGCCAGCCGTTTCAACCTTCCTGTCAAGAGTGATGAGGTAAAAGCCTCCACGCAACGGGACGACTCGGCGGCGACTTCGAAATTCGAAGTCACCGATGCCGTGCTGGACGATTTCAAGGAATATCTGCGCAGCCAGAAAATCGAATTCACCGACCAGGACGTTAAAGACAACGTCGATTTCATCAAGCGGCGCATCAAGCAGGAAGTATTTAATACTGCGTTCGGGCTCGAGGAAGGCTACCGGGTGGCGATTCAGGGAGACACTCAGGTTCTGAAAGCCCTGGATGTCATGCCGCAGGCCAAAGAACTGATGATGACCGGGCGTCTAAGTCCGGTCGTTCAGACCCAGGAAATCAAAAAGTAGCAGCGGCGATCTTACAAACCCATGAAGCGGCATCTGCCCATTCAGGCTATAGTCGCGCTTTGCGTCTTTCTGGCGCCCGGGATCGTATTGTGCCGGCCGCAGCGCGTACAGATCGAGGGCGCATTGTCGCTCGCAGAAAAGGCTGCCAGCAACGTCAATGCTTATCTTACGGCCGAATCCGACATCCCCCACAAATTGCTCGAGGTGATGCGGTCCAGCGAGATGCGCTATCTTGAAGGTTCGGACCTGATCAAATCGGGCGATTCGGCCAAAGCCCGGAACGCATTCGATGCGGCGGTCGACGGATTGCTGCAGGCGGAATGGGACCTAACCTCCACGCCCGTGCTCGACCGCTATTTCCAGGACCTGATCCTGCGCATCCAGAGGGACGAATCCCGCTATTTGCGCGCGGATGAGGCGGAAGAGAAGCCCGAGCGTGCCGTCGTCGACGACCTGAGCGCCATCGATCTGATTCCCATCAAGGTCGATCCCGCGCTTACCGATGCGCTGGAAGCCGACATCCTGAATTCGAAATACGACATTCCCGTGACGTTCAACGAGAGTGTGCGGAAGTCGCTGACCTTCTGGCTGAACGAGGGCCGCAGCTTCTTCGTGGACGGCCTGGTGCGCTCGGGCCGGTACAAGGACATGATCGAACGCATCTTCAAGGAAGAATCGGTGCCCCGCGATGTCATGTACCTGGCTCAGGTCGAAAGCCTGTTCAAGCCGAACGCGTTGTCGCGCGCACTCTGCAAGGGCATATGGCAGTTCGGCAGGGGAACCGCCATCCGCTATGGATTGAAAGTCGACAGGTACGTCGATGAGCGTTCCGATCCGGAAAAATCGACGCGCGCTGCCGCGCGCTACCTGACCGATCTTTACGCCATGTTTAAGGATTGGAACCTGGTCCTGGCAGCCTATAACTGGGGAGAAGGCGCCGTTCAGCAGTTGATCGAGAAAACCGGCACCAACGATTTCTGGCAGTTGGCGGCCAGGAACCGCGGCATGCCGAAGGAAACCAAGAACCACGTCCCCCTGATCATGGCCAGCATTATCCTGGCGCGCAATCCCGAGAAGTTCAACTTGCCTACGGAGTTGGAATCGCCACTTGCTTATGACCGTGTGAACATCAACAGGCAGGTCAATATCAAATCCGTAGCGAAAGCCCTGAACGTTTCCGCGGATCTGCTCACCAAGCTCAATCCGGCACTGCGCACCGGCTATACACCCCCGGGTTCCGACTTTGAGCTCTGCGTGCCCGCAGGAATGGGTGAGGACCTGCTCCAGAAGCTTGCCGTAGTGCCCGCAGCCGACCTGAGGGGGAATCCCGATTTCAATGGACGGCACAAAGTCCAGCCAGGCGAGACGCTGTCCGCCATCGCCGGCAGGTACCGGGTTTCGGTGGATGAGCTTCAGGCGGCCAACAACCTGAAGTCGCCGCAGTTGCTGCGCGCCGGGAGCTGGCTGGTGGTCCCCACCGCTAATTCGGGCAAGCCGGCCGCATCGAATCCCGTCTCCAACACGAGTTTCAGCGGCAACTACCAGGTGAAGCCCGGGGACACGCTCAGCTCAATTGCCCAGCGCTTTGCCGTGTCCATCGAAAGCCTGCAGCGCGTCAATCAGATCGGCTTCCCTCAGGACTTGCGCGCCGGGGCCTGGATCAAAGTGCCCTCGAACCGGACGTTGAGCCAGCCTAAGGCCGCTCCGGTCACGAATCAGGCAAAAGCGGTGCCCCTTCCGGCAAAGGCTCCCACCCCCCGCCGTCACCAGATAAGAGCGGGTGATACCCTGAGCTCGATTGCCGCCATTTACGGAGTGACTGCCGCCGAAATTCAGAATTTGAATGGCATCCGCTCACCAAGGTCGTTGCAGATCGGATCTTGGCTGCGAATCCCAGGAGACAGGAGACAGTAGACAGAAGACAGGAGAAAAGCCTGTGCTGGCTCCGCGGCTTGGAGATAAGGCAAATACCTGTGAATAGAGGGCATTAGACCAGAATCCGTTTGATTGAACTTGGTTAATCCAATAGAGGTGGGGGTGGGCTGAAGCCCGCCCAAAACGATCCATCTGCCGGGCTAAAGCCAACACACCGTTCACTTAGGCAAGATCCAACCTGGGAAGGAGCGCGGGCGTCCCGCCCGCAAAGTGGCAAGGCGGGCGAGACGTCCGCGCTCCGAAAGCAGGCGGTCCCTTCAAGCCGACAGCTTGGCAAAAGGCAACGCAAGATCTCCGAATTCGGGCTTAAGTGAACAGCATTGGGGCTAAAGCCCTGTCTCACGCTGTTTATGGGGGCTTTTGCCAAGCATCAACTCCGGAATACGGGTTTAGAGGAGGTCACTACCGGCTTTTCTCCTGACTTCTGACTCCTTTTTTTGAGCCCAATTCCCCCCGGCAGGCCCCACATATCACAGAATGCTCCACTGGAGGGCGTCCCCGGCTTTTCTCCTGACTCCTGACTCCTGACTCCTGACTCCTTTTTATAGAACCTTAAGCCCCGCACTTTCGTATCATTCTCTGTCTGTCCGTAGATTGGCTGGTACAACATGAATGCAACCGTTGGTGAACTCGATTCCCCTACAATAATCATGCCGGCAGGCGTTCGCTCGAAACGCCGGCGCGAACTGGCATCCGCCTGGGAGGCTCTCAGGATTGCCGCGGATTCGATCTGGTCTCACAAGCTCCGGTCCGTGCTCACCCTGCTCGGCATCATCATCGGCGTCGCATCGGTGGTTGCGGTCGGGGGCGCCATCGAAGGACTTGGCTTTTACATCAACGACCGGCTGACCTCCACGTTCGGCAGCAACACCTTTATAGTGGCGCGCATCGCGCGCGTAAACATGTCCGAGGAGGAGTACGAAAAGGTCATCAAGCGCAACAAGCGCCTCTATGTGGACGACATGCGTGCCGTCGAAACTCGCTGCGCCGATTGCTCTGCAATCTCCACAAACATGTCACGCACGGCGGATATCAAGGAAGGCAACCGGACCTTTTATGATGGGAATGTGCGTGGCGTTACCGAGGACACGCCCAAAATCCAGGAATTGATCGTTGCGGAGGGGCGCTTTATTTCAGCCCTCGACACGCGGCACGCCCGCCAGGTTGCAGTCATCGGCAATGCGATCCGCAAGGAGCTTTTCGGCCCGGTGGATGTCATCGGCAAGCAGATCCGGGTGGGTGACGATGCATTCACGGTAATCGGGGTCGAAGAGGAGAACGGCACATTTTTCGGCCAATCCCTGGACAACAACGTTTATATCCCCTACACCTCCTTCATGAAGATCTTCGCTCAAAGAAGCGTGAATTTTCAGGTGAAGGCGCCCGCTGCGGATACTCTAGAGTCGACACAAGACCAGGTGCGGGTGATCCTGCGCTCGCGCCACAAGCTGCGCCCCAATCAGGAGGATGATTTTGACCTGCTGGCCAGCGATGCCATTCAGAAAATGGTCGGGCAGTTCACCGGCGCGATTGCGGTTGTGGTTGTCCCGATCACGTGCATCTCGCTGGTGGTGGGCGGCATCGTGGTCATGAACATCATGCTGGTAACCGTGACCGAGCGCAGTCCCGAGATCGGAATGCGCAAGGCGATCGGCGCCCGGCGCCGCGATATCATGATGCAGTTCCTGATCGAATCCTCGTTACTGGCATCTCTGGGAGGGGTGCTCGGCCTTGCGCTGGCCTACGGCATTGCCGTATTGATCCGGGCCACAACTCCCATACCCATGGCAATCACGGTTTTTTATGCCGCGCTGGCGATTGTGACTTCGGGCGGCATCGGGCTGATCGCAGGCTGCTATCCTGCGCTGCGGGCGGCGCGGCTGGATCCAATTGTCGCCCTCGCCAGAGAGTAGGTTATGAAAGCGATACAGCAAAGAGAAAACATTGCCATGGCGCTTCAGACCCTGATGGCGCATAAGGTGCGGACCATCCTGACCATCCTGGGAATCATCGTCGGCGTGATGACCGTGGTGGTGGTGTCGTCGATTCTCACCGGCATGCGCCAAAGCATCATCGGCATGGTCGAGGAGTTCGGCACGGACAACATATTCGCGTTTCACCTGGGGATGGGTCCGCGTATGGGAGGGCGCCGCCCCAGGGAAGAGATGATGCGCAAGCCGCTGACCGTCGCGGATGCACTGGCGATCAAGGAACAATGCCCTTCGGTGCGGGACGTCGGCTGGCAGGGATTTCCGCGCCGCACGCGAGTCTCGGTCAAGTATCAGGGGAATGTCGCGCGCAATTTTCAGTTCACAGGTGTGCCCGCCAATTACGCCGAGGTGGCGAACATTTCGATGTCAACCGGGCGCTTTTTCACCGAGTCGGAGGATGTCCACGGCGCCAATGCCGTGGTGCTGGGCCCGGATGTGAAAGATGCCATGTTCCCCCACAGCGACCCGATCGGCAAGCGCATCCTGATCAACGGCCACCCCTTCACGGTGCTTGGAGTCAACGAAAAGAGCAAGTCCGGAGCCATGGGGGACAGTTCCAGGGATTACGCGGTCATGATCCCTTACCGGTCAATGATGAAGATGATGCCCTGGGAAGATTGGCACTTTCTGCTGATCAAGGCCCAGCCGGGCAAGCTAAACACCGCTCTGGACGAGGTGGAAAGCCTGCTGCGGCGCCGGCGCGGAGTGAAGCCCAACGCGGACAATAATTTCGACCTCTCCACCGCCGACCGTCTGATTGAGCAGTTCGATGCGATCACCGCTTCCGTCGGACTCATCGCCATCGCCATCTCGAGCATCGGGCTGCTGGTAGGCGGCATCGGCGTCATGAATATCATGCTGGTCTCGGTCACGGAAAGGACGCGGGAAATCGGCGTGCGCAAGGCCGTCGGGGCGACGAAGAGGGATATCGTGTTTCAGTTCCTGGTCGAGGCGATGACGCTGACCGGCACGGGCGGGATAGTTGGCGTGGTTTTGGCCATAGGCGCGAGCTATGTGGTCATGGCCCTGGTGCCGTCGCTCCCGGCCAGCATACCTTTGTGGGCGGTAGTTACGGGATTCGTCGTGTCTGTTGCCATCGGGCTGATTTTCGGCGTCTGGCCGGCGCGCAAGGCCGCCCTCCTCGATCCCATCGAAGCCCTACGCTACGAATAGATAAAAGGAGTCAGGAGTCAGGAGTCAGGAGTCAGGAGAAAGACCTGACTGCCAGTCCGCATCCGCCTTTGCCTGACACACGGCAATTTGGTTTTTCATTCTGACTCCTAACTCATTTGGGTGAGCCGCCGCCTCTGGCGGCGTGACTCGCAAAGGCTCTGCAGTTCCGGCGTGAGATTTTCGATTTTTTGCAGAAGACTTCGGCAGAAGCGACGGAGCCGCGCGCGGCTCCGAAATCGCGCCGAATCGCGGTATCGATGCCGGTTTGCTTTCGCTGTTCAGCGGGCCCCTCGGGGGGCCCTTCATCATACCACCCGCTCCGTGGGTGGTAGCTGATTCCCTTTTTGTCAGATCGAAGCCCGCTGCTACGAATAGAAAAAAGGAGTCAGGAGAAAGACCTGACTGCCAGTCCGCATCCGCCTTTGCCTGACACACGGCAATTTGGTTTTTCATTCTGACTCCTGACTCCTGACTCCTGACTCCTTTTTTGTCAGTCCGGTCACACGTCCATGACCAGCGAGTGAGATTCGCAGTAGGTGCGGATGGCGGCGAGTATGACGTCGCCGTACTGCTCGAGCTTCTTTTCGCCGACGCCGAAAACCCGCAGGAATCCGGCCTTTGTGGAGGGCCGTTTGCGCGCCATGTCGCGCAAAGCGACGTCACCAAAGACAATATACGCGGGCAATCCCCGGTCCTGTGCCAGGCTGCGCCGCAATTGACGCAGCTCTTCGAACAATCCGCGATTGACCCCCTCCCAGGAATCTTTCGTGACAGGAGGCTTGGGAGCCGGCTTCTTTTTGACCGGTTCCAGCAGCAGCGGCTGCTCTCTCCCTTTCAGAACCAGCTTCCCCTTTTCGGTGAGTTTGAGCACACCGTAATCCCCGGTCCGTTCAATGCATTCCTGTTCCACGAGCTGCTCGATCCAATCGCGCACGGCGGAGCGGGTCTCCTTCAGAATCCCGTACGTGCTCAACTCGTCATGATGGTTGAGCAGGATCCGGTCTTCGCGCGAGCCGGTCAGAACGCCGGCGGTATAATCGGCGCCGAAGCGCTCTCCCTGGCGCACGACGCTGGAGAGGATCTTTTGCGCAACGACAAGCGCATCCTCGACCCCTCCCACTTCACCCAGGCAGATGTCACAGGCCCGGCAGCTTTCCTTGTCGAGATCCTGCCCGAAGTAGTTGAGAACGGCCTTGTGCCGGCAGGCCACGCCTCCGCAATAGCGGTACATTTGGCCCAGCTTGGTAATTGCGATATCGTATGCCTGCGTCTCGGATCCTTCCAGAATGCGCTTCCAGGTGAGGTAGTCGGCGCCGGAATAGAGCACAATACACTCGGCTTCCAGGCCGTCGCGCCCTGCCCGGCCGCTTTCCTGCTGGTAGTGCTCGAGTGATTTGGGCATGCCGGCGTGAATCACATAACGGACGTCGGATTTGTCGATCCCCATGCCGAATGCAACCGTGGCGACGATCACGTCCACGTTGTCCTCGATGAAGGCATTCTGGCTCCTTTTGCGCTCCTCGTCGGTCATACCCGCATGATACGGCCCGGCGCGATATCCCAGCCGGGCGAGCTCGGCGCTCAATTCATCGACATCGGCGCGGCGAATGCAGTAGATGACGCCGGATTCGCCCCGGTGGCGTTCGAGAACCTCGCAGATCTGCTTGTGGAAATGAAGACGGCGGCGCACGCGGTAAACGAGATTCGGCCGGTCAAAATTGCCGACCAGGGTGTGGGGCCGGTCCAGGCTGAGCTGCTCGGCAATATCCCGGCGCACATGTGCGGTAGCGGTGGCGGTATACGTGCCGATCGGAATTCCCGGCAGCGCCCCGCGCAGGACCCGCAACTGGCGATACTCGGGCCTGAAGTCATGCCCCCACATGCTGACACAGTGAGCTTCGTCAATCGCAACGGCGGAAATCCCGATGGTTTTGAGGAAGTCGAGAAATCCTTCCATGAGCAGGCGTTCAGGCGAGACATACAGGAGTTTCAGGCTGCGCGCGCGCAGCCGGTTATAAATGTCCACCTTTTCAGCTCGCGAGATCGTGCTGTCGATGCGGGCGGCCGGGATGCCGCTTTCAAGCAGCGAATCGACCTGATCCTTCATCAGGGAGAGCAGCGGGGAAACCACCAGCGTCAGTCCCGGCAGGACCATTGCGGGAGCCTGGAAACAGAGCGACTTGCCTCCGCCGGTCGGCAGGACCACGATCGAATCGCGCCCCGCCAAAGTGCAGTCCATCGCATCTTTCTGCAGCGGCAGAAATCTCTCGAAACCCCAGTACTTCTTCAGCGCCTGTTCAATCGTTTCCGCCATTCCCGCGGCAATCCTCTTGATAAACGTTTCGCGACACGCCCGATTATTTCAAAAAAAGGAGTCAGGAGCCAGGAGTCAGGAGTCAGGAGAATACCATCCGGCTGCCGTTTTTTCAGTCGTTACTTCTGGCTCCTGGCTTCCGGCTTCCGGCTTCCGGCTTCCGGCTTCCGGCTTCTGGCTCCTGGCTTCCGGCTTCCGGCTTCCGGCTTCCGGCTTCCGGCTTCCGGCTTCCGGCTTCCGGCTCCTGGCTTCCGGCTTCCGGCTTCCGGCTCCTGGCTTCTGCCCTCTACCCGATCATCTCCGCCATGGCGCGGAGGGCCTGAATGTCCTTGGTTGAGCAGATCAACGTGGTGACGCCGGCGGCACGCCACAGTGAGAGGCGCTCGGCGATGCGTTCGCGCGGGCCGCAGAGAGCCACCTCGTCTACCAGGGCATCCGGAACGGCAGCGGCGGCGGCTTCGTGCCGGCCATCCAGGAAGGCCTCCTGAATTTTTTGCGCCGCTTCTTCGTATCCGTAGCGGCATGCCAGATTAAAGTAGAAATTCCGGCCTTTCGCGCCCATGCCGCCAATATACAAGGCAAGATTAGGCTTTACCGCATCACGGCATGCGGCAATATCGCCGCCCAGCCGGATTTCAACCATCGGGGCAACGTCGAATGCATTCCGGTCGCGGGCCGAGCGGGCGAATCCTTCCTCGAGAGATGGGCGGAAGACCGACACCCGTTCCGGCGCGAAGAAAATCGGCAGCCAGCCATCCGCAATCTCAGCTGTGAGGGCGACATTCTTAGGTCCGATTGCCGCAAGGTAAATCGGGATGGGGCGGATCGGGCGGAACGACAGTTTAAGCGGCTTGCCCAGGCCTGTTCCGCCCTGAAATGGAATATCGTAATGCTCGCCGTGGTGTTCGACGGGCTGCTTGCGCTCCAGAATCCTGCGGATGATGTCGACATACTCGCGGGTGCGTCCGAGTGGTTTGCCAAAAGGAACTCCATACCAGCCTTCCACGACCTGCGGCCCGGAAACACCGAGGCCGAGAATCATTCTGCCGCCGGTAAGGAAATCCAGCGTTGCAGCCGTCATCGCGGCGCTCGCGGGCGCGCGCGCGGGAATCTGCATGACATCTGTGCCGACCTTGATTTTCTCGGTTTTGGCGGCAAGCCAGGTGAGGGCGGTGACACAATCCGTACCCCAGGCTTCCGCTGTCCATAGGGAATGAAAGCCAAGGCGGTCGGCTTCCTGAGCCAGCTCCAGGTGGAGCTTCGGAGGGAGTGCGAGCACCCCCAAATGAAGGCCAAGGCGCAGGTTCGAAGAGGCCATGGAAATCTCCGGCAGGCGCAGCTCACGGCCGCAGCCGCATCTTTGAAAGCAAAGCACAGAGGTCACGGAGAGGACACAGAGAAAAAGAAATAAAAAAATCTCTGTGTTCTCTGTGCCCTCTGTGCTTCGATGATCTTTTCCTATTAATAGACGAGATCCCTTTTGCCTTTAGCCCTTGTCGTCGTCTGCTGAAGCTGTCGCAATCGGGGGACGCGAAAAAAGGACAAAGGCAGACAGCAACAGCAAGGCGGCGTCGCGCACCAGATCGAGCTTCATGGCGGCAAACAGCTGTTCCGTGGTTTTTGCCTCCACCGCAACGGAAAAGCAGCCGCAATCCACGGCGATCCCCCGGATGAGGTCGACGGAAATAGCTGCGATAAAGACGATCAGCATGCAGACGGCAAGGAGCGCGGCGCCCCTGCGCAACCATCCGCTGACCAGTGCGAGTCCCGCCAGCAACTCCAGCCACGGGAGGATGATCGCCAGCGGATTCACCATCGCGCCCGGCAGGATGCGATAATTCCAGATCATTTCCGCGAATGCCGGCGGATCGGCGATTTTCGGCCAGGCGGAATACAGAAACACGAGCCCAAGGGAAAGACGGACGAAAAACGCCAAAGTGCGGTTTTCCAGGAGCTTCGTCATGGCAGCTTCCCCCGGGAAACAGGCCTGTTCCCGCGCTGCCAATCGGGAAAGCCGTCTTTGTAGAGATAGATGTTATAGAAATTGGCGACCGCAAGCCGGTTGGCAAGGCCGAGTGCATCCTCGCATCTGCCCCCGGAGCAATAGACCACGATCGGGTCCTCGGATTTCACGCCCTTTGCCCGCAGGCCGGCGATCCTGGAATCCACATCGTGCTCCCAGACCGGAATATTGATTGCAAGTTCGATGTGCCCCTGCTCGTAGGCACTGCTCCGGCGTGCATCGATGAAAAGAGTGCCGGCGCGATGCAGCCGCAGCGCCACTTCGGGGGATATCTCCATGTATATGAGGCTCGGATCCTTGGGCGGCGGCGTCAAGCGGGGAAGCCAGGCAAGCTTTCGGGCCTCCGGGCGCAGGGCGTTACCGGCGGCCCCCACGAGTGTCGCGGCAAGCAGGAGGGCAAACGCTTCAGCGAGAATCCGCTTCCACCTCATGGATCCCATGTTACACCAACTTACGGTCGGAAAACTGTCCCTTTGCCCCAATACTTAAGCGAAATCCGGCTTGCGAAGGAGCGCGGGCGTCCCGCCCGGTGCCGAATGGTTTTTGTTTCCAGCCGGTAGAATTGGCACCCGCCGGGCACGTTTGGAGTGCGGCGACTGGTCGCCGCAAACGCGCCTGCGGTGCCATGGGGTAGTGGGACGAGACTCCTCCTGTCTCCTGTCTACTGTCTACTGTCTACTGTCTACTGTTTTCACTTCGCGTAGCCGATGGCGCTGACGGGTTGGAGCTTGGAGGCGCGATGCGCGGGGTATATGCCGAAAAAGACGCCGATCGCGATTGAGAACACAACCGCGAGCGCGATGTAGACTGGTGAGAGGCTGAAAGGGAGCCCGCTGAGTCTGTTGACCCCGAATGCCGCGGAGAGTCCGACGACAATTCCCAAAATACCGCCCAGTCCCGTGAGCGTTCCCGCTTCGATCAGGAACTGCCAGAGGATGTCCTGGCGTCTGGCGCCGACGGCCTTGCGGATGCCGATTTCTCCTGTCCGCTCCGTGACGGAGACCAGCATCATGTTCATGACGCCGATTCCGCCGACCAGCAGCGCGATCGACGAAATCGCCGCCAGCACCATGGCGATCGGACCGGTAACCCGGTCGATGAATTCGAGCGCGGCATCGGAAGAGATCACGGCAAAATCGTTCGCCTGATTTGCCTTCAGCCTGCGCTGAATTCTCATGACTTTGATCACCTCCTCTTTGGCCTCATCCAGAGAAAAACCTTGGCGCACGGCGGCGGCAACCGCCTGGCCGTCTCTTTCCTTCCACATGGTGGCTTTGTAGGTCGTGTAGGGGATCATGGCGAAGTTTTCGCCCATGGCGCCGAACAGGGTCTTGCGCTCGGCAAAAGTCCCCACGACCGTGAAATCGGAGTTGGCAATTCTGACTTTCTTGCCGATGGGATCGATGTTCGCGAAAAGGTCGCGGCGCGGGCTATGGCCCAGGACCACCACTTTGGACCGGTGCAGAAGCTCTTCATCGGTAAACATTCGCCCTTCATCGAGGTCGAGGCTCTGAATATAAAGGAGTGAGGGCTGCGTCCCGATCACCTGAACCATGCGGCTCTTCTGGTCCTTGTAGTTCAGGGTGGGCGGCGGGCCGTTGGGCTGGACCACGAAAGAGACGTGCTGGAGTGTCTTGCACTGCGTGCGCAGGGCGTTCGCATCGTCTTCGCTGATTTCCTTGCGGCGGAGCATCGATTCGTCGAATCCGCCGACAAAAAAATCGAATTTCTGCACCTGGATCACGGTCTGCTCGGCGCTGCTGATATCCCGGGTGATGCTCTCCTTCAAACCGAGGATAATCGACACCATCCCCATCAGCGAGGCCACGCCGATCGCAACCCCGAGGATGATCAGGCCGGTGCGCAGCTTGTGCGCGCGGAGCACATCCAGCGCGATTGTCAGATTCTCATGGATCAGTCCTGCGCGTTTTCTGTTACTCATAACGCAACGCCTCGATGGGATCGAGCTTGGCGGCCTGAACCGCAGGATAGGCCCCGAAGAAGACCCCCACGGCAAACGTGACTCCCATCCCGATCAGGATCGACCAGAGCTTGATGGCGTAGGGCAAGGGCGACGCGTAGGCGATCAGGGCCGCAATCACGAAGCCGGCCAAAATCCCGAGCACGCCGCCAACGCTGGAAAGAGTGATGGCTTCCACCAGGAATTGCCACAGTATGTTCAGCCGGGTGGCGCCCACCGCCTTGCGGATGCCGATTTCGCGCGTCCGCTCGGTCACCGACACGAGCATGATGTTCATGATGACGATGCCGCCCACAACCAGGCTGATGGACACAATGCCGATCAGCACCGCAAAAAGCCTCGAACTGATGCTGCTCCAGAGCTTGAGAAGATTGTCCGCCGTAATGATGGCAAAATTGTCCTCGCGTTTCGGCCCCAGGCGGCGCAGGCTGCGCATCGCCAGGCGCGTCTGATCGACGCACGCTGAGACTTGGTCGAGACGGGCAGGTTTGATCGAAATCGCCAGCGACCGGCGCGTGCCGAAGATCTTCTGCAGCGAAGTGATGGGAATGACGACGACCAGATTGGGATTGCCTCCCAGACCGGCCGGTTTCACGGCCAGCACCCCGATAATGCGGAACGGCATCGCAGCAATCCTGATTTCCTTGCCAATGGGATCGACCCCGGAGTAAAGCCTGTCCGCCACGTCGAATCCTATGACTGCGACATCCATGCTGTGCTGCACTTCCTGGGAGGAAAAATGACGGCCGTCCTTGAGGTCCCACCGCCCCATCACCGGGTAATTCTCCGACCTCCCCAGGACGGAAACCGATTTGATATTCAAGGCGCGGTTGCGAATCTCGGTGCTGGCATTCTGGTTCGCATCCATAACCTCGGCCAGCAAGACGTGTTCGCGCAGAAACGCCAGATCCGATAGGGTGATCTTCGGATTGTGCAGTGATTTGAGGAACTTATCGTAATCGGAAAGGATGTCCAGGCCGTTCACCTGCTGGACCGAAAAAACGCCCGAGCCTTCGCCGGCCACCTCGTTCTCGATGTAGGAGTTCGCACCGTCCACGATGCTGACAACGGCAATCACCGACATCACTCCAACTATGTTTCCCAGCAGGGTCAGAATGGTGCGCAGCTTGTTGGCCCAGAGCGCATCAAGCGCCACCCACACCCCCTCCAAGAGCTGCATCCGGTATTCTCCCCTCGAGTAACTACGCACTCTGATACGACATGGAGGTTAAAAGGTTAACGGCAAGAGGGGAAAAATGAAAGGGGTAAAGGGAAAAGCCGGAAATGCCTTGCGTCGAATCTGTGCCAGGGGAGGAGGATTCATCCACAGACACAGCATTTCTTGGTGTAAAATCCCCTGATTCTATTTGATATCGGCAGAGGCTTATGCTGCACAAGCGGGCACGAAGGAATCTCAAAGCTAACCTGGAGTATTTCCGCATACTCGTCCATGAGTTCAAAGGCACGCTTCTTCTGATTGCAGCCATTCCTTTCCTGGGTTCCCTGCTGTTTCATTTCTTCCAGGTAGACCCAACCACGCAGGGGCGCCCCGACTATGTCGAATCGCTCTACCGCACTATTTTGCTCATGTCGATGAATTTCCCCGATGCGTTGCCCAGGCACCCGGTGTTGCGATTGTGGTGTTTCGCGGTGCCGTTTTTGAGTCTTGTCGTGGTATCGGAGGCCGTGGTTCGCCTCGCGGTCTTGCTGACGAGCAAAGCCAGCTCAGGAAGGAGATGGATCAAAGCCATGGTTGCTGCTTATGACAATCACATCATTCTGTGCGGACTGGGCCGGCTCGGCTATAGCATCCTCCTGGAGCTGGTAAAGATGGGCAAGGATGTTGCAGTCGTGGAGCTTCACGAAGCGGCTTACGGCGTCTCGGAAGCCCGGCGCATGAATATTCCCGTAGTCATTGAAGACGCGCGCAACGAGCAAGTGCTGGCAGACCTGGGAATTCACAAGGCCCAGGCGGTCGTTGCCGCCACGGACAACGACATGGCCAATCTGGAGATCGCGCTCGATGCGAGAACCCTGCGTCCTGACATCCGTGTGGTCGTGCGCATGTTCGATCAGCAGATCGCCCAGAAGATCTCCCGCAGCTTTGACATCAAATTGATCTTCAGCACCAGCGCCATTGCGGCGCCCTCATTCGCCGCGGCCACCGTGGATCGCACGCTGGTGAATTCCTTCTACATCGATGACAAACAGCTGCAGACCGTAAAACTGCTGATCGGTCCGGGCTCGGCGTTGATTGGAAAGCCGCTGAGTTTTTTGCGTGAGGAGCGGCAGCTGAGCATTCTTTCCCATCGCCGGCAAAACAAGGAGGCGGTACTTTTCCCTCCGGACGATACGATTCTGCAGGAAAACGACAAGGTGGCGGTCCTGGCGCAGGCGTTTATCATCGGACGGCTTCACCAACTCAACCAGGCCCCCAAAGTCGCCGTCACCTAACCTCCAGGGAAGGCGGAGATTCAAGCGCCGGCCGGATGTCCAGCTGGTTTCTGTCGCGAGACCAGCAAAATCCTGTAGGGGGCGACCTGCCGGTCGCCCGCGTTTCGACCGACGAAAGGACAAACAATGGAATTGAGACGCGAGGGACAGTCACCTGTCCCTCTTTGTCGGCGTTTATCACTTTTATTGCCGCGGTGGAGGGATTTTCTGTCCCGATATGATCTGCGGGAGCGGTTTTCGCAGTCGTTGACTATGCCGCCCGGCCGGAAATATACTTCCGGCATGGATAGGCGGGGAGATTCATCACCAAGAGTGGGAAATAAACTCGCTCGGAGAAAGCAAATTCTTGTATTTCCCGAAAGGATGCAAATGAGCCAACCGATCCGCATGACACGAACCGTTCTGATAGTAGTGGCCGCGGTATTCAGTTTCACCGGCGTGGCCGCCGCCCAAGGGGCCCGGAAAATCGACGCATGCACCCTGCTGACCAAGGCCCAGATCCAAGCCGCTGTCGGCCAGAACGTCGGCGACGGCAAGCTGAGCGCCAAGGCCAACCCGGCAGTGGGGGCCCCCTGCGAATATGTGATCGGCGACTACGGCGCGTTCAGCATTCTGGTCAAGGCGGTCGGGCCCGGTGAAACCGCCGACAAGATGATGGCGGAAATGAAAAAGATGAAGATCGCCGTTTCTGACGCCCCGGGTATCGGCGACCGCTCTTTCTTCTCCAGTCCGGGCTACGGCATGCTCCAGCTCAACACCTTAAAGGGCCCTTGGTACCTGATCATCACCATGCTGGTGCCGGGCGCCACCGAAACCGCGCAGAAAACCGCTGCCGAAAGGCTGATGCGCGATGCTCTGACGAAAATCTGAGCCCCGAGGTAGACGCGCAGGTAGGTGTTAACCCGCATTTCCTCCTCCCCCGGCACCCCTTTGTGCCCCTTTGCCCCTAATCCTCCCCCATCACCCGCGCAAATTCCTCGACGGAGGAGATCTGCATATACGGATTGGTGCGCTTCTGTTCGCCGATTGTGGATCGGGATCGGTCCCCATAGCTGTGACCGGGGTAGAGTACGATGTCGTCATCCAGAGCGCGCAGGCGGCGGTTCAGGCTGAACCACATCCTTGCCGGGTCCCCGCCGGGCAGATCGACGCGTCCGCAGGCATCGACGAAAAGGGTATCGCCGGAGAACAGATTCTTTTCGGCCAGAAAACACTGCGAGCCGGGAGAATGGCCCGGGGTGAGCAGGGCCTGGACCGGAATACTCCCCACCTGAATCACATCGTTGTCGCTTAATAGTTGAAACCGTTCCGCATATCGATCCACAAAGTCTATCGGAACGCGGAATTGGGCGGCCATTCTTCCCACGTATTTGAATTCCTCTGCCTGGATATAGGCTTTGGCGGATGTCTGGCCCAGAAGCGTCTCGAGTCCGTTGATATGGTCCGGGTGGGCATGGGTGATCAGGATGTGTTCCAGGCGCAGGTTGAGCTTGTCCGCAAGTTGCAGTATTTCAGCTATTTCCCAGGCAGGATCGATAACGGCGGCTGCGCGTTTCCGCTCGCATCCGATGAGATAGACGAAATTCATCATCGGACCCAATTCCATCTGCCGGATGATCAGGCTTTGGGGATTCATACAGATTCTCCTGTCCCGTTCTGGACCAACCGGTTGTTCTTCAGAATCGAGAGTACTTCTTCCGAGGAGTCGACGAGATTCATGATTTTCCGATCCCCTTCGGAGATCAATCCCTTCCCCTCAAGGGTGTTTTCCATCCAGGTCAACAGCGGTTGCCAGAACGAGCGTCCCACCAGAAAGACGGGAAACGGCTGGATTTTTTGTGTCTGGATCAGGGTGATTGATTCGAACAGCTCATCAAGCGTGCCAAAACCGCCGGGCATGATGATGAAGCCCTGGGAGTATTTGACAAACATCACCTTGCGCACAAAGAAATAACGGAAGTTCAGCAGCGTCGTGATATATGGATTGGGGCGCTGCTCCATCGGCAGCGTGATGTTCAGTCCGACCGATTGCGCGCCGGCATCAAGGGCGCCTTTGTTGGCTGCTTCCATAACCCCGGGGCCTCCGCCGGTGATGATCGTGAAGCCTTCCGCGGCGACTTTCTTTGCCATCTCATACGCGGTCTCATACGGCTCGCTGCCGGGCAATACACGGGCGGATCCGAAAATCGTCACCGCCGGCTGAATGTGGGAAAGTGTCTCCACACCTTCCACAAACTCCGCCATAATGCGAAAGAGCCGCCACGATTCGCTGGCACTGATTTCATCGATAACGTATTGCCTATGCATCCTTTCCTCCGTCTGCCTGTTCCCGCTTTCCAAAGGTGGGGTGGGTCTCCGGTTGGGAGTTTTCGCGATTGACGCAGCGCGCCAGCACGAAACAGAGATCCGAGAGCCGGTTCAGGTAGCGGATGATCTGCGGATCGATATCGCTGGTATGGACCAGCGCCACACAGCAGCGCTCGGCGCGCCGCGCCACGGTGCGGGCAAGGTGAAGCTGGGCGCCGGCGGCGCTCCCGCCCGGGATGATAAAATCCCGCAACGGAACCAGTCCCGCTTCATACTCGTCAATCTCGATTTCCAGGGCGCGTATGTGTTCATCGCAGATCGAGGGGATTCCCCATTTCTCGCGGTCCATTCCGGCGGGCAAAGCCAGTTCGGCGCCAATGCTGAAGAGATCATCCTGAATGCGGGCCAGGATCCGGCGCATTCTCTCGGGCAAGGGGTGCGTTGCCACAATCCCAAGGTGAGCATTCAGTTCGTCAATCGTGCCGTATGCCTCGATGCGCAAGTCGTCCTTGTGAACGCGTTTGCCGCTGATAAGGCCGGTTGTGCCGTCATCTCCGGTTTTTGTGTAAATCCTGGTCATTGCCGTGGCCCCCAATTCTCCGCACACACGCTTCCCCTGATAATGTAGCACCCGGCGCTGCATTTGCGATTAAAAATCAGGGCGGCCCGGCCAAAGGGGAGCACGGCCGGCAGCCCGGACCGGCTTGCTGACCATAACGGAAAATCCCTGGCTGGTTTCGCGACAGAAACTGGCTATGAAACATGGGCCGGCTGGGGGATGAGCCGGCATCTGAAAGGGCTGCGCGGCCGCACAAGACGCGATTGGGGTAAGAACTCAAGCGGTCTTTTTTTCTTTGCATTCGATGCAGACGGAGGTCCACGGCACCGCCTTCAGGCGCGCAACACTGATTTCCTCGCCGCACATGGTACACACGCCGTAGCTGCCGTCATCGATGCGGCCGAGGGCTGCGTCGATCGCGCGCAGCAGCTTGGCGTCGGTCTGCAGCAGGCGGATATTCACATGGACTTCATTGTCGTCACTTGCCTGGTCAACGAAATCACCATGGCGCGTGTTTTCCATGTTTTCCCAGTGGGTCTTTTTCCCGGTAGAACTGGTAATCGCTTCCCGCTTCTCTTCCAGGATCAATCTGAATTTCTTGAGCTCAGTTTTCTTCATTTACCAACCTCGCTGGCCGAAAATCCGGCTGACCAAAAAACAACCATGATACCGCCAAACCGCATCTTAGTAAAGATACACGTTACTGATTATTCAGACAGTGGGGCGTGGTCCGGCAAACAGAGCCGCGCGCGTCAGCAAGCGGATATGGGAAAGTCACACAGTTCGCGTCCAATGCGGCTGAAAAGTCTTCAAAT
>Ga0315277_10001300_pt1 | contig 36785 bp, 34 predicted proteins | sample YL17G05_15_MG_FD_203695 | JGI IMG/M metagenome (GOLD analysis project Ga0315277, IMG submission 203695) | Sediment microbial communities from Yellowstone Lake, YNP, Wyoming, USA - YL17G05_15 | ecosystem: Environmental > Aquatic > Freshwater > Lake > Sediment | place: USA: Wyoming | collected...
AAAGGGAAATTTAAGGGAAGGGACAAATTAAAGGGGCAGCAGGTTGAAAGTTGAGACTTGCAGGGTTATTGAAGGAAACAGGAACAATCGAATAAAGCGCCAAAGAGCGCTTTATTCGGAGATACTGGTTCTAAAAGATTATAAACCTCGATGCTTTATTATGTCCATAAATTGAAAACCTTATAAACTCTTGTGAGGTAGCAAATTAAGATAGGTTTTCAATTTTGGAACACGAGAAAATTGTGCAAAACAATTTTCTGTGCAGAAAATTCCCATAAGGAATTTTCATGCATCCTAAAATCCCAAAACGAACATCAGGGATTTTTTGATTTTTGAAAAAAATGGTGCAGGTAACTAAGTTTTCAGGAGAGAAAGAGGAGTTCAGGCCTAAAAAGATTCTAAAAACCTTGAAGAGAGCTGGAGCATCCAAAGAACAATCCAGTAGGATATTAAAATTAGTTAAAAGCAATTTAAAAGAGGGCATAACTACGAAAGAGATACTGGATATTGTGTTCTCTGGGCTTAGGGAAGCGCCTGGAATAGCTGCAAAATATGATTTGAAAAGGGCATTAATGTCTTTGGGGCCTGGCGGATATACTTTTGAAAAATATTTTGCAGAGGTTTTGAAACATTACGGATATGAAGTTAAGATAAACCAGCTGATAAAAGGGAAGAGGATAATGCAAGAGGTGGATGTTGTTGCAAAGAAAGATTCCACATATATGGTCGAGTGCAAGTACTATAATTATCCAGGGAAATACGCTTCTACAAAAGAAGCCATGTATACCTATGCAAGATTCTTGGACACTAATTCGAGGATGCATAATTTTGATTTTCCTTGGCTTGCTACAAACACTAAATGTTCCTGGAGCGCTATAGAGTATTCAAAAGGAGTTGGCTTGAAGATTACCAGCTGGAGGTATCCTGCAAAAGAGAGCCTGCAGTGGCTCGTTGAGTCCAAGAAACTCTACCCTGTAACAATATTGAAGACGGTGAACAAATTTGCCAAGCAAAGGTTATTAGATTCGGGGATTACGATGGTAAGCACCTTGATTGAAAAGGATATTGGAGCTATAAGGAGAAAGGTGTATATTTCTGAGTCAGAGCTAAAGAAAGCTATCCTTGAATCAAAACAGATTTGCGAGTGATTCGATATCCTTTCTAGAACTATTTTTTTAGTGATTTTTCGTTAATTTTTCTTTCTATTTGTTATTTTAGTAATTAGTTAAATAGATAAATTATTTTATATAATTATATAGATTAAGTTAATTAAGTGAACAAAACATTTAAATAGTATTGGGAATAAGTAGAAACATGGATTTTGACATGCTTCTAGCTTCTCCCAGGTGGGAAATCCTGCAGATGATAGCAGAAAAGCCCGTCTCTCCTGTGGAACTTGCTGAAAAACTAGGCACTACTGTTTCTTATATAAGCCAGCAGATGAGGCTTCTGGAAGTTGCGGGATTGGTCAAAAAAGAAAGGACAGGAGCTGTAGAAAGAGGAAAGCCCAGAACACTTTTTTCTATTTCTGATGAACTAGCATATTTTGTTTTACTTGCAAAAGGACTCTCTTCTAAAAAACTCATAAAAACCCAGGCTTATCATAAGAATATACTCCGGATATGGAGTGTTGAAGATGTTTCTCTTCATCTTTACCTAGAGAGACTGTACTGGAAACTCTATGATTCTGAGGAAGTTGAAGGCATTTTTATTGAACCTCATTCTCCTTACAGAATAATTGTCGATACCAAGTCAAAAAAATTAAAACAAAATATTGAAAATTACCTTAAAAAATTTGACAGGAAGCTGGATGTTTCTTTTGTTCATAATCCAAGACAACAGACAGAGGGGTTTGTTTCATTGGAAATTCAAATAAATAAATTGAAAGGAGGTAAGAATAATGACTAAGGGTATTTGGTTTTTTTTGGCTTTAATAGCCACTTTTGCCTTAACAGCAGGGTTTGCCTTGGCAGTTACGCCTAGTGGAGCCAACTATACTGGTGAAGTTACAACTACTGCAGCTGCAGATGACCCAGAATCGCATTCAGCTATTGCTGGGAATTTGACTTATATGAGCGTAACAGGGTTTTCATCGTCTCAAACATGGCAGGGTTATTTCGGTAATGTAAGCGGAACAATACATTTGGCAGACAGCAATGACAAAGTTCTTTACAACTGGAGTTTAGCCAGTCCTGAAGGAGAAGTCTATGCTACTGTAAATGGAACAGGTCAAGTTGCATGGGGCGACATAACTTGCTACAATTTTACTGGGAACTATACTGAGGGCGGCGCAAGACTTACAAAGCTTGAGACTAGGTTCAACATTTCTACAGATGATGCAGATGGAGTTAACGAAACTTTTTCAGATGACAATACGCATGCAGCTTTCTTTACAGCAGGAACAGCATTCACAACTGGATTATGTCCGGCAGCTTACATGTACGATAATTCTGGAGAAGGTAATTCAGGAACTTTTGAAGAGGTTTTGTTGTCAGATGCGACTGATGATGTGCAGATAATATTTACTTCATTGCTTGAGAAGAATGAAGATGGCTTTGACGGAGAGAAATACGATTTTGAGATGCTTGTACTGGAGAATGGACATGGAGGAAATACTGCGGCAACAGACTACTACTTTTATGTGGAGTTGGAATAAAACTTAACATGGTTTATTTTAATTTTTTTAAGTTAAGTATTTTTTTCTTAGAGACAGCCTTGCTTTTTTTTCTTTTTTTTCTTTTTTTTAATATTTTATTTCAGGTTGTTGGGGCAGATATAGGGGAAAACGTTACTATCGGAAGCAGATTAGAGATTGGTAACGTTGCCCCAATTATCCAGAATATTGATATAGAAAGCGGGACAATAAACTTAAACCCAAATACAACCAAATTAGTCAATTGTTCTGCCATTATTATTGATTATAACCTGGATTCTGATATTTACAATGTAACCGCCCGGCTTTTTGACAATTCTTTTACTTATGGCAGCCAGGATGACAACAACAGCCATTATACAAATAACAGCTGCTCCATTAATACAGCTTATGGAGATGAAAATACTGCTTTAGCTACCTGCTTGTTTAATGTCTGGTATTATGCAAATGCGGGCACTTGGAACTGTACAGTTACGGCAAAAGATTTATCTAATAATAGCGTAAATGAAAGCAATACAACAGATGTTTTGCCTCTTCTTGCCTTAAGTGTACCCTCTTATATAGATTATGGAACAGTCAACGCAACTCAAGTTTCAAATGAGAATATGACTAATATTAGCAATGTTGGAAACGTAATGTTCAACCTCAGCCTTAAGGGTTATGGTTATTCTTTAAATGATAATCTGGCAATGAACTGTACCTTAGGAAACATAAAGAACATTTCAGTTGAGCATGAGAAATACAACGTAACAGCCAGCAATCCTGGCGAGCTTAATCTGGACCAGGCAGACTCTGTATATAAAAATCTTTCTTCCAGCTCAATAGTTAATGATTTTAATTTAGATTATAGGAGTGATGAGGATGTCAACGAGGCTTTCAATTCCACTTATTGGAGAATTTATGTTCCTTTGGGAGTGGCAGGAAGCTGCCAGGGAAATATCATATTTGGGGCAATACAATCTGCAGCCTCTTAAAAAAATATACCTAACAAAAAATGAAAAAAAATATAATCTGCAAAAAAAGAACGAAAGCGATCCTAGTTGTATCATTTTCTGTATTCATATACCTCTTTGTTGCAGGACTGGTCTCTGCTGTAAATGTAGGGATTAGTCCTGCAACAACTACTTTTGAGGGGGTTTTGAGAGGGGGGTATTCAGAGAAAAGTGTTGTTATTTCAGTTGATTCAGAATCCCCGGTTCTTATAGAAGTAGAGCCTAGAGGGGAGATTGCACAGTGGATCAATTATTCTTTTGATAACTTTACGGTTTCCAGAGGCAGGCCATACTCTTTAAAGATAATTGCTAATCCTCCAGCGGATGTTCCTAATGGCAACTATACTGGCTTTTTAAGATTCATGACTGCTCAGCTTGGACAAGGAGTAGAGGGGCATGCAGTGAGCGTTGTCAGAACTTCTCTGGATTTGGCAATAACAGTGGAAATAACAGATATAGAAGTCAGAGACTGCAGGGCCTATAGCTTTGAAGTTAGGTCAGTTGAAAAAGGAGACGATATTATATTTAATTTTGAGGTCTTAAATAAGGGAAATATCAAGATCAGGCCCAGGACAGTTATAGATGTCTGGGACCAGGACCAGCTGGAAATATTAAAGAGCCAGGAATTTTCAGAAAAGGAAGTACTGCCTACAACTAAAGGCAATTTTAGCCTTAGAATGGATTCGAGCAGCCTGGAATTGGGCCAGTATTGGGCAGACATCTCGGTTGTGGACTGCTATAGTTCCCAAACTTTAACTTTTGACATATTAGCGCCCGGGGCATTGAAAGCAGAGGGGGTCTTGCTTGGGATCCTTACCAATAAAACTGCAGAAGTAAACACCAACGTTCCTATTGAAGTCAGCTTTAAAAATATCGGGGAAAAAGATGTTGAAGCTTATTTCAAAGGAAAAGTTACCTTGGGAGATAAAATTATCCAAGTACTAGAAACCGACAAGATGAATGTTCCAATTTCATCTATTGAGACTTTTAGTCTTTTTTTTACTCCAACCGAGCCCGGAAGGTACATTATAAGCGGGAGGGTTTTTTATAGCGGAAAAAAGACCTTTGAGTCGAGCACAGTTTTAGAGGTGGTATCCAGAGGGTTTGCATTGAAGAGCCTGCTTTTGCCTTTGGCCTATATTGTCTTGATATTCCTAATAGGTTTTTTATTTTTTAAGATAAGAAAAGAGAAAAAACTGTATGTAAATAAGTTAAAACAAATAAAAAAATGAATAGCAAATCAATAATATTGCTGGCGGTACTATTGCTCGGGATTTTTTTAGTCGGAGCCAAGGACCAGTCCCTTTTATTAGCATATTCTTTTGGAAATAATACTTATATTGAAAAATCCATTGATTTTTCTTCTTTGTTGTTCAGAGTCAGCACAGATCGAGATGCCACTTGCAAATATGATACAGAAAAAGGAGTATCCTATGGAAACATGGACGGAAGCTTTGACCTCACTTCCGGGAAATTGCATGAGAAAACTTTCACAGATTTAGGAGATGGGGTCTATAAATATTATATCCGATGCAAGGATAACTTGACTGAGGGGGCAGAGATGGAAGTGACAATACGCGTCAATTCACTTGTTAATGCGCATATTGTTTTGGGAGAAGATGAACCCTTGAGAGATGGAAGATACGAACTTACACTTATTACTTCAAAAATTGTTTCACAAGCGCCGTCGCTGACTGCTTCTTTTGATGGAGTGGTTTACGAGCCTCTTCCTTTAACCGGCTCTGAGAAAAGCTGGAAGGGGTATTTAATTGTCCCTAAAAGCTTTGGAGAAGGAGTTGTGTCTTTTAAGTTCAGGGCAAACGATTTGGAAGGCAGGGAAGGAAATGAGATTATCAGCGGGGGGGCTTATCTAGTTGACACGATAAAGCCAAGAACAATATCTTCCATCAGCGCCACAGGCTATAAAGGGGAAATAAAACTGGAATGGTATTTAGATGAGGCGGATGTAGAGGAGTATAAAATTTATAGGTCAACTTCCCAAAACTTGGGAGCTACTGACTTTTATATGACCGCAGCTGACAGTCCTTTTCATGATACTGCAGTAGATGACGGAGAAACTTATTATTACCGAGTTGCAGGAGTGGATAAAGCGGGCAATGAAGCAGACCTTTCCATGGAAGTTTATGCCACCGCCCTATTAAGTAATGGGACCTCCTCCACCGGGCTCGAGCCTAAATTAGTAGGCAAGGTTGACAATTTTATTAAAGAGTTGGACTTAACAATTTCAGAGATAGACAGCATAAGAAGTTCTGTTTCTCTAAAAGAGGGAAAAGAAAAAGAGCTTTTTGATGAGTTGGGCTTGGTTAAGGAAATTGAAGGTGCCAATGCGGAATTGGGCCTCCTTAGGAAAGACGTTGAAAAATATAAGCTCCAGGATTTAAGCGAAGAAGAACTCGATAAGAAAATAAGCTCTTCAGAAGTTAAGCTGAACATTGTAAAAAAGAAAGTCCCTGAAAGCTTAGTTGTATTGGGAGAAGAGAGTTCTGAAGAGAAAATTGAAAGCCAGGAGATAGGAGAGGCCATTCTTGAAATCAATCCCGATGTTTCTCAGAAGACCAAGGACAGAAGTGTTAAAGAAAGCTTAAGAATTATTGACAGTTCTGGCCTTAGCGTCAAAAGCTCTTTCTATGTTGTTGAAATAGTTTACATGGAAGGCACGAAGAGGACAGTTTCTATTGTTAAGAGAGAGATTTCTTCTAAATTGGAGGAGATAGACTGGAGCGGGGAGGGAGATTTTATCGAGATTATACCTAAAGAGGTGGCAGAGAGCTCTTTTGAAATTAAGACTAGCAGTGTCAATTACCAAGTTATTAAAGAAGACCCTATTTTGTCTTTTGGAGCTGACACCAGAAAAATATTCTATTCTTTTGATAAGGAAATTAGTCCGGGCTCTTTAAAGAAGATTAACTTTGTTTTTATTTCCATGGTTGACGAAACAACCGAGACAAATATAACAGGATATTTTTTATTTGACTCAAGCTTCAGAAATTATGCAGGCCTCTTTGTAGGAGTTATTGCTATTGCAGCTTTGTTTGTTTATTTCCTATATCTAAAGAAAAATAAGGGGTCGGAGCAGTTTTTACAGATAAACCACAAAATACGTGAATCTAAAGGTTTTTTAAAAATAGGGGAGACAGAAAAAGCAAGAGAGAGCTACCCATTTATTAAAAATTTGTATTCAGAGCTTGATAAAAAAGAGAAGAAGAAAGCTTATAGAAAAATAAAGAAATTACACAAAAAATTAGGAGGGAAAAATGAAGAATAAAACAGCATTTATTGTTTTAGCATTTTTGTTTGCTTTTTCCCTTTCATTTATTGTGATCTCCTCTCAAGATGCATTCTCGGTTAGTTTAGCTGAGGGCAAGAACAAAGTCAGGATTAATTTGAGCGAGCCTATTTATGCTGAAACTCTCATAAAATTGAATCCAGATATAGAGGCAATTTCTTACATGGAAGGAAATAGAACAATAGGCTATGTCAATGTTTTCGATGGAGTTGGGAAGAATTTTATTGTAGCAGATAGAGAGTATGAAATTGTTGCAAGTAAAAGCATTAATTTGGTTTTACCATCTTAGGAGTATTAAAGTGAGGAAGATAGTTTTGTTAATTTTTTTAGTGTCAGAAAACCTGGGGTTTTCTGAGCATCCCAAAAACGAGCGCCAGTCACGAACTGCGCCCCTTATAGCGTGGTGCATCGTTTTTCTGATTTGCATGATTCAGCTAGCTTCTGCAGCCCATTTTATTGTTGGAAATGTTGACAATTCTTTTGAAGGCGAGGCAGCCAACGGAAAACAGGTAGTTTTATGGAACCCTTCTAACGGCATTAATGACAACGTTACAGATACGATAGGGCCGTCTGGTAATTCTGGAGCAAATAACATATATATGATTGACTGCGAAATGCTTTCAACACCTTGCGTAGTAGGGGAGGAAGTAAGGATAAGAGTTATGGATTATACTGCTTATGATGTTAATTTAAGTGTTACTGGAGCGGGATTTGATGTAGCTCCAAATATAACTCTTAACAGCAGGCCAAATATAACCTCTATTTTAGTTGACGATGATATAGGCTTTCCTTCTAATCAAGTGGATTTAATTGCAGCGTCCACAAGAAATGTTATATGCGATATAGTTGTGGAAGAATATGACAAAGATGCTATGCAAAATGCAGTTGCAGAATTTTATCACGCTGATTCTTATATAGGAGATTCAGATGACAACAACAGCCATTATACTAATGCAAGTTGTTTTGCTAATGACAGTTATGGAACCGAGTATGAAACCCAGTTTTTATGCGGATTTGAAATTTTGTATTATGCAAACCCTGGAACGTGGAATTGTTTTTTTGAGGTAGAGGATAATTTGTCAGTTTCTAGCAATAGCTCTGACTCCACTTCTATTAATACCCTGCTTTCGGTAGGAGTGCAGGATATTATAAATTACAGCACTGTTAATCCTGAAAAAGTTTCTGATGAAATAGAAGTCAACATCACTAATTATGGCAATATTATGGCAAATTTGAGTTTATTTGGATATGGGGAGACCATGGGGGACGGTTTGGCAATGAAGTGCAGTACCGGAAACATCTCATTGGAGAATGAGAAGTATAATCTAACAAATACGAATCTTGGCAGCATGAACTTGGGACAGGCCGATTTGGTTTACAGCAACATGTCTGGCCAGACTGTTATCAAGGAGTTCAATCTAGATTATAGAACAAAAGAGGATGAGAATGATGCTTTTAACTCCACTTACTGGAGGATTTATACTCCTTCGCTAGCCAAAGCTAGAGGGACGTGTAATGGGAATATAATTTTTGGAGCTTTCCAAGGAGCGGGAAGCTAATCTCGATTATAGAAAATGTGAAATTAAAACCAATAAAAATCAAAGGGGAAAGATTTAGAACAGCTACAGGAATCTTGCTTGTATGGATAGTTATACTTGCAGTTCTATTTGTCCTGCTTTTTTCTTTCAGCCCTTCTTTTACCGGATTTTTTGCTTTTAATTCCCCTGATGAAGGATCATTTGTTGAATCAGCTAGCCAGTCCTCTAGTGATAGTGTTTCAACTTCCTTAGAAGATACTCCTAAAAAAGATGTAGAGGATTCTGCTGTTAAAAATAAGGGAATGACTATTAATGTTATTAGAGAGGACAAGCGTGTGTATAAATCTCTTGGAGGTGGGAGCGGGAGTGGTGGCAGTGGCGGCGGGGGCGGGAGCGGTTCAGGTGGCAATGGGGGAAGCGGGGCAGATGTTCCTGGGGGAAACGATAGAAATGAAACTGGAAATGGAAGTGGGGGAGAAGAGGGCATTAAAAATAATAGCCTAAGCATCTTTTTGCTTTCTCCTTCTGAAAATGCGGGAAGCAACGGAAAGGAGATTGTTTTTTCCTATGAGCTTACTGGGCAGGCGGATAACTGCAGCCTTGTTATAGATGATAAAATTGTTGAAGAGGACAGTAATGTAGCCCTTGGAATTAATAATTTCACTGTTTTTAACCTAACAAAAGGAAAACACTTTTGGGGAATTTCTTGCGAGGCAAATAATTCAATCAGCTCTCTTAAGCGCAGAATAACTGTAATTGCCACGAAAAACAGATTTGAGCTTATGGGGGATTTAGAGGACATAGAAAAAGCAAAAAATCTTTCTCTCAACAAAAAAGGTTTTGGCTCAGTAAGATTTTTAGACATAATAAACCTCAGCAACTGCGAGGACATGGAAGATCATATAATCATAGATAAAAATTTCATAAGCATAAATTCTGAAAAAATTCCAGAGTTGAATAAGCCCGCCTTGGTAACTTTTTATAGCCTTGATTTAAAAAATCCAATAGTATTAATAGATGGCAAGCCATGCCTGGACTGCCAGGTAATAAGCAAAGGAGGAGAGGTTACATTTAAAGTGAACCACTTCAGCAATTATTCTCTGTCAGAGAACTCTGCGCTGCTTATCTGGGATAGAACTATTGGCGGGAGCATAATCTTTTATGCTAATTATACTAATGTTACAAGCGCAAGCGCCATTGAGGGAGCTAATTGCAAGGTTGATTTTGGAGATGGAGACCATCAAATGAATTATGTAGAAGGATTATATCTTTATGACTCTGGTTCTTCTGGAACCGGGACAGCCACTATAAACTGTTCTGCTGCAGGCTACACTGAATTTGTTTTGACAGACTATTTTACTTTAACCTCTTCCTCTAGGGTCAGCGGAGCAAGAGTAACTGCTGGAGCTTCTCAAACTGCTCCTGCAGATGACCCAGAATCGCATTCAGCTATTGCTGGAAATGTAACCTATTTGACTCTTTATGGTTATTCTATAACACAGGCATGGCAAGGCTATTATGGTAATGTTTCTGGTACAATTCAGTTAGCAGACGATAATGATAAAGTTTTGTACAATTGGTCAACTCTTACTCCTAATGGAGAAGTTTACGCTACAAGGGCGTTGGATGCCAACTTTGCAGCAATATCGTGCGCGGGCGCAGGAGATATTTCATCTGAAGAGGCATCAGTGGGGCAGAGTTCTGATGATGTGGACAGTATCTCTAATACCTTTGATGCAAAAAGCCACCCTTCTTTTTTTGTCGGTTCCATCCAGATACCTGTAAATAACTGCAGCTCTGCTAATTTATATGATTCAGGAGGAGAACAGAGTTCTTCTTTTTACGAGGTTTTATTAAAAGACAGCGGCTCAAATATAATTTATACCTCTATTTTAGAAAAAGATAAGGAGGGATTTGATGGAGATAATTATGATTTTGAGATGATTGTTACTGAAAACGGGCACGGGAATGATACAACATCCACTACCTATTATTTTTACATAGAATTTGGATAAATTTATAATTGATAAAACTTTAGGGTATTTAAAAGATAATCTGCCAAAAGAGGAGAAATGAAATGGATATTTTTAATTAATTTTGTAATTGCCTTAGCTATTGCTTTGTCTCTGGGATTTAATTTTTTTAAGTACTATAAGAATAGGAAAATACACGAAATAATTAAGTATCTTTCTTATATAGGCATATTGTATTTTTTTGTAGCTGTTTTTTCTTTTTTATGGTTTTTAGAGGTACTCAGGTATAATAGTGAAGATTTTTTATATTTATACGCTTTAGTAATTTTAATCCAGAGCATATTCTTATTCATGGTTGTTTATTTAATCTCGAACAACAAGAAAATATTCTACTTCTTGTTTTTTTATGCGATTATTTTCTTATCTTTTTTCCTCACTATATTTGATTTTTTTTATCTTTTTATTATAACTTCTTTTCTTTTGACCCTTTCATTTTTTATTGATTTGTCAGTAAAAAGCTGCCACTGCAGAAAAACCGGATATTTTGGCATATTTTATTCTTCTCTTTCTTTGCTGTTTTGCGCGCTGCTTTTGTTTAGAGTTGGAGACATTTTCATATTCAGTTTAATCTCTAATCTTCTTTTTCTGGTGCTTATTGTTGGTTTTTTAAGGGAGCTCAAGAATTTTCAGTATGCTTATCGGAAAAATGAGAAGAAAAGCAAAAAAAGCTCATTTTTTCTTGTTTTTTTGAGGCATCTTGTTTTTATTCTTGTAATGACTAACTTTATTTTTATAGCAACTATTTCGATACATGAGTTTGGCCATCTGAGTATTTCATATTTTTATGACTGCGAGTATGGCAGGATAGTTTATGAGAAAGGCTTCCCGCACACAGAAATCTTATGCAGTGAGATGCCAAATAATAACCTAGTTATTTTGGGGGGATTTTTACTGCCCCTTGTAATTGCGGTTTTTTTATTCATTGTTGGGGGGAAGTTTGCTAAAGATATTGCTTTGCTGATCGTAGGATTTGATTTAATCGCTTCCTTTAACGGGGATTTTTTTGAGATTGGGCTTTCAGGAAACATTGTTCTGACAACTTTAATTGCAGGAGTCTTATGCTTAATAGCTGGAATTTTCATGTTGATTAGGTCTAGATTAGGAGGGCAGTATTTCACGCCTTAATTTTTATTGTGATGCTTTATATAAAATTATTTAAATAGGTATTTGTGGTATTATACCTAGGGGAAAAGGCTTTTCTTTAAGCAAAAAAGAGCAAGAATGAATAGAAAATCTATGGCCAAAATTGGGGCAGCGAGTGTTGTGATTGTCTTAATTTTTATACTCCTCATCTTGCTTTTCCTGCCGCTCTCGAGCTCTTCTTTGGTCGAGGAAAATTATACCTTGGGAGAGAAGGTAAAAATAAATTTGAGGGGCTATGGAAGTTATGTCCTGAAGATAGCTACCCCTACTACTTCTTTTATAAAAAATGGGATAAACGATATAGTGCTTTTTACCCCTGATGAGAGCGGGATTTATCGGATGAGTTTGCAGTACGGCAGGCAAACTGAGAATTATACTTTTGAGGTTATAGGAAATGAAACTGAGCAAGCTCAAGAAGAAGTCCAGGAAATTTTAGGGCAGCTAACTCATGAGGAGATTATAGCAGGGCAGCCGATTAGATGGACAAAAAGACAGAACATAGCCCCTGGGACAAGGAGAACTAAAATAGCCCTGCCCATGGAGAGCGAAAATATTTCAACTTTCAGGGCAGATGCAAGAGGCAGAGAGCCAGTTAATTTCTCTATTGTTAATGAAGAGGGCAAGATGCAAAAATCAGTGGTTTTAAATGAAGTTTATGGGGATATAGAAGTAGAATATTATACAAAAGGGCCTGAAAAAAGGGAAAGAACAGAGGGGAGAAAAAAGGAAGTCCAGATATTTTATGATGAAGCTTATAGCTTACAGGATGTAGAGGCTGAAACTGAAGTTGAAGAGCTATCAAAACTAAGCAAGGGAATCAAGGTTTATTGGAAAGAAGAAAATAGGTATATTGATTTTCAGGCTTTGGATTTAAATGGGAATGGTTATATTGATACCGTAAGATGGATAGTTCCCCATTTATCAAACCAGACATTTGAAATAATTGTAATAAGCCAGGCAGAGCATTTGAATGCAACAAGAGAGTTTGTTGAAGATGTTTACACTTTTGTAAGCCAGAAAGACAACCTCTGGAAAAGCATACCCCATGGAGATTATTTAAGAGTTATGTTTGAAAAAAATTTGACAGCTGGAAACGATATAACTTTGTATGCAAGAGGAAACGGTAGAGTAGAAGTTTATGAAAAAGATGGAAATGAGAAGTTAATGGAGTTTAATATTAGCGGAGAGAATTGGTACAAGGGAATATTTAGCAGTTTGGAAAGCCAGGATACCTTTGACTTGCTTGTTTTTGGAAATATAGAGTTTGATTATATTGTTGACCCTTCGTCAGGAGGATTAAGTGCTGGGGGCTTAAGGCCGCAGACATTAACTTGCTATGCATTTGGAGCTCCAACAACTTGCGATGGGCTTTATCCAAGGGCTTGCGGAGCAGGACTGGATTTATTATCTTGCAACGAGAATATAAGAGAGGAATCAGATACTGACAGCGCAGGACCTGCAGGAGTTGATGCAACTTATTATAATGATACAATGACTGACTGCGTTAGAGTTACTAATGTCAAGATATGTTATGAATGGTGGAGTTCAAGAAGTGACCCAAATAACTGTGAGATAAGCATTGATAATGATGTTCCAAACACTTTTGTAGAAGTAATATCTGCATGCTCTGGCACGACTCCTGGAGCTTCTGATTGTTATGATGTAACTCAAAATGAAACAGACTGGCAGTGCTCTAATTTTTTCGGAGCAAGCGGCACAAGGGCGATGGCAAGGGCATTTCAATTATCTCCTAATACAAGAGACACCACTGTATATATTGACCAGTTATGGTATAATGTAACTTATCAGAAAGCAGGAAATTTAAACTCGACTTTAAATGTGCCTTCTACAACTGAGATAGCAAACAACCAGACAATTTACCAGACTTTTACTGTAAATGCAAGCGTTAAGTGTTTAGGAAGCACAGGAGACGGGTGCGGGAATGTTTCTGGAACCTTAAGATATAATTCAACTTCTGCTGAACCAAATGCGCTTATTTCAACTACTCCGGGAGCAACGCCTTTTTTTGCGAGTATTGGAGCTCAATCTTGCGGGGACATGAATGCAACAGCCGGGCAGGATTATTGCGAGTTAATATGGACTGTAAATGCAACGCAATTAGGAAAATGGAAAATTGATGTTAATTTTTCTTCTGCATATTCTAATGTTTATATGAACGACACAAAAAATGCAAATATCTCAGTTTATAATCCGCCTACTTTAACTGTTAATTTAACTAATCCTGCTGCAAGCGCTGTGATAAACCAGAGTGAAAGCTTAATTATGAATTGCACTGCTAATTGCTCTGGCCAGACATGTGAAAATGTGATTGTTTATCCTATTTACTGCCAGGGAGCAGGATGCACCCCGAATAAAGCTTTAACAACAGTTTCTGTAAATCTAAGTGTTAATGTTGATAGTGTTAATTTAGGCACTCTCAATCCAAATACTGCGCAAGATGCGGGCTTTAATATTTCTTCAAGCAATTATGGAAATTATGTTTTAAGCTGCAACGCAACATCTTCGAATGATGGAAATCCAGACTCTCCAACTACTAGGGCTTTGTCTGTAAATTCGCTGCCTAATGCTTCATTTACTTATCCATTAAACGCAACCTGGCTGCATGAGACAGAAAATCTAGATGGAAGCGCTTCTTCTGACATTGACGGCACAATAGCTGAATATTTATTTGAGATAGATGACAATTCTGCATTTACAAGCTCAACAATTATCTGTCAGGGAGCAGAAGCTAGCTGCTCTCTTAATACTTCTTCTCAAACACAATGTTCTCAGGAATCTAATGCTTGTTATTTAAGATTAAGAGTTATTGATAATTATGGCGGAAGAAATTCAACAATTATAAGAATGGGCATAGATAATGTTGCCCCTACACTTCAATTAGACAGGCCTTTTAATAATTCTTTTATTGCAACTGAAAGCCAGATTGTTAATGCAACTGCATCAGATTTAGGAAGCGGAGTAAACTGCGTTCAATTTTCAGCTTATTATAATTCTGCTTGGACTATAATAAATACTGATTGTTCAAGCCCTTATTCTTATGACTGGAGCCTTGCTTCTGTAAGTGACCAGGTGATACAGGTAAGAGCAAGGGCGAATGATTCAGAAGGGAACTGGGGCAAGTATGCAAACAATACGAACATAACACATGATACTTCGATTCCAATAGCTATTTTGGATTCTCCGTTGGATAATGAAATTATTAATAAAACTACTTATTTGTTGAATGCAAGTTCTTCTTATAACGGGGTTTCTGGAGTGAGAAATGCAACTTTTTATTATGAAAACAGCACAGATTTTAAAGAGATTGGAAGCGATACAGATGGAAGCGATGGCTTAACTTACAACTGGAATATAAATATCGGGGATGGAGTTTATAATATAAGCGTTAATGTTACAAACAATGCAGGACTAGTTAACTCTACAAAAAATAAGAACATAACTATTGATATTATTAATACAGCTCCTGTCTGCACTATTATTTATCCTAATGGCTATGAAAATGTTTCTGGAGTTATTCTGGTGAATGCTACTGCTTCGGATTCGGATCCTTCTGATTATATAGCGAATGTGACTTTCCAGTATTCTTCTAATGGGGGAGCAAGCTGGAATGCGATAGGGGTTAATCTCAGCTCAGGAAAAGCTTCTTATGTTTATTCATGGAATACTTCACTAGTTTCTGACTCTAATAATTATACAATAAGGTGCAATGCGAGCGATACAAGAATGAGTTTTGGAAGCGATGTTTCTAATAATAATTTTACAGTTGATAATACTCCTCCAGGCATTTCTTCAGTTGCTGTAAACTCGACTTATATTCCCACGAATGCTTATGTTTGCTTTAATGCGAGTGTCCAAGATAATTTTGTTGGGGTTCAGAGCGTTAGGGCAGAAATAAATTATCCTGAAAGTATTGGTGGAAGTTATAATTTAACTTTGTATGATTCAGGAACAAATTGTGACGCAAGCGCAGGCGACCGCGTTTACTCCAATAAATTCCTTGTTTTATTTGACGGAGAGTATAACTGGACAAAAACCTATGCCAATGATACCTTGGGCAATTTGAATGCTACAACAGCTGGAATCAATTTTAGCGGGTATTCTAATTCCTAATTTATATCTGAGATGCTTTTTCCAGTGTCAAATATTGAAATAAACGAGGCAGGAAGCGGGAGTTCTTATTACCAGAACTGTAATGTTACCTGCAACGCGTCAGGAGGGCCTTGCAATGACGTTTATATAACTGCTGAATATTTCTATTCTGGATTATGGACAGACATCTTAACTTCTGGGAACAATTTATTTAATGAAGTAAATAATTATTCCTGCGGAAACCTGGCTTCAGGAGCCGGATGCAATTATACTTTCAACATTTCTGCAAATTATTCTGGTGGAAATACTTTTGGTATAAGATGTCATGGGGCGAGCAGCAATGCAGCTGCTGATTTTTCAAGTTCAGTTGATTTGTACGTGAATGAGTTTCCAGTTGCTAATTTTACTTATCCTTTAAATGGAAGCTGGCTGCATGGAACCGAGATGATAGATGTAGGAGCTTCTTATGATGATGATGGAAGCCTTATTAATTATCTTATACAACTCGATAATAATACTGATTTTGACAGCCCCAAAAACTTGTGCGATGGGGTATCAACAATATGCGGTTTTATTACTACTAATCCGCTTATCCAAACCCGGTGTTTAGAAGGAAGTACGAGCTGTTATTTGAAATTGACTGTTACTGATGACGATGGAACAACTAATTCTACAGTAATCCAAATAGGCATAGATAATGTTGCCCCTACACTTCAATTAGACAGGCCTTTTAATAATTCTTTTATTACAACTGAAAGCCAGATTGTTAATGCAACTGCATCAGATTTAGGAAGCGGAGTAAACTGCGTTGTATTTTCAGCTTATTATAATTCTGCTTGGACTATAATAAATACTGATTGTTCAAGCCCTTATTCTTATGACTGGAGTCTTGTTTCTGTTAGCGACCAGGTAATACAAGTAAGAGCAAGGGCAAATGATTCAGAAGGAAACTGGGGCAAGTATGCAAACAATACGAACATAACTCATGACGCAACAAAGCCGTCTATACAGTTATTTTATCCTTTAAACAACAGCTATCTTAATTCTACGACCCTTACTTTTAATTTTACTGCCACAGACAGCTTAGCTGTTATTTTGAATTGCTCACTTATTATAGATTCTTCTATTAACCAGACAAATTCCTCTACTAAAAATGGCAGCTTGACTTTATTTACAGTATCTAATCTTGGAGAAGGCAGCCATAACTGGAGTGTTAACTGCACAGATTATGTTGGAAATGAAAACTCAAGCGAGATGAGAAAGATTACGTTAGGTACTACCGCCCCGGTGGTAAACCTAAATTATCCTGCAAATAACCAGTGGCTGAACAACTCCAATGTGACTTTTAATTATACCCCTATTGGTACCTATATAGATTCCTGCGAATTATGGGGAAACTGGACAGGAACCTGGGGAAAAAATGATACAGACATCACTATCACGAACGGAAGCGTTAATAGTTTTAATAAGATTATTCCGGACGGCAGTTATCTATGGAATATTAAATGCAACGACTCTGCAGGAAATTATGCATTTAATGCAAGTGACTTTACAATAAATATCCACGGCGTTGCTCCTTTGATTTCTTTTAACCCTTCTTCTTCAGCTTCTGGGATTAGGGGATTTAGCTGGATTTTTATAAATGTTACTGCAAGCGATACTTATAAAGATTCGGTGCGGCTTGGCTGGACTTCGAATGAAACTTTTGACAATAGCGAGGGAGATATTTACTGGGAAAATAAAACAGGATTAGCTGATGGAAGCTATAGTTTTTATGCCTGGATAAATGACTCTGCTGGAAATTACAATGAAACAGCAATAAGAACCATAATCGTTGATAGGACTGCCCCAAATTATACCTTGCAGAACCAGACAGTTGCAGGGATTTATACTACTATAGTCCATAGAGATAAAACAGTTAATTTATCTGCTTTTTGGGGCGATGCAGTTAATTTAAGCACTGCCTGGCTTTCTACTAATGAATCCGGAGTTTGGGAAAACAAGAGCGCTTATAATTCTCCCCAGAGCTTAAGCGGAACAACCGGGACAAGCGAGTTTAGTTGGAGCAATTCCTCTGTTCCTGTAGGAACTCTTGTTTCCTGGAGCATTTATGCAAATGACTCTGTTAATAATAAAAATCTTACAAATGCCATGACTTTTAGGATTTGGGGATGGGCTGAAGTTTGGAGCTCTTATTTTTCTCCTGCAGGAGTAAAACAGGGAGAGTTTGCTACTTTGTACTGCATGGTAAGAGATAATGTTTCTCAATCAGGAATTTCAGGCTATAGTGTTAGTTTTTTTAGGAATGGGGTTCCTTTAGGAAGTAATACAACTGCAGCAGACGGATATGTGATTTATACTGTAAATGAAACAGCTGCAGGAAGCTATACCTATCGTTGCGAGATAGGAAATGATGCTGCAAAATACTACAATGCTTCTTCTAATTATTATAAAGAAAATGTTTTAGGAGTTGGATATGCTTTAAGTGTTTATGATTATAATGATTTAACTTATAATCGTGCTTATGAGGGCACAACAGCCACTACAACCACCCCGGTAAATGATTACCCTGCGCTCCAGTCAAATAGCAACGATTTTGAAGACTTTACTACTTCAGGAACATCGGGATTATACGCTTATCAAAGATTTGAAATAAAGATTAATGAATCTCTCAACCAGATAAAAGAGCTGAATGTAACTTGGAGCGGATATGGAGATGTTAATTCAGGAACAGACGGATTTAATATTTCTGTCTATAATTTCAGTTCTAACACATGGGTACAGCAGGCAGTTTATACAACCAATAATTCAGAGAGATTAGTGTATTTTGGCTTTGATAGGGATTTTAGCGATATTGTAAATTCAACGGGATATGTATGGATTCTAGCCAGGAGCTATTCTGCTGCTCCTACTCCTAGCCCTAAAACAGCCACAATTGCTACAGATTATATTGGCATTAATGTCAAGAAAGACATTATCCCCCCTGATGTTGTTTTAATACAGCCAGTGGACTATTATAACAGCTCCATTAAAGCAACTACCTTTAACTGCAGCGTTTCTGATGACTATAGAGTTGAAAATGTAAGCCTGTATGGAAACTGGAGCGGAAGCGGGCATTTAAATGAGACAAATACTTCTGGATTGAATAATAAAAATTATTCTTTTAATAAAAGCATAGAAGAAGGGACTTTTGTGTGGAACTGTTATTCATGTGACCGGGCAGGCAACTGTGCGTTTGCCTCTTTAAACCGGACTTTTACAATAGACCAAACCGGCCCGGAAGTTAATTTAATGTATCCTGGAAACTATTATAATCTTTCTTCTTATAGTATTATATTTAATTTCAGCGTAAATGATAATACTTCGATAAGCAATTGTTCTTTATACGGAAACTGGACAACAGGCTGGCATTTAAACCAGACAGTATTAAATCCAAGTGAAAATGTACAGACTAGTTTTTCTTCTACAAATGTATCCCACGACGGGTATTTTATCTGGAATGTTCTGTGCTACGATATTGTGGGCAACAAAGCATTTAATTCCAGCAATTTAACTTTTTCTTCTTTTTTATTTCCCGATTATGCTATTTATGTTAATGCCACGCAGGATTCAAATAAAGGGGATGGGAATATAACTTTATTCTGGAATGCTTCAAATCATACTATCAAATATTACGTTTATTCTTCTTCGAGCTTGGCTGGAACATTCACTTTGTTAAATGTGACTCTTAATCCAAATTATACTGACACAACTTTTTCTGGGACAAGAAAATTTTACAGAATAGATTCCTGGAATCCAGTCGGGCAGAACGCTTCAACAAATTATTTTGGGGCGCATGTCTATACTTTAAGGCACACTTCAACCAAGACAAGAAACTGGATAGGGTTCCCAACAGATTTTGTCAATCTAGACACTGCAAACCAGACATTGTATGAAATAAGAAATGCTACAACATTCTCGATGTGGAATGAAACCAATCAGAAAAGGGTTTCCTGCACAAAATACTCCTGCCCTAATAGCTTTGAGTGCACAGATGAATTATGCAATTTTAACTTGGAAAAAGGGAGGGGATATGAAGTGGATATAAATTTGAGCCAGGCAAGCCCGGTCTTATGGAGCCAGGCTGGAATTGTATATAATAAAACAACTATAACTTTGAGTACAAACTCAACAAGCTTTTCGAAAAATTGGGCAGCTATGTATTCGGGGACTTTAATTACTAATGCACTTGGATTTATTGTGAATTTAACTAATGAATACCCTACAGTTAATAAGACTGTTACAAACTGGAATTCTGCAACGCAAAAATCTGAGGGCTATTTTGTTTCTCCGCTTCCACCTGTCCCTTATCTAGGAACTAATTTTAATGTTATACCAGAAGGAGGTTATGAAGTATCTGTTACTTCACAAAGACAATGGGCTCAAGGATAAACTTCATATTTGTTTTAGGAATTTTCTCAGCTGTAATATTATTTTCCTGCTTTGCTGATGCTAGCCTGGCATGCGGGCAGGTTAATTCTACAGGTGGCATGGAGCCGCAGTGGATGAAAGTCAGGATTTACAGCCAGGATAAAAACAATTTTACAACTTGCAGCGTAAGCCCTTCGGAAAATAAGTTCTGCTGTGACACAGAAAAAATCTTTGGAAATAATTGGGCTGCTGGAAAGCAGGTAATCGGGGGGATTTTTAATGAAGCAGGATATTTCGCAGGGCCTGTTTCGTTGTATACAAGCGGAGAGGGTTACGATGTATTTCCTTTGATGGAGCTGAAAAAAGCAATAATCCTCAATAATCTAAGCAAGGTTGTTTTTTCAAATGAGCCTAGATTCCTGTTAAATGCCCGCTTTAGCAACCCCTTTAATTTTACAAAAGTCCAGACAAACGGAGAGATAAAGGATTTGTGCAACTGCGATGAATATGTAGAATATATCAATGGAAGTTTTGGAATGAATTCTTTTAAGATTACAGCAGGGGACGGGCAGAGAGAATTTGTTGAAAATTTTGTTGTGGCTATTTTAAAATCTTTTGAGTTTAACAGAACAATCGAGTGTGAAAAATGCAAAAATAACCTGGTTAAGAGCGATAAGGAGGCGGTCATTAAACTTAGTGTTTCTCTTTCTCATCCAGTGGAAGGAATGGAATTAAAAGAGTATGTCCCCAAGGATTTTGATATCCTTGAGACAGACGGGCAGATAAGAGAATACAGCGAGACGCATAACGTCATTATATGGAATGTCAGCGGCAAGATAGTAAGCAAGTCGTATAAGGTTAGGTCTCCGAAAGTCAGCTTTTTCCCCAGAAAATATGTTTTTAGGAGCGAGTTAGAAGATGCTTTATTAAGAGAAGATAAAATAACAGTCAGCAGATTTTTTTCTTTCTGGAGTTTTGACGAAGGAATCGAGTTTAAACAAGTGAAAAAGCAAGTTTACTCGAGAGTCTCTCCAAGCAGCCCCCTTGTTTTTAAGTTCAAGAACAAGGAGATAATAAGAATTGCTATATTTCCAAAAAAAACAATAAATGCGGCAGAGTTTAGTGTTGAGGAGTATCAAGGCGACATTGAAGAAGATGAGGTAAACTACTATTCTTTGGATACAAACATTGAAACAGAAGATATAGAGAAGATATTTGTGGAGTTTAGAGTCCCTAAGAATTATTCAGGAAATTTAAGCCTTTATGTTTTTGAAAATGGATGGGAAGAGTGGGAAGACTCGCAAATAAAGGTTAGCGGAGAAGATAAAGAATACGTTTATTACCAGGCGTATGTCCCTTCAATAAAAAAGATAGCCTTGGTTGGAAAAGAAGAAGGTGCATTTAAGGATTTTCTTAGGATTTTTGGCTAGAAGTCTAATGAATTGTTTTTATTTATCACATAAATATAAAAAACTTTGGAATTATTCTCTAGTTTTTGATAAGAGATTTTTTCATAGATTTTCTTTTTTCTAAACCTTAGGTTAAAAGGAATTTCGAAATATTTAGTTGATCTTTCTCTTCCTCTTTCAATTATTCTTGCCTCTTTTTCGCATAATTCTGGGCAGAAAAGGCAAACATTGCGAAAACCATTTTTTAAAGCTAAAGCTTCATTGACTTCCAATAACACCCGGTATAGGAAGTTGTTGTTCGGTAAAACTTTAGAACTTATTATTTCCCCCATTTTTACTACTCTTAATTGATACTATGCTTTAATATTTCTTGGATAACTTTATTTAAAAATTTATCCTTAATATTAGATAGGAGTAAGAATAATTGCTTATTTTTTAAAATTTGAAAAGATTTAAATACTAAAATAAGTATTTATATTCATGGGAAGAATACTTGGAACAAAAACAACAAAAGAGGGCAAGGTAATTTTTGAAGTTGAGCTGGGATATGAGGAGGCTTTGCAATTAAAAGGGTATATTAATAATATCTGTGTTTTTTCTGAAGATGCTGCTGAAATCAAGACGAATTTGTCTCAACGAGGGAAAAATGAGGCAACGAAATATTTTTTAATTCCAAGAGAGTTAAGGAGTAATTTGCGATTTAATGAAAAAGTAAAATGCCAGAAACTAGAAACAGACACAAAGATTATTTTTGTTTATGTTGTTGATAAAATAAGGATTTAAAAATGGCAAATAAAGCAAAAAATACCGAGTTTAAAATTGAAAGAGAGAGTCTTGGGATAAAAGGGGTTGATGAGATGATTGAGGGGGGCATTCCTCGAGGAGCAATAATTGGATTAAGTGGCCCTCCGGGAGTTGGAAAAAGTATTTTTACACTGCATTTTTTATTAGAAGGGGCTAGAAAAGGAGAGAAATGCGTTTATATTAATTTAGAAGAGCCGCAAGAGAATATAAATAATATGATAAATCAGTTTGAATTTTCTAAAGAGTTTATGAATCTGGTTAAGGAAGGCAGGATAGTAATAAAATGTTTTACATATCCGGAATATGAGAAAATTTATTCTGATTTGTTCCAGAAAATTAAAGAGGATGAGGAAATAAAAAGGATTGTTATAGACAGCTTTAATTGTTTTTTCTCTGCCAGTTTTAGCCCAGAATCATTAAATATCGGGCAGGAAGTTAATATAAGGAGAATGATAAACCAGGCTTTTTCAATGTTAAGAAAGAAAGGCCTTACTTCTTTATTGGTTTTAGAGATGCAATTGGATAAGCAGCCACGTTTTTATTACAATGTCCCTCATTTAGTTGATGGGATAATAAACTTGGATTTTTTGGAATTGGGGACAATAGAAAGAAGAATTTTCATCCCAAAAATGAGATGGACAAACCAGTTTAAAGAGAGCAAAAGTTTTGACATAAACAAGAAAGGTATTGTTGTGCTGAAAGAAGGGTAGATTTTGAAGAAGAGAGATTTAAAATGGTAATAAAAAATGCCAAAGATTTTTTTATAAATAAAATCATTTTTCCTAACGTCTTGATTACTGATCGGCCAGGGGTTATTATTAGTAAAACTCTTGGAATTTTTGGTAATCGGAAGAGAAGAATGATTTATGATTTTGAAGATATATTCGCGAGCCTTCAACGAGAGACACTCGCGGAGCTGGGAAATGGCCGGGCGTCTGACCTTTTTTATAAAATCGGGAAAGACGTAGGAACGCAATATAGTTTCTTCTTCAGCAAACAAAAAATACCTACTCTTTTTTTGCAGTCGTTCATAAACTACACTTTTTCAAGGTTGGCAAGTGTGGGGATGTCTTTTGCAAAATTTATTTCTTTTGACCCTAAAAATATCTCTCTGGTTTTAGAAGGAGAAGAGAATATAATTTGCAGGCAAACAGGAAATGCCTCGATGTTTGCCGGTTTGGTCAGTGGAGTTCTAAGTTCTTTATGTGGGGAAAACATAGAAGCAGAGGCCAAATGCATAGATTGCAGCAAGAAATGCCGAATAGAAGCTAACCGGGACATTTCTGTAAAATATCTCCCGTCGCTAAAAGAAATCGCTCCTTTAAAAAATTATGACTCCTTAAATTTTCCATCAAAAATAAATTTGCCAAGCAAATTGCCGGCATTAAATGACTTCTATAACTTTAAAAAAATAATCCATAAAGATACAAAATTTTATTTTAAGGGAAGGGTTTTATTTTTTTCTGAGGCAAATATGCCAGGAATCGTAGCCAAAAATTATGAGGATAATAAAAAGCTTTTTGAAAATGCGACAATTAAAAGCGCAGAGAGTTTAGCCCTAGATTTATTCAGGGAGACTGGAAAAACAAAGAATAAATTAAATTATCTGCAAGGCTTATTATCTGCTTTTGGTTGGGGAGTTCCGTATTATTATAAACGAGAATCTAATCAAGTAATTTTTAAGTTTTTATATTCCCCTATAAACCGATACGGTTCTCTCTATCAGGCCTTGGAGTTAAATGGATTTCTTAACGCGATATTTAATAAAAAATTCAGGATAAAAAGTCTAGAAACAAAGTATAATCCGGTTGTGACAGAGATTACGTATTCTTAACAAATTTTTTTATGTCGGGAGTTATAAAAATAAGAAAAAGAAGAGCAAGTATTAAATCTAAGGAGATTATGTAGTAATTTGAGGTTTTATCTATTACGAATGCAAGAGAGAAAAGAATAATTGTTAGTCTTGTTATTTGCATCGCTAAGATATCTTTTTTCATATCTGTCAAAATAAACACGATCAAATGTATGAGGTAAATTAAACAAAGGACAATTATATATTTTGTAGATAACTCAAAGATCAAAAAACTAATTAGCATAACAAAAAAAGAGAGGCGTATGAAAATTTTAGTTACTGTTCTTGGATCTTTTAGGATTGTTGCGTAAGTTCTATAGCCTCTTTTTTTGTCTTCTTTTGAATCTTTTTGATTTCTTGCGTTTCCTAATAGCCAGATAAAGATATAAAGAATTCCTGCTAATTTTAATGCGAGTAAAAAGTTTAGGTTTACTAGAAGTGAAGATGCAAGAACGGGTATTGCTGCATGAGTAAATCCAAGAACTGTTGCGTCTCCAAATAATATTTTTCTAGAAACTGTATTGTATATCAATCCAAGGACCAGTTCGATTATGACTGTTATGAAGATTATCAAATTTGTTAAAGAGAGGAGAATTGCAGATATTACTAAAAGAATCATAAACTTCTTGTAATATTCTGGCAGGCTGAAGTCTTTATCCCTCTTGGCATTGTGTATTCCGGAAACAGAGTATAACAGAATACAGCAAATACTTAATATTAATATATCGGCGGTTATTTTGTTTGCAAACGTTGCAGGAACTAGAATTAAAGAAACTATATAGAAAGCCCGCTCGACTCTTGTTGCTCTTAGAAGCGTAAGAAAATTACCTTTTTTCATATATTTTTTATAATAAATTTACCTTTTATTTCTAATTTAGGTAACTGGATAAAAAAGAATCTAAATTATCCATGATGAGCCCATTTTTGCATGATATTTTCAATAAATTTTATCCCTTTTTATTTTCAGTTCTAATATAAACAAAATGAGGTACGATGTTGTTATTGTTGGCGCAGGAATTGCTGGATGCGGATTGGCTTATAATCTAAAAAGATTAGGATATAAAGGAAGTGTTCTGGTAATTGATAAAGAAAAATTAAACGTAAAGAATAAGAGCTATAGGATTACTTTTAAAGACACTGTTGAGAAGTATAAATTGCCCTACGAAAAAGATTATTCTTATTTGAAATTCCATCTGCCAGGAGGAGAAATTATTGATATAAAAGTTAAATCTTTTTTATTAGAGTATGGGAAAACTTGTAAATTTTTGTTACAAAATTCTGATTGTGAGTTTAGAAACGAGCAAGCAATTAATGTCAAGGAGAGTAATTTAGTGAGCGATAAAAGTTCTTATGATTTTAAATACTTAATCGATTGTTCTGGAAATAATTTTTTTGTCAAGAGGCTTTTGGGAGAAACGCTTCCTATGAAATATTGGGTTGGTTTTTCTAAAATATTAGAGTCCCAAAATAACAGAGTCAGGTCTTTTCATTATTTTTTTCATGAAGATGGTTGTTTTGAAGACATTTATCAAGTTAAAGATGAATTAATGTACGGGTATTGGAAATATACAAACGATGCGGATTTAAAGTTAGAAGGTGAATCTAGGTATGATTTTGTTGAAAATTTAATAGAAGGAAAAAAGGTTATAAAAAAATTTGTTAACGTAGTTCCTTGCGCCCCCATGTTCCCTTTAATTAAAGAGAAAATCGCATTTTTAGGAGATTCTTTTGGGAATGCAACAACCTCTTCTGCAGAGGGCATAAAACCCATCTTAGACTCTTCAGAAATTCTTGCAGAAGCTATAATGCAGTCAGATTTAAAGTTTTATGAGCGAGTTTGGAAAGATAGATATTTGAATTCATATATACGATTCCTTGCATTAAAGATGGCAAGGTATCCTGACTCTCCTTTTTGGAAAAGCCTTAAAGAGAGATTCTTACCAAAGAATTTAGCTATTTATGATTATCTAAAGAAAGATCCTTATACTTTATTTAAAATATTAAGAAATGATGGCTCTTTTGAGATGCCTGCGGAATTTAAAAAGTGCTTTAGCAAACTAAATTATGTCATTCTCGCATCAATTTATCTGAATCTTAAATTAAAATATGCTATGATGTAAAAATGCTTGAGGAAATAGAAATAAAAATTAAAGAGAAGCTTGAGTTTGTTGATATAACCGGGAGAGTGAAAGAGGTTGTTAAAAAGTCAGGGATAAGAGAGGGTTTTGTAGTTGTTTTTACAACCCATACAACTTCTGCAATAAGAATTAATGAAAATGAGAGGTTTCTTATAGAAGATATGAAGTCTTTTTTAGAAAAACTTGCTCCCAGTTCAGGTTATTATAAACATGATAATATTGCAGAGAGAGAGTGCCCTCCAGATGAGAGAATCAACGGGCACTCTCATCTGAAAGCGTTATTGCTGGGGGCTTCTGAAACAATTCCCATAACAAATGGGGAGATATGTTTAGGGAAGTGGCAGTCTGTTTTTTACGTTGATTTAGATGGCGGAGACCGGAAGAGAAAGATTTCATTGCAGGTTTTTGGAGAGAAAAATGCTGGATGAATATTTAAAATCAAAAGCTGAATTTGTAAATACAAAACTGGAGAGCTTTTTGCCTAAAGAGATTGATGCAGACTGGATGAAAGACAATTTTCCTTATTATAGCGGAGATCCGGGAATGATAAATGAGCTTATGAAGCCTGTTTGGGACTTATTAGATCGAGGGGGAAAGAGGTGGAGGCCGGTTTTAATGATGTTATGCTGCGATGTTGTCGGTGGAGGGTCTAAAATAGAAGAGCTTATTCCTGTTGTGGAAATAATCCACAATGGTACTTTAATGGTTGATGATGTTGAAGACGGCTCTGACATAAGAAGGGGAAAGCCTTGTATCCATAAGATTTTTGGAGAGGATGTTGCTATTAATACAGGCAATATGATGTACTACCTTCCTTATTTAATAATAAAAAAAATAGACCTTGATAAAAAGACAAAATTAGCTATTTACGATTTAATTAATGAAGAGATGTTGAAATTGTCTATAGGCCAGGGCATGGATATCTATTGGCATAGTGGGGGGGAAAATATCAGCGAACAACTTTATCTGCAAATGTGCGCTTTTAAGACAGGAACTTTAGCAAGAATGTCAGCTAAACTTGGGGCATTATTAGGAAATGCTAATAAGAAACAGGTGAAATCTCTTGGAAAGTTTGCCGAAACAATCGGGATTGCATTTCAGATCCAGGATGATATCCTTAATATAACTAATAAAGAATGGGGAAAGGAGTTTGGAGAGGATATCACAGAAGGAAAAAGGAGTTTAATGGTTATAAGGGTTTTAGAAAAAGGAAGCAAGGAGGATAAAAAAAGGTTGTTAGAGGTATTGTCTATGAAAACAAAGGATGAAAAATTGATTAATGAAGCGATTAAGTTAGTGGAGAAGTACGATGCAATAAATTATGCAAAAAAGAAAGCTGAAAAATTAGTTGAAGACGCATGGGAAAAGCTTGATTTTTGCATTGCTTCTTCGGACTCAAAAATAAAATTGAAGATGTTTGCAGATTTTCTTGTGAACAGGGAGATTTAAGATGGAGCAGGTTGTTTTGCTAGACGAAAATAATAACGAGATTGGAATTGGAGAAAAAATTAAGGTGCATGAGCAAGGGAAACTTCACCGTGCATTTTCAATATTTGTTTTTAATAGCAATAGAGAGTTATTGTTGCAGAAAAGAAGCAAAAATAAATATCATTCAGGAGGGTTATGGAGCAATACTTGCTGCAGCCATCCAAGGCCCGGTGAAAAAATAGAAGAAGCTGCGCACAGGAGATTAAAAGAGGAGATGGGGTTTGACTGCAAACTGAAAAATGCATTTAGCTTTAATTATAATGTAAGGCTTGGAAATCTTTTTGAGAATGAGCTTGATTATGTTTTTATAGGAAAATTTAATGGAAGTCCATTTATTAATTCTGAGGAAGTTGAGGACTGGAAGCGGATAAGCCTGGATGAGTTAAAAAGAGAGCTGGAAGAAAATTCTTTTAATTACAGTTACTGGTTTAAAATTGCTTTTCCAAAAGTTATTAGTTTTTTAGGGAAAAAATGAGCTTCTTTATTCAAAAACAGAATGTAACTCTGTTGATATATATTTTTGACCTGTAGGTGAGTAAGCCTGTTTTTTATAGAGAACTGCGTAGCTTGCATTACATTTATGTCAGAAAAATTAAACTGCATCCTTAAGGATGCAGAAGTTGCTTTGCAACTTCGTATTTTTCTGAACATCCCAAAAACGAGCGCCTATCACAAACCGCACCTTTTACAGGTGCGGTGGCGCATCGTTTTTCTGATTTTGCAGTTCTCTATCTGTCTAACTGCACTAAATCGTCATCTAACTCATGCAGTTATCCATAATAAGATTTATATAAATAAGAATTATTTTAAGAGTATGAAAATAAAATCTCTTCCCTTGGATGATAGGCCAAGAGAAAAATTAATTAAGCACGGGGCAGAAAATCTAACGAATTCTGAACTTTTGGCGATAATTTTGAGAGTTGGAAATAAAAAAGAGAATGTTCTTGACTTATCAAATAAACTGTTCAATAAATATAATATTAGATCTCTTTCCAGAGTTGAAATAAGTAAGTTGAAAAAAGAGATGGGAATAGGGAATGTTAAAGCATGCCAGATTATTGCGTGTTTTGAATTGGGAAGGAGATTAGCTGCATTTAAGAAAGAGATTCCTATGATAAATGAGGCAAAAGACATAGCTAGAATTTTCATGCCTGAAATGAGTGCCCTGAAACAAGAGCATTTTAAAGGAATTTATCTTAATTCAAGAAAAAGAATAATAAAAGAAGAAACAATTTTTGTAGGTAGTTTAAATGAGTCTGTCATTCATCCAAGAGAGATTTTTAAAATAGCTTTAGATGAAAATGCTGCTGCTTTAATTTTGCTCCATAACCACCCTTCTGGAGACCCCACACCAAGTGAGTTTGATATTGAAGTTACCAAAGAATTAGTGAAAGCAGGAGATATTTTGGGAATTAAAGTACTGGATCACGTTATTTTAGGGGAAAATAAATACTTAAGTTTTAAAGAAGAAGGGTTGATTTTTTGAATGCCTGTCAAGAAGCTTATTTTTCTAATTCTTCTTTTATTCTCATTCCCTTTGGTGTTAATTGATAAAGCCTTCCGGTTTTTTCTTTTGGATTCAGGCATTTTGCAATTTTCTTTTTTTCAAATGCCCGTAAAATATCGCTTACGTTATTGAGCCCTAGCCGAGTTTCTTCTTTGATTTGGGTTGGTATTTTAGGCTTGCTCATAACTTTAATAATTTTTCTTCTTTGCTTTCCACGGACTACCCAAGGATAATCTTCATCCATTGCTAAAGGTATAAATGCGGTATAAAAAGCTTTACACTTAATCTATACCGAAATATTTAAAAAGAGCACTGTCCTTTTATAAGGAGTAAATTCATAAAAATGGAAAAAACAATTAAAGATGTTGAAGAAGGCCTTAGAAATGTTCAGTTATTTGTTTTTAATATAAGAAGGTTTTTTTGTAAGCGCCCGAAAATAGCTGAAGAATACAAGAAATTTCTAGAAGAGGAAGAAGACCTGATAGGTTAGAGTTTCTTATAAATTGTCAAATATAATATATATTTTATTAGCATTAATCTAGGATAAAAATTTATATAAACTTTTTATTTATAGTAATTTATGGAGTCGGCGATAAAAGAAATTGAAACAAGCTTAGATAAATGCCAGGAATTTGTTTTTAAACTAAGGAAATTTTTCAGGAAAAATCCAGATATTTCAGAGAGATTTATTAAGTTTCTGCAGGAAAAAGAAGAGCTTATTTTTTGATTGTCGAATTGGCTGATGAACTATCCTATCATCTTTTTCACTTTTTCTATTAAGTCTATTTTTGTAAATGGCTTGGTTATATAGTCTGAAATTCCTGCTTTCTTAAGCTCTTCCATCCTTTCTGAAGATACAGGTATTGCGCTTAAAAAGGCGAACTTTGATTTTACTCCTTTCTTGCTGAGTGCTGCGAAAATATCCCAACCAGACATATCCGGAAGCATGATATCTAAGAGAATAAGGTCAAATTTCTCTTTTTTAACTAGTTTTAAACCTTCTTTTCCGCAGGAAGCTGTTTTTGTCTTACATCCTGCATTATTAAGAATTATTTTAACTGCTTCTGCTGTATCTTTATTATCTTCAATATATAAAATTTTTTTCATGTCGAAAACGGAAACCTCGCACTTAAGTGCGTGTGTTGGAATGCTCGGTTCCGTTTTCGGGCATCCCAAAAACGAGCGCCTATCACAAACCGCACCTTTTACAGGTGCGGTGGCGCGTCATTTTTCTGATGTTACTTTTTTAGCTCTTTTATTTCTTTTTTCAGCTCATTCATTTTTAATTCTCTGCCAATCATCAGTTTGTCTAGCCTTTCAATTTCTTTTTCTACTTTCTTTTTTTCAGTCACGTCCCTGAATATGCCAATTGTTGAGATAAATTTTCCGTTGGCCATCTTTGGAGAAATATTTCCCTCTACAAATATCTCTTTTTTATTTTTTGTAATAAAAATTGGATTTACATTCTCTAAGGATTCTCCTGTGCAGACTTTCTTAAATAATTCCATACAGTGTGCTTTTTGCTCCTTTTTTATAATATCCAACAGATTTAAATTTTTAATTTCCTCTTCTGAATAGCCCATTACTTCTTTCCATTTTTTATTTACATAAATAAAATTGCAATTTTTATCTACACTTTGTATAAGGTCATTTGCGTTATCCAAAATTTCTTTATATTCTTTTTCTGTATATTTTATTCTTTTGTTTATTTCATTTGCAAGCCCTGCAAATTCATTGTTTTGGCTTAGGTAAACTTCCCCATTTTTTTCAGATATTGCTGTTTTAATTTTTTCAAGAGGCCTTATAATTGATAGAGAGACAATCAAACCTGTTGTTATTATTAAAATAAGAGAGCCAACAAGAAAGAACACAATTGAGAGTGAATTTATTTTTAGATTTGATAAGTTAGCTTCTGAGCTTATTACCCTTGCAGTTATGTTCTCGTTTGCATAAATAAATAGAAAATATCCACTAAGAGAGACTATTAGGAATATTGTAAATAAACCTAAAAAAATTTTAGATATTATCTTCATTTTTCCCTCTTTTTATTTGAATAAGAAGGGGGCTCTTAAATATTTCACGATGCTTTTTGGATAACCTTCTTAAATTGTTGGATAAAAACAATTCTTTTTGTAGCTTTTTATAAGAATTCTTATTTAAATATTCTTTGTTAAATAATTAAACTTTTTATAAGCATTTTATTGTGTAATTCAACATGCCCCTAATTTCTCACTCTTTTTTTTACTATCTCGTGAATTTTTAATTTAATTTTTAATTTTTCTATTAATCTTCTTAGAATGAGTGTTATAAATATGAGGATTATTAAACTTGCAATTATCAATAAAGTTATAGTTATTTTTATAGGTGTTTTGCTCTCTTTTTTTATTATTTCAAATGAGTCTTTTCCTTTTGCTTCTTCTTTATTATTTACAATAAGCTGGACATCCAGTTCATAATCTCCTTCGGGAGTATTTTCTGGAATTTTTATATTCCCAACAAAAGAAGCCTGCGTCTCTATTGCAAGTGTTTCTGATTTTGAGGTGAGGGTATTTTTTTGGGAGTCTAGAATATTATAATTAAGAGTTATATCCATTCTTTGTTGTCCTGCAAGATTTAGTATTTTTGTTGTGAACAATAAATCTTCTCCCGCCTGCATGCCTTTATGTGCATCTGCAATATGGACTTCCAGATTGAATGGATTTTCTTGGGCTGATGCTAAGTTAAAAAGTATCAGGCTTATAATGGCAAGTTCAATAAATAAGGTCTTCTTTTTTTCTTGTTTTGCTTTCATTTTCCTCTTTTTCCACTTTATCAAAGAAATTGAATATTTTATTTAATAATTCTTCGCCTTTTGTTGATGGGCTGAAAGCTATTACCCTGACCTTGTTCTCGGAAGCATAATCTGTAATTTCTTTTACAAAAGCAGCTACTTTATTTTCATCATTATATATTAAAAGAGTGGAAAGTGCATCAATTATTAGGAATTTTTCCCCTTTTATCTCTTTTATAAAACTAGATATTGCGTAACTTAATTTTTCTAAATCCCTTGGAGAAATGTGAAGAACATCCTCCTTTTGCTTTTCAGAAGTCACGCAATCTATAAAAAATATTTTTTCAGTTTTTATTCTATTTTTCTTTAGCGTTTCTTCTATACTTTTTTGGGTTTTATTTAAAGAAACGTAAATGCCTGTGCAGTTTTGCATAGAGTTTACTGTCTTGTTTATTTTTTCTTGTAGTTTTTCTACGGGGGTAATTATTAAAGTGGAACTCATTTTAATATTATAAATAAATTACAGCTTAAATATCTTTATTCTGTCATCTTTTTTATTCTCTCAATCAAGTCTTCTTTTGTAAATGGTTTTGTAATATAATCAGAAACTCCTGCTTTTTTAAGTTCCTGCATTCTTTCAGAAGAAACTGGAATAGCACTTAAAAACGCAAATTTTGCTTCTGTTTTCTCTTTGCTTAATGTTGCAAAAATATCCCGGCCAGACATGTCCGGAAGCATTATATCAAGCAAAATCAGGTCAAATTCTTCTTTTTTAATCAGTTTTATGCCATCTTTTCCGCAAGAGGCTATTTTTGTCTCATATCCTGCATTATCTAAAATTATTTTAACTGCTTCTGCTGTGTCTTTATTATCTTCAATATAAAGTATTTTTTTCATCTTTTCTTTTCTTTCTGTTTTATGAATTCTTTTATCTGCGAATCAACCTTAGCAAAAGGGTCTGGAATATCTTTTTTATTTATCCTAGAATCTGATTTTTTTATTTCAGACTTTATTGGAAGTGTAAAAGTGAAAGTTGTTCCTTTTCCTTCAGTGCTTTTAACATTTATTGTTCCTCCATGAGCTTCTATAATTTTTTTAGTTATTAATAGCCCCAATCCTGTGCCCCCATATCTTCTTGATATTGATGCATCTACCTGGTAAAACTTTTGAAAAAGGTTTTTTATTTTATCTTGCGGAATTCCAACTCCGGTATCTGTCACTTGTATTTTTATAACCTCTTTGTCTTTGTTGGCTTTTATAGTTATAAATCCTTTTTCTGTGAATTTTATCGCATTAGTAATAAGGTTATTTAAGATTTCTTTTATTCTTAAATCGTCAGCTTCTATTGCCGGGAGTTTTTCTATTTTTGTGATTATTTTAAGGCCTTTTTGATTTGCAAGGATTTGTAATTCATCAACTACATTTTTAATTAATTTTTCTAAATCAACTCTTACTCTTGCCAGTTCAAATCTCCCAGAATCCATTCTGGCTATTTCAAGAATGTTCGAAATGAGCATTTTTAGATTATTCGAATTTCTTTTTATTGCTTCAAGGCTGTTTAGTTCTTCTTTTGTTAAGTTATCTTTCATATCCTCTAAAACATCTAAATGAGCCATTAATGCTGTAAGGGGTGTTTTAAGCTCATGCGAAACAATATTGAGAAATTCTGATTTTGTTTTATCAAGACTTTTAAGCTCTTCATTTGCCTTGCTCATATCCTCCATTATGTTTAGAATAGCTGTTTTCGTGCTATTGATGTCTTTTATTTTTTTATTTAGTTCGCTTGTTTTTTTATTTACTTCTTCCTCTAACTTTTTGCTATGCTTTTTTTCAGAGGCAACTAATTTTGCCTGGTAGATCTTTAAATTGTCTGCCATTAGTTCAACCGAGCTTATTAATTCTTTAATCTCTCCTTTTGCATTCATGTCTATCTTTTTACTGAAGTTTCCTTCTCCGATTTCTTTTGTGATACTTACTAGTTTAGAAAGTGGGCGGGTAATGTTTTTAGATAAAATCCTGTTAAATATAATAATAGTCAAAATAAAAAGGAGGCCTGTTGACCAAATCAAAATTAGAAAAATATTAAGAGTGTTTATTCCCTCTTTGTAAATTTCTCTTGGAAGAGTTGTTTCGACAATAACTGCCGGGTTTTCTTCTATATCTCTTATTAGGAAATAGGTCCTTATGTCTGTCTTATTTTTTTCCAGATACTCGCTACTATATTTTAGCGCCTCTTTTGCTTCTAGATTTTTGGATTGTTCATAGGAAAACATGTTTATCTCAACCCAAACTAAACTTTCCAACTCTTTTATCCTTTTTTCATCTAACTTATACCCTGTGGCTAAAAATCCTGTGGAGGGGCCTTCCTTGTCGCTTTTTAATATGGGCTGGGAAGAAACAATTAAAAAATGATTTTCTAGGACTTTTAACCCAGTTACGTTTGTCGTTTCGAATTTTTTATAATTATTAGACAAGTATTCTTTTATGCTTTTTACTTCAGGTTCTGTTAGTTTTGTGTTGTTTATAAAATAAAATATGTCTCCGGATGCATTTGTAAAAGACATAAATTCAATATTTAGATTAGTCAGTGTCTCGTCATTTAAATTTGAGGCTATATAGTCAGGATATTTATTTTGTATAAATAAATAAGTGTCATCCCATTCTGCCCAATCCATAGAACTAGACCTCAATATTTCAAATTCTTTGTTAATAGCTTCTTGGACTCTTTTGCAGTTAATATTTGCATTTTCATTTTCTAGTTTCGAAAAGCCTTTGTTTATTGTAAAGTAGGAAAACAAGGAGATTATAATTAGCATGCTGAGGGTTATGGAAATATTTATTGCAATCATCTTGTTTTGGAGGTTCATCTTAGTCTGTTTGATATTTTGGAGGTAGGTCTTGTTGATTTAACAATGCATTTACTTCTTTTTTTAATTCAACCATTTTAAGCTCTCTTCCCACTGCAAACTGGTTGAACTTTTCAAGTTCTTCTGCCCTTTCTTTTAATTCTTTTTCTGCCTTTTTTTCTCGAGTTATATCCCTTACTGTTGCCTGCAGGAATTTTTTTCCTTTAAGTTCAAGCCTTGTTAAAAGTACAGTAGCAGAGAAATTTTCGCCCCCGAATCTTTTATGAGTCCATTCAAAGAAATTAGAGCCTTCTTTCATAGCTATTTCAATCATTTTTTTAGCTTCGATGTCAGAGGGCGCGCCATCTGGCTGGTATTTTGGAGAAAGCTGCCAAGGTCTAAGGGAAATAAATTGTTTTTCATCTTTTGCTTTGAACATCTCTACTGTTGCTCGATTTCCAGAAGTAAATTTCCAGGTTGGAGGAGCAAGAGTCATTATAGCATCTCTAGAGCTTTCAAATAAAGACTTATATTTTTCTTCACTTTCTTTTAACTCTCTTTCTGCTTTTTCTCTCTCGGTTATATCTTCTCCGGTGCTTATTGTCCCAGTTATTTTCCCTTTGCTATCTTCTAATAGGGTGTTGTGCCAGGAAATCAATTTTTCTTCTCCTTTTTTTGTGACGACTGGATTCTCAAAAAATTCTGTGTATTTTAATTCTCCTTTCATTAATTCATTAAATATTGCTTGGACTTCTTTTCTTTTTTCTTTTGGAATGCAAGCATCAAACCAATTCTTTCCAATCAGCTCTTGTTTTTCATACCTAAGAAGTTCACAGCTTTTTTTATTTATGTAAATAATTGTTCCGTTTGAATCCAGAGAGACAATTAAGGAATCAATCAAATCTAATAATTCTTCAGCTGGCTTATTATAAATTCCTTTCATCTTCCCTCTTTTTTATAATCTATTTTTGAAATTTTCAATTTCTGCAAAAACAGGCTTTGGATTTTCTGTTTTTAAAGTATCAATTATCTCATTGAACAGCTGTATTGGGGAATTTTTTATTAAAGAGTTGTGAGAGAAAGTGAAAAGCTCTTTGTTTTCAATAAAATTATGCAGCTCTTTCTTTTTTTGGGGAGAATGGAAAAATGAGTCCATCTCATCTACATCTTTAAATCCGTAAAGTATTGCGTGAGTTAAGCTTCCGTGAGGAAGCCTAAACACCTGGATAATGTTTGGATTTTCTAAGAGCTTTTTTTCTGTTTCAAGTTCTCCTTTATCCAATCCTTCGGGGGTTAATTTAGCTAAAGCAATTGCAAAAGTTTTAATTCCAAGTTTTGAATAATTAAGATTTACTGTATAAGATTCAATCAAGTTTTTTTCTAGTTTTCTTCTTATCTTTCCTACTGCCTGGCTTGAAATTTTTAGTTTTTCTGCTATCCGGGAATCAGAGACTCTCGCATTTTCTAATAAAAATTTCAAAACTTTTTTTTCGTTTTTTGTCAGGTTCATTTTCTTCTCTTTTTTCTTACTTTCAAATATAAATTATTAGGTCAATTATAGTTTATAAATTTAACTATACTTCATTAAACTAAAACACACTTATAAGTTTAAAGTTTCAACATTAAACTTATATTCTTAATCCAGCTTTCGGTTATTGTTTAGGACGAGCCCTTGAAAGAAACCCTACGGGGTTTCAACCCCGAGATTGAATTTCAAATGTGAAGGGGCGAGTCAGTTTTTACTGAATATTCGTAGCAAACAAGATTTTTATTTCTATGAGAATA
>Ga0315277_10001302_pt1 | contig 36692 bp, 23 predicted proteins | sample YL17G05_15_MG_FD_203695 | JGI IMG/M metagenome (GOLD analysis project Ga0315277, IMG submission 203695) | Sediment microbial communities from Yellowstone Lake, YNP, Wyoming, USA - YL17G05_15 | ecosystem: Environmental > Aquatic > Freshwater > Lake > Sediment | place: USA: Wyoming | collected...
TGTGGCGCTTCCCCAAGACCCCCTCCCCGCCGAGCCCGTGCCGCCAAGTAGAGGCTCACGATGCACAATACACATCCTCCCAAAACCAGGGTTCTTCAGCGGAATCAATAATGAAGACACGGCCCCCTCGTGGCCCCGAGTGCGTCCACGCAGGCAGAAGCCCGCCCTCTCCTGGACCGCAGGAAGCTGGAAAAGGGATATCAGAAGCCGATATCCCCTAATCACTAATCAGGCTCTGACCCCAGAATCCCCCCTAATCAGGCTCTGACCCCAGAATCCCCCTAATCAGGCTCTGACCCCAGAATCCCCCTAATCAGGCTCTGACCCCAGAATCCCCCCAGGGTTCCGTCAAGTGAGTAATTCCTAATTCAAGACGTGCCCCCCAATCCCTCCCCTGAGACGATCTACGGCGGATCTCTAAGCCAATGGACTCCAGAACCACCCGGGTCGTCTCTTGGAAGCATCGTTCCCAAGTGAGTCAAGGGCTGATCCCTAGCGTGGTCCACATGCGAGAACCAGTAGATCGTTTCATCGATCACCCAGGCTTTCTGTGGTGGCGCATGGGACTGGTAAAGATGGCAATATACCCACCTCAGATCCTTCCCGCTAGGACTGAAATTTCGAACGGTTTTCAAGATACGTTCATACCTCTCAGCCTCAACCAGAACTCCATCAATCGTTTCCAAACCAACATGTACGACACTCGGTTTGTTCTTCGGAAGCTGTCGTACGGCCTCGGCAAGATGTTTGCGGATGTCACGGGCTTTCCGTTCGATCGCCCTATCAGCATCACAGTGTCAGAACGCCCCCGCTGCAAAATCCATCGCCTCCAAGAAATGGTTGTTTCCACGACCCTCACCGATCCGGACCATCTCGCCTCCAACAATACCGGTGAAACCTCGGTTCGGGTCTCGGTAGCCGGCGATCAGTTCATTAAGCTGGTCAGAAGGATACTTGACATAGTTCAGGCTGAGATGTCGCCGGGCTGCTTCAAAATCTACAAGTGAGACACTCACTTTCAACTGTTCATTCTCGATCACAGTGCATGGAGGCAGGACTAGTGGGAGTTTCCCGGCGAGTTGTTCGACCAGGAAATCATCGGGCAGAGTCTCCAACTCCTCATGAAACGCAATATCCAAGACAACGGGCATCCTCCGATCTATGAGGAAACCACTCAAGGGCCGCCACATGCGAAGCCACTTCTCCCTCTCCCGCTGACTGTAACCCGAGTTCTTCGAAAGGCGTTTGCATTCAATCGCCCACTCAACTTCTCTTGAACTAGCCCTCAAATCGGCAGTTTTTCCAGAGGGTGACTCGGGTATGAATTCCACTTCTGGCCATCCATTTCTCTTCCATGGGAGAGCGACGAGAATCTCGAATAATCCTGAGTCCGGGTTCGCGGCTTCACCCGAAAGAATACGGCCAACTCTCTCTTCGATACCGCGAATGCTCCTCATCAGCTCGAAATCGGTTCCCAGACGCTCAAAGAGAGGCAGGACTCTTGATCCTTGGATTGGTTCATACTTCGCTGTGTCCGTAAGGGCTATCTCCGCCAGGTAAAGATACCAGCCAATCCTATCGGTGGTGATGGAGACCGACTCCAGCGTTGCCGCATCCTCACGTGAGGCGCGAGGTAAAAGGACAGATTCCAGGTGCTGCTCAATCGCTTCTTTTCTACGATCCCACTCGCCAAGATCCATGAACCCCAAGAACCAATCAAGAGCACGCCGTACCTCTGGGCTTTTCAAGTTTTGTATCACTCGTCAACCTTCTTCATGGCGGATTCACCCGGCATGCTTGATCGCTACGGAGTAGAACGGGCTGACAAAGAGAATCGAAGGCATCGGGTACACTTTCTCGTCATCCTCAATCTCAAAACGGCTTTTTGCATCGCCTCTCGATCCTCATGGGGCGGTTGCGGGCCAGCTCGACCGGAACTGATTATGGGCGGTTGGGGACGGGATGTCAAGGCCCACTTTGCGGTCCTGACCGTCATGCGTGGCCTGTGGCTCACGTCTCAAAGGGGGGTAAGGGCGGCCAGCCCTCAGTTTGATCTTCAGGGAGTCAGCCGTGTCATTCTCAAATTGCGGGATCGGCATTGACTTGTCTCTGATTAATGCCGGGGACGGGGCGGATGAGGCAAGGGGGGAGCAAGGGCCTGCCCTCAAATTAACAATTAGGGGGATATTGCGGCGGGATAGGGTTCGATGGGCTCCAGGTCCTTCCGGTCGTGCTCGTGGGTGTGGTACAGGTCCCACCGCCATTGGCGGTCCATCCGGAATCCGGCGTTCTTCTCGCTCCTGGCGTGCCTGGCGAGGCAACATACTGGCTACACCCGGAGGCTGCTCAGGCCGGCCCAATGTCCCTAATCTGCGATTGACAATGGTTTCTGCCCGAGGGTAGTCTATGGGTCGGCGAACCGAGTAGCAGCAGATGTCCTGTTGGAGGTGAGCAGATGATTGGCTCGACACTCAGAGACGTCAGGGATATCGTCGAATGGCTCCGGCAGACCGAGGAGCGGGTGGGCCGGCTGTACGCGCGGGCGGCGGACGCCTGTCGCGAGGACCCGTCCTTCGCCGGGTTCCTGCGCGGGTTGTCCGAGGATGAGCAGTCGCACTCGGCATTCATGTCGTCGGCCCTGCAAGAGCTTCACGACTCCGGCCACCGGCCTGCGCTGGAAATCCTGCTCGACGGACAGACCCGAGGCGCGGTCGAGGACCTGCTCGCACATTTCGACCGCCTGCTGAGCGGGACAACGGTCGGGAAGAGGTCCATCATCGAATATGTGGCTCGTGCCGAGGCGTCAGAGCTGAATCCGATCTTTCTCTACGTGGCCGAGCAGTACCGACAGATGAGCCGGGAAGGCGAGCGGATGACCAGCGAAGTAGAGAGACATCTGCTGCACATCCAATCTTTCATCGATGATCTCGGGCCCGGCCTGAGACCTTCCGTGAACGTCGGCACGCTGCCACTCGTTGGAGAGGACCGGTTCCTGGTGGTCGAAGACCACGGCCCGCTGCGGAAGCTGATGGCGTCGCTTCTCGCTCGCCGGGGGACGGTCGATACTGCCTCCGAGGGCGGCGAGGCCTTGGAGAAGCTGCGAGCCCATTTTCACACCTGCGTCGTCACGGACCTTCAAATGCCGGGGATCGACGGCCGTGAGTTCTACCGGCGAGCGGTCGAATACGACCCGCATCTCAAGGACCGATTCCTCTTCTGTTCCGCCGACGTGACGCTGGGGAATGAGGATTGCATCGGGAAGCATGGCCCGCCTCTTCTGCGCAAGCCGTTTGCGGTGGACGAGTTCTACGCTGCGATTGATAGGATTCTGAGACGCGGACCAAACGCACGCGGGCGTCCTTTCAACTAGCAGGCCAAGGCAAGCCAATGGGGCCGGATCGGGAGCCAACGGGAGCGAGAAGGGAGCAGTGGCCTGCCGTCAAACTGAGATCACGATGTCTCGCGCTGTGGCGTCCCAGGAATTGCGCCTGATTCACGGCGTGGCCGACGTGACGGCAGCCGTATATTTCACGTTGGTTATCTCGCTCCAAAAGCGTATAATAGTATGGTCCTCACGTAGTGTGCGTGGGCGGAAGACATGGTGGGGCAGCAATGGATATCCCTGCTGAGCACTCGCGCGGAAACACGGGAACCCTGCTGCCGGCGGCTACCGGAGGGGTCATACGATGAAAACGGCAGGATCACTGATCGCTTTGGCTCTCCTGGCGGGCTGGGCGGTTTGGCCAAGCGCCGCTATGGAGATCGCGGCAGATACTACGAGCAAACTCGCCGATGGACGCGCCCAGAGCGACGCTGGTTTCAGTACTCGCACGGGGTCGCTGGACTACCTCGATCTGGACGAGTTCGTCAATGACTGGCTGTGGACGGGCGGGCCGGGTCGCTGCGATGCGGACTTCAGCTTCGACGGCACTGTGGACTTTCTGGATTTTGCCCTCCTTGCCCGCCGATGGTCCGATCGAGAGAAGTCTGTTGCGATTCTTGTCGATTCGAGCACGTATGCCGGTGCGGCGAGCGAAATCGACAGGCTGGGAGCGGATATCGGCCACGATCTGGACGTCGATGTATTCATCTGTCCAAATGACTGGCGCGACGCCGCCGATGTCAAGGGCGTGCTCGTGGAAAGATACGCTCGAAACGGCTTGATCGGAGCGATTCTCATAGGAGACATTCCGACCGCCTATTTTGAGTTTCGCGACACGAGCGAGACGCCTACGGACCGGTACTATCAGGACTTAAGCGACAAGTTCGTCGACTCAGACGGCGACGGCAGGTTCGAGCAGGAGTATTACAGTCTGGAAACGGATGTTACGATGAGGGACATCTGGACCGGCAGGATAAAGCCGCCGGTAGGCGGAGATGAAGGCATAATGCTCGTGAAGCAGTATCTTGACACGAATCACCGATACCGGACAGGCGACCTCGCGTACCCCAGGCGGATGCTGTATTTCGGCTCGATCGCCATCAACCAGGACGGAATGAGCCGGACGGACTATGAACATCTCGTCGGGCAGATCGACGACTATACGGGCCTTTATGAGTCGGACGGCGATGTGAATTCAATTTATGGTATCGATCTGGAAACACAGAAGCAGATGTATCTTGCGGAATTGTCGCGCGGCTGCGAATTCGTACTCGTGAACATTCACGGCACCGCGACGAGCCAGTGGTTGGGCGGCTCCACCAGCGTCTACTCCAGCGAGGTGATCCGTGCACAGCCCAAAGCCCTGTTCACCGTCATGGCCTCGTGCTCCAATGGCGATTTCACCAGGGACGATTACCTGGCGGGCTGGTATCTGTTCGGCGGCAGCCTGGTGGTGATGGCCAACAGCACGACGGCGATGGTTGTCGGCGGCACGTCCGTGGAATTTCTCAGAGATTACATCCCCCTGGGGTTGGGGGTGACATTTGGCGACATGTACAAGAATGATCTAACGTCGCTGTCGACTCATCTGTTCGGTGATCCGACGCTGACCCTCAGGCCGAAACGGACCGGCGATGCGCCCAGGTTGGACTTGGACACGTCCGAATTGGACTTTGGCAGTGTCGCAGGCGGAGCAAAACCTTGCAGAACTGTCACTTTTCGCAATTCCGGCAGCGGCTCGTTGAAGGTCAGCTTCAAGAAAGCCCCGTTCTCGATCGATGGGGAGATGGTCAATCCAGGGTACTGGGATGTGTTCTACTATGAGCATCCGGATACGGGATATCTCTTCAGGGATTTTGAGGTTCCCGCCGGCGACTCAAAGAGCGTCCCGTTCGTCTTCTATCCCAGATCAGATGGACCTGTAGGCAGGTATTCGATGATTATGTTGTTCCAGACGAACGACCCGGAGTCGCCGTACGTGAGAATTCGCCTTTCAGGCAGCGCGCACAGGTCTGGGGACATCATACTCGGTTCCGGCCCGAAATGAGTAGGCTGGCCCCCGGAATTCCCGACCACACCCCTTTGCCTATTCCGCCTTGACCAGCCAGATGTTTCGGTACTGGATGGGGTGGCTGTGGTCCTGGAGTTGGATCGGGCCGGTGATCCGCTGCTGGGCCTTCGGATCGGCCGTCGGGCGCGCAAGTTCGACGTTGTCCTGGATCTTGATGCCGTTGTGGACGACGGTGATGCGCGCGTTCTCCTTGACGCTGCCGTCAGCGTTGAGCTTGGGGGCGCGGAACTCGATGTCGTACGTCTGCCAGGTCTCAGGCGGCAGCGAGGCGTTCACATCGGGGCGTTTGAGGCTGTAGAGCGAGCCGCAATCGCCGGAGGTGTCAACCAGGCCGAAGGAATCGAGCACCTGGACCTCGTACGTGTCGTTGAGGAACACGCCGCTGTTGGCCCGGCCCTGCCCGCGATTGCCCGGCTCCAGAGGAAGCCAGAACTCCACGTGAAGCTGCTTGATGTCCCCGAAGCGCTCCTTGGTCGTGCTGGAGCCCTGCCGGACTCTCGAGGCGCCGTTGTCCAGGACCTCCCAATTCTGATTCGTCCACGCGGCCAAGTCAGTCTTGGCGCCTTTCTTGTAGGGCAGAAGCACAACCGCGCCCTGGGGGGCCTGCAGGCCTTCGTTCGGCGACTTGCGCACGACCTTGTCCAGCTCGAAATGCTGGCCGTACTCGCTGCCGACGGAGAGGTGTCCGTTGTTGATGCCGCCGTGCCAGCGATAGCCGCCGCTAGGGTAGGAGATATCGACGCCCTGGCCCTGGAGATTGCCGTAGACCTCGATATGTGCCCCTTGCCGGCCAGGCCCGGGGCTGACGGCGTCAATGACGATCCGCCAGTCATGCTCGCTTTCGGCGACGACATTCGCGGTAGCCGGCATCTGAGTTTTGCTATCTGCAAAGAATGTCCCCGTGTACTCGCCCATGAAAGAATCCGCCGTGGTTACAGACCCGGCCGCAAGCACGATTGCCAATACAATGAATCGCCCCGACACATGTGCACCCATCGCTATACTCCTTACTCTCATTTGAAATCATGTAGTTCAGCAGGCTCCCATCCTACCTCCGCCCGCGCAAACGTCAAGACCGTCCCCCGGCGGGCAATGTCACAATTCACATTATGCGTAGACGATCCACTATTCTGATGGAAGTTCAAACCGCTTTACGTCCTTTGGCAGTTTCTTCTGCTCAGACTGCAATCGTCGCTCGACCTTCTTTACATCTTCAGCGGGAGGCAGCTTCTCCGGTACGATGCCGCGTCCCTTCAGAAGTCTGCGTATCTCTTCATTGTTCTTGACGTGTTCGGAAGTGATGCAGCCTTCCGTTCCCAGGTTCTGCTGCTTGATGTTGTAGTTCGTGATCTCGTTGGCGAAATCCTTGGCCTTGATCGTGATGGTTGGGAGAAAGTCCGCCAAGGGTCTTCCATCGGGAACGCCCAGCTTGTCCTTCATCAGTCTCGTGGTCTGGCCGCCAAAAAGGGCCGTATCTCCTTTGCTCCGGATTCTGGCGAAGCTCTCGTTGTCCCGTAATCGCTCAAAGATTATGCCGGAGAGTTCCTTTTCAGAGTGAGAGAGTTTCCTTCTGGCGCTGAGTCGTTCAACCTCGGCCAGTCGCTTTTGGATGACCTCCTGCTTGCGGGTCTGTACGGCAAAGTAGGTCTGGGCGAATGCAATCTGCTCTTTGGTTGGGTCGCCGTTCTGCGCGATCAAGTAACAGGCATACCGAGTCAATGCAATGTCATTCGTCGGCCGCTTGGCGCCGGAACCGATATCGACCATTTTCGTGAATTCACGAAAATGGTCGTCTGGCTTGTAACCTGTGGTGCGACAAGCTGTTATGGCTTTCTCAACCACCTTGATGAAGTTCTCCCACCTGGCATATCCCAAGAGCATCTGGAGATCGCGTGCACACCAGAATTCGGTACCCGTTTCTGGATGCGTGCAGATCATGTCCTCAAAGCTAGAATGCAGCCGAACGACGACTTCTTTGTCCATGTCTCCTCTCCTTCTTGTGTATAGAACGGCCCGCTTGGTGGGCACAGTGCCTCGCCTGTGATTCGGTAATACCCGTCTTTCTGATCGCTTGGCCATTACCTACGATAGGAGGATACCATGCTTCAGTCAACAGGGGGTAGAGCACTGTGCGATTGATCTTCATAGGTCGTCCCCAACGGGCGCCGCTTCCCCGCAAGATGTGCTCGCACACTTACGGGGCGGGGGTGCGGAAGGCGTAGAGGGTCTTCATGGTTGTGACGTAGAGGGCGCCGTTGGCGGCGACGGGGCTGCCGGCCATGGGACTGTCCAGCCTGACCGAGCAGAGGACCTGGTCTTGCTTGCTCGCGGCGAAGACCCAGAGTTGTCCCCGCCGGGTTCCGACGTAGACTTTGCCGTCGGCGGCGAGCGTCGAGGCCCAGATTTCGCCCTCGCAATTGTGCGACCAGTATGGCTTTCCCGTCTCGGCATCCACACAGTGCACGTAACCGCCGCAATCGGCGACGAACGCCAGGCCGTTCCAGATCGCCGGCGTCGAGCAGCAGTGCTCCTTCACCGGGTACGACCACAGCAGGCCGGTCTTCGTGATATCGCCGGTGCTGGTGGCGTCGATGCACTGGAGCCACGCCTGCTCCTTGCCCCACCAGATGTCGCCGCCGACGGTGACGTAGAGGCGGTTCCTATAGAACACCGGCATGCTCTTGATGTTGCTCGGGCTCACCTGGCGGTTGGGCATGTGGTCATGGATATTCTCCTTCGGCGCGTTCGGATCGCAGTCAAACCGCCAGACGAGCTTGAGCTTGTCCACGGTCCCTTTCGGCGGGACCGCCGTCACAGGCTCGAAGGCGTAGCACACGCCGTCGCCGCCGCAGAAGAAGACCAGCGTCCGGCCGTTGACCTCGCCCAGCGCCGGCGACGACCAGGTGGAATGGAAGATCTTAGGCCCGATGCCCTCATTCTCGCGAGCGACGAGCCGCCCGGTGGTCTTGTCGAGGACGATCAGGCTCGGGGCGCTCGTCGCGGGGATCATCTTGTGCCTATCGTCGAGACCATTGCTTGTGTTTATGTACAGGAAATCGCCATGCAGGAGTATCGAGCTATGGGCCGAATCATGCTGGTGAACGCCCACCTCCGCGAGCATGTCGAACAGCCAGATAATGTCGGCGTCCGTTCGGGCAACCTCCATCGGCTCATCGGGCCGCGGCGTCATGTGCCGGCTCTCATCCACGTAAGGCCCGTCGTTGCCGTCGGCCTGCCCGTCGAGATCGAGGCACACCACCTCACCAAGGTTCGTGACCGTGTACACGTGGTTGCCCTCAACGGTGGCCGGCGAGCAAATCCCCGTTCTGGGCCAGTCCCGATACAGGGCGGGAACCAGCTTGGGGACCACGAGCTGCCAGCAAAGGCTGCCATCCTTCTCGTCCAGACACAAGATCACGCCCCGGTCGCCTTTGTGGCGATTGTCGCGTGGCTCCTCGTTGTTCGTGCCGATCAGCACCTTGCCGGCGGCGATGACCGGCGTAGACCAGGTCTCTGTCCCCAGCCGGACGGTCCACTTGACGCCGCGTGCGTCGGCCGGATCGATCTTCGTCGGCAGACCCGTCTCCGGCGAGATCATATTGCGGCTGAACCGCTCGCCCCACTGGGGACTGTCCGCTCCGATGGCGATAGCCGCCACCAGCAGACAAAGGACGACGCAAACTGCGCGCCGCCGGGGAAACTCGCGATCAAATGCCATGATGACCCTGCCTACCCAAGATTTCCGACCCTGTGATTCCTTCATCGAAAGCCTGATTCTACAACCGCCTCGACGGAATCACAAGCCCACACAGATGCGCCCAGGCACACCGCGAGCAGGCGGTTGGGTGTTTCCAGTTGCACTTTATGGTCGTTTCGGCCATAATGCGTGTGTGGTCAGTGGCCCGGAACAACAAATTGAGCGTGCGAACGATCAGTATCGACGCGCGGACGTGATAGCTGCGGTCGTAACCATCGCGGCGGGTCTGATTGCCGCCTGGGTTGCCGCCGGATCGACGGGTCTGCTCGCGCATCCGCTGCGCCGGGCGATAGCGCTCCTGTTTCTGGCCGTGGCGATTCTGGCACATCATCCGTTGCGGGGCGCCGGGCGGAGAATGCCTCTTTGGCTCCCGGCGGTTACCTTCGCTGCGGCCGTATATATGGTCACCTTCTCCTCGCCGGTGGCCAACACGATGGCCGTTGCCGTTGTCCTTGCGTATCTCGCCTTCGTCTCGACCGGACCGAGAAGGGATATTCTGCAGGCTGGCTGCGTCGCCGTCGCCATCTTCGGGGTGTATCGATTTGCCGTCATGTCCGTGCCGTGGTTCTGGCTGGGAGCGGACCGGGTCGCCAACAGTCTTGGGAACGTGGCGGGCGGGATCACCGGCAGGCCGCTTTGGGTCGGCCCTACGTTTGCGGGCCTGGATTTCCTGGTTCTCATGGGTGTCCTCTGGGGACTGTATCTGCCCCACACGAAGCCGCCGCGCGTCATGCGCGCGATCTACGGTTTTCTTGCGATTCTCGGGGCCCACCTGACGTATCTTGTCCTGTTGTCTCTCGTCCCCGATCTGCTGCACTTCATGGAGACGCAAAATGTTGCGTCTCTACAGGCGTCTGGGCGGATTGGGCATTTCATCCACGAGGCAGTCCCTTGGAATTTCCTCGCTGTCGCATGCGGCTTCCAGGTCTTGGTCGCTGTGGCCATGTTCCGCTGGTCGGCGTGGGCCGGGGACGCGGGGCGTGCTGCGCTAACCACCCCGCCGGAATCGATGGGCACAGGATTGGAGGGAACAGCTCAGCCGACGCGTTCAAATTTCAAATTTCAAATTTCAAATCTCAAATTTCAGATTTCAAATTTGCCCATTTACGAGGTGGCGGCAGTCCTGGCGGCTGTGCTGCTTCCGCTTTTGGCTGTAGTGTATCCGTCGCCGCTGCGATTGGAGCACAAGAAAGTCGTCTTTTATGAGAAGGGCTTCCTGAACTGGCTCAAGCCGACGCACGGCTCCTATGGGCGGCTGTCGAGCGGCATGTACGGCATGCTTCCGGTGTTCCTCGAAAGCCTGGGGGCCCGGCCCCTGGTGTCGCCCGCGCTGTCGGAAACGGACCTGGAGGATGCGGATGTGCTCGCGATCATCTACCCCGACGAGCCATGGCAGCAAGGGCAGATGGAGCGAATCCACGATTTTGTTCGGCGAGGCGGCTCGCTGCTGGTATTCGGCGAGCACACCACGCGCGATCCCAACGGCAACAATCGCTTCAACGAAGTCCTGGCGCCGACGGCGATGCGCATCGGGTTCGACTGCGCGACGTTTGCCGTCGGCGGCTGGTTGCAGTCCTACGATGCGATCAGTCATCCGACGACGGCGGGAATCGGCGACGACGAGAACCAGTTTGGCGTGGTCATCGGCGCGTCGGTCGATGCGCGATGGCCTTCGCGGCCGCTGCTGATCGGGCGGTGGGGGTGGACCGACTTCGGCGACGACGCCAGTGACAGGGCCATGATGGGCAACGACCGCTACGATCCGGGCGAGAAGCTGGGCGACGTGGTTCTGGCGGCCGAGCAGCCGATGGGGAAGGGCCGGATCATCACATTCGGCGATACGTCGGGCCTGACCAACGCCATCGACGTGTCCTCCTACATCTTCACCTCGCGGCTGTTTGCCTACTTAGCGGGCGCCGGCGCACAGGCGCACGCCGCGTGGCGGCAGATCCTGTCGCTCCTTGCCGGGGCATTCCTCATCGCTCTTGTGTGCAGTCGGCCAAGCCCCGGGAAGACGTCACTCGTCGCCGTTGGTCTGGCTGTCTCGCTGTCGCTCTGGACCTTCACAAATCATGCGAGGACGAGCCTCTCGCCCGACGGCCGGCGCGTGATCCCGAACAATCTGACCTATATCGACAGCTCGCACATCGAGGCCTACAGCGGCGAATCCTGGCGGACCGACGGTGTCGGCGGACTGGCCCTGACGCTGATGCGGAACGGGTATCTGACGCTCGATCTGCCCGAGCTGACGCTTGACCGCCTCGTGCGGGCCGGCCTGCTCGTCTCCGTCGCACCATCGCGGCCGTTCTCTGCGGCCGAGGTAGAAACGGTGAAGACCTTCGTCAATGCCGGCGGCATTCTCATCATCACCGTCGGATATGACCAGGCCGGATCGAGTCGGCCGCTGCTCGATGCGTTCGGATTGCGCGTGGGGACGACCGGACGCGATTCGCCCGAGCCTGAGCCTCTGGGACATTTCAAGTCGCCGTACCTGGAGTCGCAGGACCGGCGAGTTTACGTGCGGTTCCATGCCGCCTGGCCGGTCGCCTGCAGCGATCCGAACCAGCGAGTCATTGCCTATGGGCGGGACAACCGACCCGTGGCGATCCTCCGCCGCTTCGGGGCGGGCAAGGTCCTGCTCGTCGGCGATACGTGCTTTGGGATGAATATCAATCTCGAATGGGAGAATGGGGCGCCCTTCGAGGGCCTGCGGGAGAATGCGGATTTCTGGCGGTGGCTACTGACCACGTTGCGCGATCAGCAGATGTGGATTCCGCCCGCGTTGCAGAGCGGGCAGGCGCCTCCGGCGCCGCCCGAGTCGGGCAAGGAGGCGGGATCATGAGACGGGCGTGGATCGGATTGGCCTTGCTCAGCGCCTCGTGGCTGTTTGGATTGAGCTACTATCTGAACGCCAACTGGCCGGCGTGGATCGTGATGATCGTGCTCGGCACGGCGTTGCTGATCGGCGTTGACATTTCCAGACTGTCCCGGCTCGAGCTGGGGATTGCGGCGGTTCTGACCATCCCGGCAATCTGGCTCATGCCCTGGCCGCACCGAGGGGGTGTGTTGCTCGTGTTCGTGGGGGCTTTGCTTTGCATCTTGCCCATTCCGCGGCCGTGGCCCGCACGGCTTGGCGCCGCAGGTATTACGACCGGCGCCATCTTGGTGGTGCAGTCGCTCGGGATCCTCATTTATGAGTCTGTCACGGCGAGGTCGCACGAGCTGCCGCGATTTCTGGCGCATCTGGTGTACAGCGTGACAAAGTTGATCGGGATCGATGCGGCCCTGGACGGCACGACTGTCGTGATCCACACCATGCGACGACCCCACTACCTCGGGGCCACCTGGGAACTGCTGCTCGATCCGGTTACCTGGTGCTTTCTGCTTGGCGGCGCGGTTCTTCTGATCCTGAGTGGCGCGACCTCTCGTGACGAGAAGCTGCGAATGAGATGGTCGAACCCTCTGACCGCTCTTGTCATCTCGGTGGCACTGTGGCTTCCCATGCGTGCCGGCCTGCTGATCGCCATATTCGCGCACCGCGTGCTGCGGACCGAGTATGAAGCGCCGCTGGTCCTGATGAATCAATTCTGGAATCCCTGGGTGCACCTGGCCCTGCTGACCGGTCCGGTCCTGCTGGCCGTGCGATTTGTCCGCGGGCCGTTACAGATGAGGGCCGATGTAGAGACGCAACATCTTGCGTCTCCGTCTCTCTGGGTTCTTCTCAGGCGCCTGGCGCCGGCAGCTCTGGCTCTTGTCGGTGCGGCGTTGATCACGACGGCACTGTTGTGGGATCCGCCGGGGCCGCGCAAGCAGGGCCGCATCCTGGTGGACGAATTTCACTCCACGTGGGAGCCGACCAACCGGCCGTTCGACACGAACTGGTACGGCCAGGAGTCGGGATACAATTACGCGTGCATCTACGATTATTGCTCTCGCTTCTACACGATGGGGCGTCTGATCACGCGCATCGACGCCAACGCCCTCGACAACTGCGATGTCCTCATCGTCAAAGTCCCGACCGCTCGCTACGGCAGCGATGAGACGGCTCGCATCAAACAGTTCGTGCGCCGCGGGGGCGGTCTGCTGCTCATCGGCGAGCACACGAACGTCTTCCAGACGGGAGTCCACCTCAACGACATTGCGAGCCGATTCGGCTTTCAGTTCCGCTATGATTGCCTGTTCGACATCGACGGGGTATTTCGTCAGCTCTACCAGCCGTCGCTGGTGCCTCACCCGATCGTGCAGCACATGCCGCCGATGGATTTCGCGGTCTCGTGCTCTATCGCCCCGGGCCGCAGCGCCGGCCGGGCAGTCATCCGGTCGACGGGCCTGAGGAACCTGCCCGCCGATTATCACGCGAGCAATTTCTATCCGCAGGTCGAGGACCGGGCCGAGGCACGGTACGGGGCGTTCGTTCAACTGTGCACGACTCGCCGCGGCGCCGGTCGTGTGGCGGCATTCACAGATTCGACGGTCTTCTCCAACTTCTCGACATTTGAGCCGGGCAAGGCCGAGCTGATGCTCGGGATGCTCGACTGGCTGAACTATTGCAATCGGTCGTGGACTCTGCGGCCACTGCTGCTGGTTCTTGGCCTGCTGGTCGTCGGCGCCGGCCTTGTGGCGACGCGCAGGGTGGCCCACCACCTGCCTGGGATCGGTGGGCACAGCCCACCCTACATATTATTGCTGGTGGCCGCCGTGTTCGGGTGGAGCCTGGGGATCGTGAGCGTTCGCGCTGCGCACCAGGCGGAATATCCGCCACCCCAGCCGGTCCGACCCTTCACGGAAGTTGTGATCGATCGCACGGCCTGCGATGCGCTGCTCTCGACGAGCGGCTTCATCGGCGGCGATCCCAACGGTTTCGGAATTTTCGAGCGGTGGATTCTGCGGCTCGGCTGCTTCACCTCGCGTCGCGAGGGCGACAGCGCGTTCACCGGCGATCTGCTCGTGTTCATGCATCCGCACCTGCCGGTCAGCCCCGAATTCCGCTCCGCGCTGGGCAAGTATGTCGCCGGCGGCGGCAAGGTGCTCATCCTCGATTCGCCCGCGAACGCTCAATCCACGGCCAGTGCGTTGCTGTACCCCTTCAAGCTCAGCGTCGAGCACGCGACACCGATCAAGGGCGCGTTGACGGCGCCTGCAGGCTGGCCCGCTATCGCGGTGGATTCCGCCTGTCAGGTCAAGGGCGGTACGCCGTTGATCCGGATCGGCGATGCGCCGGTGGCGGCTACCGTCAGTTTCGGGCAGGGCACCGTGACGGTTATCGGTTTCGCGTCGCGTTTCACGGACAGGCAGATGGGCGTCACGGGTGATGTCGTTCCTGACGCCCAATTGCGCGCAGTCTACGACTTGCAGTTTGCGCTGCTGCGATCCATTCTCCCGACGATTCGATAGGGACATACGTTTGGAAGGAGCCATCCGGCGGCCATGGGACAAGAGAAGCGAGCCATGAATGCGGAGGACCTGTTGGGCCCGAGCGGGCCTGTCGCCCGGTCGCTGGCCAACTATGAAGTCCGCCGGGAACAGATTCAAATGGCCGCCGCCATTCGGCAGGCGTTCGCCAAAGAGCGTCACCTGGCCGTCGAGGCGGGCACCGGCGTCGGCAAGAGCTTCGCGTACCTCGTTCCGCTCATTCAGCAGATCACGGAGACCGGCGACAAGGCCCTGGTCAGCACGTTCACGATCACGCTGCAGGAGCAACTGGCCGGCAAGGATATTCCGTTTCTGCAGCGGTGCCTGCCGCAGCCGGTAAAGGCCGTGCTCGCCAAAGGCCGTGGCAATTACCTGTGCCGGCGCCGGCTCGATTTCGCCCTGCGGACGCAGCGATGGCTCTTCGGCCCGACCGGCCAGGAACTTGAGCGAATCCGCGACTGGGCGGGCAGAACGAAAGATGGCTCCCTCAGCGACATGTCCTTCCTGCCCGACGGTCACGCGTGGGACGCCGTCAAAAGCGAGCACGGCAACTGCCTTGGCCACAAATGCAGCCACTTTCGCGACTGCTTCTACCAGCAGGCCAAGCGGACCTGGAAGCAGGCCAACCTGATCGTGGCCAACCACGCTTTGCTGTTCAGCGACCTGATTCTCAAGGACAAAGGCGTCGGCTTTCTGCCCGCGTATCGCTACGTCGTGATCGATGAGGCCCACAACATCGAGCGTGCCGCCGAGGAGCATTTTGGAATCAACATCAGCAATCATCGCGTCAAGTTCCTCCTGGATGGTTTGTTCAACCCGCGCACGCACCGGGGACTGCTCGCTCACAACGCCGGTGTCGGGGTCACCGACCTTGTGAACAGGGCCGCCAGAGAGTCGGCCGCATTCTTCCGCCGCATCCGCACGTGGTACGACGGGACGAAGTCACAAACGAACGGCCGTTGCGGCCAGCACTTCATTGAAGATACCCTCTCGCCGTACCTGGCGGATTTGAGGAAGGCCCTCGACGGCGTAGCCGGAAGCGCCGAGGATGAGGACGAGAAAGCGGAGATCACGCGGGCCGCTGACCAGTGCCTGGAGCTCTCGCAGGACCTCGGGGCCTTCCTCATCCAGGAACAGAGCGAGCACGTGTACTGGGTCGAGGTCGGCGAGACGGCCCGGGCTTCCGTGCACCTGCGGGGCGCCCCCGTTAACGTCGGCCCGGATGTGCAACACTATCTCTTCGAGAGATACAAGTCGGTGATCCTGACCAGTGCGACCATGAGCACAAGCGGCAAGAAGAACGAAGGTTTCGGCTTCTTTGCCGATCGGACCGGCCTGACCGATTTCGACGCGGTCCGGCTCAATTCGCCGTTCGATTATCACAAGCAGGTCACCCTCTACATCGAAAAGGACCTGCCTGAGCCGAACGCCGCCGAGTTCCTCGCAACCGCCTGCGAAGTGCTCAAGAAGTACCTGCTCAAAACCGCCGGCCGGGCCTTTATCCTGTTCACCAGTTACCAGATGCTCGACAACATGGCCGAGATGCTTCGCGACTGGCTCGCCGAGAATGATCTGAAATTGCTCCAGCAGGGCGCGGAGCTCGACAGAAAGCACCTGTTGGAGCACTTCAAGAGCGGTGATCGCAGCGTGCTGTTCGGGGCCGACAGCTTCTGGCAGGGCGTGGATGTCCCAGGCGAGGCGTTATCCAACGTGATCATAGTCCGGCTGCCCTTCGCCGTGCCTGACCAGCCCCTGCTGGCCGGCCGGCTCGAGCAGATCCGCGAGCAGGGGGGCAACCCCTTCACCGATTACCAACTCCCGTCCGCTATCTTGAAGTTCAAGCAGGGCTTCGGCCGGCTCATCCGCACGAAGACTGATCAAGGGATTGTGGTCATCCTCGACAGCCGGATTGTCAAGAAGCCTTATGGCCGGCAGTTCCTCGCCGCTATCCCCTCGTGCACGACCCAAATCGTCGCATCGCAAGTCAGCCGCGACGCTCCTGCCGACGCCTCCGGTCCTTGACGCAGGGGGCGGTTCCAAGCCGTGCAACCTTCCGGAACCGTCCCCTGCACCTACGCAGGTCTGCCTACAAGCCCCATGATCAGCAGCACAACGAAGACCACCAGAAAGACGAAGAAGAGCACTTTGGCGATGCCTGCCGAGGCGGATGCGATTCCACCGAATCCGAATGCCGCGGCGATGATTGCCACTACCAGGAATATCAGTGCCCAGCCTAACAAGCTCATGGTTCCGTCCTTTCCATACGCCGTGGAGACGTCTCCCCGGACCGCATCGTGTATTTCACATCCAGTAACGATCTCCTGGATGCTTCTGACTCCTACTACAGTGCCGCGGGAAAGGTCGCCCGTAGGTGTTTTGCCCAATCGGCAGGGGGTTCTCGCCGAAGCAGCACAGGCAGGGCGATTGGACGACGTGTTGCCGGTCTTCCCGCGGCCGTGCGGACGCGGCGGCCTGGTTCTCCTCATGCCGATGGGGTGACATCGCCGCCTAAGCTTCGTCCACCGCCAAATCGAGGGTTTTACCCATAGTCGTGCCATCAAAAACGCGGTACTTGAGGGAGTAGATTTACGCTGTGAAGATAAGGAGATAACCGCAGTTCGCGTCGCTCGCTCCATGGAGGAGATGATGTGAAGAAAGGTTCGGCAGTATCCACGGGGGGAAAGTTATGGCTCCGAACCGGCTGAGGACAGAGGGTGTCTCGGGGTGCCAGGCTGATGCGACGGCGCTCGACGCCGCACTATGTGTGACGCTTGACGCTCCGAAATCTGGACGCGCGCCGACTCGTCGCGCCGCTTCGGTGTTCGCGGCCGGACGGTGGATCTATACGCTCGTGCATACCTGGATGGTCCAGCTCACCCGGGCGCCTCCTCCGCGCCGTGACAAGTTCCATGGATGGAACCATTTCGACCCGGGCTTCGACTGGATTTGGTGTACCTAAGGAGAGAAAAAATGAAACGGATTTCGATTGTTGCATTGCTGACACTCCTGCTCGCGATGCCTGCCTGGGCGGTTCATTCCGTCGAGTTCTCAACAGCGCTCGGATCGGAGGCTTCCTGGCAACTTGCCAATGTCGGCGGTGCGTGGCAACTGTCCTTCGTCAGCGGCGCCACCGTGGTGGACGACAGCGATCCCACGGATGCGGTCCTTCAGGGAGACTTCGTGGACCTGCCGACGATGGCGCTGAGCGGTTTCAGCACCCCTGAGTCCGGGGTCCTGATGGCGACGCTGACTCCGCTCGAAGGCCTGACGATCCGGGCCGACACCGCCGAAGGCTCCGTTGCGGCCGGCGATGTTGTGCTCAGGGCCTCGGTGGCTCCAGGGAGCTTTCTGACGATGGGCACGAATTACATCGCGTATTCCCTCGTCGCCGATGATTTGCAGCTCGTCAGCTTCGCCGACGGCTACGGGACGGCCATTCCCACTCTGGCCGGCGAGGTGCTGCCCGGAGGAGTGTTTGACCTGGCCTTCTCCGGCGACACTCGGGTGGATCTCTTCAACCTGCTTACGCAAGTCAATGGGCTGTCGGCGGTGACAGGGAACATGAGCGGCGTGATTTCGGTAATTCCGATTCCGGCTCCCGGCGCTCTGCTGCTGGTTGCGCTGGGGACGGGCATCATCGGCTGGCTGCGGCAAAGGAGGTTCGTCTGAGCCGATGAGTGGCATTGTCCGGGGGTTGCCGTCCCTGCGGGGCAGTTCCCGTACAGTCAGGGGCGTGGGTGAAATCGGGGCCGGGCTCAGCGTCGCGACCGTGCGGTACGGCGGGTACACTCCGGTATGAGAACGGCCGCCGCGCTTTGCCCCGTTTGCCCGGTAAGCTTCATGCTCCGGTAAAATGAGGCTTTTGCCTATGCGTGTTCCCGCCGCGGAGACGGTAGTACCGGGAAGGTTGTGTAGGTGAGAGCACGGAAAACACAATAAGTATTGTTCAATGGGGGATAAGGTTCTTGCCTCTATCCGCTCTTGCAGGGAGCGGAACGATGCCGGAGGTGGGAATCGATTCGCATCGTGGAAATGAGGGGAGACAACCCCGGCAAGTCTCATTGACATTCGACAGGGGGGAAATCGTGTGAATCTCGTGCAGGCACAGACGCAGAGACTGCGGCCCCGGGCAAATCACGTCGGGGGCAAAGGCCTCGCAGCACTGCGCCGCGCCTGACGACCCTCGCTTGGGGCTCCGGCACTCCTTTCCAGGCTGTGCGCACCCGTAGGGACGCCGTGTTTTGCGTCCGTGCTCACAACGTCCCGATGCTTTCGCATGTCCGCCGACACGTTTCACGAGGCGAACAGATTCGAACAGAGGCACTCGGTTGGCCTGCAGACGACTGAAATGGAAAGGAGACACACATGAAACAGCTCTTACTGATAATTGGGGCGGTGTTGCTCTTGACGGCGCCGCTGTCGGCGGCCACTTCGCTGGATTTCTCCACGAAGCTCGGGTCCCCGGCGGCGTGGGATTTGCGCTGGACGGGAACAACGTGGCGACTGTCGTTCCCCACCCAGGCTACGATCGTGGACTCCACGAATCCCGCCGACGCGCTGCTGGAGGACGACTTCGTGCAGCTTCCCTCGATGGACCTCAGCGGGATCGTGGACAAAGGAAGCTACCTGACGGCGACGCTGACTCCCAGAGGCCCGTTGACGATCCAGTCCGATCCGGGCGGGGCCACTGTACTGAGAGCTTCGCTGGAGTCCGGCGGGTCGCTGTCCATCGGCACGAACTACGTCGCGTACTCGACCGTGGACGATGATCTGGACATTACGTTCTTCAACAACTCGTACGGACAGGTCATTCCCCAGCTCGCCGCCGACGAGAACCGCGGGCGTATGCTGGATCTGAGTTTCTCCGGCGACGCCACAGGGAGCGTGAACCTGCACGACCTCATCTTGAAGAGGGCAGGTAGTGCTCAAGGCACACTGAGCGGCCAGATCTCGGCTATTCCGGAGCCCGGGACATTGCTGATCCTGGGCCTTGGAGCAGCAATCGTCCGCTCGCTCCGGAACAAGAAACCTCAGTAACATGTTCCTTGAGTCTGGATTTGGGGGAGACTGGTGCAAGGAGGCACGGTCTCCCCCGTATGATCCTGCGGGGACAATTGAGGACGGTGCCCGGGCAGCGGGTCCGCGCTTTGTAGGCCGTGCTGTCTGACTGCCGGTCTGTGAAGAAGCTGTGCCGCGCCTTACGCGGCGGGCTGTTTCCACGTCCAGTTGCGGATCTCGGGCATGTCCTCGCCGTGCTCGGTGATGTAGTACTTGTGATCGATGAGCTTGTCGCGCACGGCCTGCCGGACGTAGGCGGCCATGTACCCGAGCTTCGGAACCCGATCCACCACGTCGCGCACGAGGTGGAACCGGTCCAGGTCGTTGCGCACCAGCATGTCGAACGGCGTGGTGGTCGTCCCTTCCTCCTTGTACCCGCGCACGTGCAGATTCTGGTGGTTGGTCCGGCGGTAGGCCAGCCGGTGAATCAGATACGGATAGCCGTGAAAGGCGAAGATGATTGGCTTGTCCGTGGTGAAAAGCGTGTCGAACTCGTAATCCGACAGGCCGTGCGGATGCTCCTCCTTCGGCTGCAACGTCATCAGGTCCACGACGTTGACCACGCGCACCTTCAGGTCAGGCGCATAGCCCCGCAGCAGCTCGACCGCCGCCAGCGCCTCCAGCGTCGGCACATCCCCGCAGCAGGCCATCACCACATCGGGCTCGTGGCCCTTGTCGTTGCTGGCCCACTCCCAAATGCCGATGCCGCTCGTGCAGTGCTTGATTGCAGCGTCCATATCGAGCCATTGCGGCTGTGACTGCTTGCCGGCCACGATCACGTTGACGTAATTGCGGCTTCTCAAACAATGATCCGCTACGGACAGCAGGCAGTTGGCGTCCGGCGGAAAGTACACTCGCACGATATCCGCCTTCTTGTTCACCACAACATCGATGAACCCCGGGTCCTGGTGACTGAAACCGTTGTGGTCCTGCCGCCAGACGTGCGACGTGAGCAGGTAATTGAGCGATGCAATCGGCCGGCGCCACGGGATTTCCTTCGAGACCTTCAGCCACTTGGCATGCTGGTTGAACATGGAATCGACGATGTGAATGAAGGCTTCATAGCAGGAGAAGATGCCGTGACGGCCGGTGAGCAGGTAGCCTTCGAGCCAGCCCTCGCACGTGTGCTCGCTGAGGATTTCCATGACCCGGCCGTCCTGCGACAGGTGCTCGTCCACAGGCTCGGTCGCGGCCTCCCACGCTTTGTTCGTGGCCTCATACAGCGCATCCAGGCGATTTGAGGCAGTCTCATCCGGCCCGAACACACGAAAGTTGCTGCGGTCCAGGTTCATCCGCATCACGTCGCGCAGGAAGTACCCGAGGACTCGCGTCGCCTCGGCGTTGACCGCTCCCGGCTGGGGCACATCCACCGCGTAGTCGCGAAAGTCCGGCATCCGCAGGTCCTTGAGCAGCAGGCCGCCGTTGGCGTGAGGGTTGGCCCCCATTCGGCGGTCGCCTTTCGGCGGCAGGTCCCGCAGCTCGGGAATCAGCGTGCCGTTCCCGTCGAAGAGCACCTCGGGCTTGTAGCTCTTCATCCATTCCTCCAACAGCCGGACATGCTCGGGTTTGGCCTTGAAGTCACCCAGCGGTACCTGGTGTGACCGCCAGGTCCCTTCCACCGGCTCTCCGTCCACCTTTGCCGGTCCCGTCCAGCCCTTGGGACTTCGCAACACGATCATGGGCCATCGCGGCCGGGCCGTGTTCCCGTGGCTCCGAGCGTCCTCCTGAATGCCCTTGATCTCCGCAAGGACGGTGTCGAGTGTCTCTGCCATCATCTGATGCATGGCCTCGGGCTCGTCGCCCTCGACGAAATATGGCGTGTGGCCGTAGCCTCGCAGTAACTCCTCCAGCTCCTCATGGCTGATTCTTGCCAGGACCGTCGGATTCGCAATTTTCCACCCGTTCAAGTGCAGGATCGGCAGCACCGCTCCGTCGCGGACTGGATCGAGGAATTTGTTGGAGTGCCAGGACGTGGCCAGAGGCCCGGTTTCTGCCTCGCCGTCGCCGATGACGCAGGCGGCGATCAGGTCCGGATTGTCGAAGACCGCGCCGTACGCATGCGAGAGCGAGTAGCCGAGCTCGCCGCCCTCATTGATGGAGCCCGGCGTCTCCGGAGCCGCGTGGCTCGGAATCCCGTACGGGAAGGAGAACTGCTTGAACAGCCTCTGCATCCCAGCCTCATCCTGAGAGACGTTCGGATACAGCTCGCTGTAGGTTCCTTCCAAATAGGTGTTGGCGACCATGGCCGGGCCGCCGTGACCCGGGCCGCAGATGAATATCATGTCGAGATCGTGCGCTTTGATGATGCGATTCAGATGCACGTAGATGAAACTCAGGCCCGGCGTCGTGCCCCAGTGGCCGAGCAGCCGCGGCTTGATGTCCTCCAGCGTCAGCGGCTCCTTCAGCAACGGATTGGCGCAGAGATAGATTTGCCCAACGGAAACGTAGTTGGCCGCACGCCAGTAGGCGTTCGTCAGCTCCAGCTCCTCCCGCGATAACGGCCCAGCCTGGATGCGTTCTTCGACAGCGGTTGCGGTTGTCTTGCCCATCGCGTTCTCCTTGTCATACTGCCTGCGTCTGGACGTTTTCACGGCCTGCCGCAAGCCAGTTCGTAGTGTGCTCGTAAGGGCATGCAAAGAAACGCCTCACGGCGTCACTACCAGCGGCTTCGGCTCAGGATGACAGAGTCACTGCCGCGTGAGTCCTTTGCACATCATAGCCGCGCGGTGTGGGTGTGCAAAGTAAGGGTTTTGCGTACCTGCCGTCTGATTTTTGCCTATGTCTGGGCGGTGGTCAGGGGCGGTCGCTTGCGCCGGGGGAGCCGCCTTTTTGGGTGCTGGGGCGCCATGCGGCCTTGTCTCCGAGGGCGTTCGGGTCTGTCGTGCTCGGGTCTTTGACAGTGAGCGAGAAACCTCCGCCGTCGGTAGTCCTGAACCAGCCGTCATCGAAGCTGAAGTCGTGGATGATATTGCCTGCGGCGTCCTGCAACTCGATTCGCTCGCCTGCGTTGCTCAGGCTGCCGGCGTACTGACCGGCGACGGGCAGACCCGTCGAGTACTTGTTCTCGAAAGCCGAGACGTCTTTGACCGCGAGGCAGTAGCCGCCCGGGGCCAGCTCGAAACCTGGGAAGGTAAAATCCACGCCGTGGGTGAAGCGGACGAGGTTGAGATCGATGCTCTGGGCGCCGATATTGGTCAGCTCGATATACTCCGTGTTCGGATCGTTCGGGTCGCCGGTGTCGGCGGGATGATACATGATCTCGCTGATCCGCAGGCTCTCGGCGACGGGCCCGACGGCAAATACCGCCTCGTTCAACGCGCTCCAGGTGCTGCCGCTGAGGACCCTGACCTTGATGTGCGCACTGGCGTCCAGCGCGATCGGCCCCTGGTACTGTATGGCGGTCGGAGACACGCCGTTGGGGACGCCGGCCGCGCCTTTGCTTGCCGTCAGCTCGACGGAGATCAGGAAATCGGAGCTTGTCGTCCCCGCATTCAGAGCATGAATCGCGAGGATGTTCTGGCCGGACTTGAGCTTGCCGATGTGCGCGGAGATGTCGAACGTCTCGAAGTTGACGGCATCGCCATCGTTGTGACTCGAAGTGCCGACAGAATTCCACGAGGGCGTGCCGTCGAAGAGGGCGCGCTGGACCTCCACGCCGTTGAGGTAGGCCACGAACGCGTCGTCATAGCGGACCTTCAGCAGGAGGCTCGCGGCGTTCTTGAGGTCGTCCGCCGAGAGGCTGAACGGAATACGGACGTAGCAAGTCCCGGAACGCGCGTACATCTGGTCGAGCACGTTGATGCTGAAGAGCTGCTCGTATCCGACACCTCGCTCAAATCCGACGCCGCCGGCGCCGCTGATCCAGGCGGAATCGTCGAAATTCGTCCCGCCCCGCCAGGCATCATCCACAGGTCCGGTAGGCACAAGCACTTTCTTGGGCGCATTCTCCGGCACCCGGGTCAGCGATTGGTCCGACGCCGCCGTGCTGCCCGGCACGCGCGGATCGCTGCCGTCCAGCGTGTACCAGATCGTCCCCCCGGAGCCGCTCAGCGTAATGCGGTCGTCCTTGTCCACGTTGCCCCCATGTTGCGGAGCGCCGTTGACGAGGAAATCCGGGGGCGAGATCGACGGATAGAAGCCGGCCTGACGGAGCTGGTCGATCACCGTGGTTGTGCGGGTGGAGAAATACTGATTCACCAGCCGGTCCCGCTCGGCGAGCCAGTCGGCTCGTGTGTACGCGTTCGCCCGTAGGCTGTCGCCCCATCGGGCGGACTCGCCGACGATGGCGCGGTCGATCTCATCGGCGCGGGCCATGTACCTCGCGGCCGCAGAGTCCGAAGTGAGCACGCCGTCATTGAACAACCGCTGATAGATGCGGTCGGCCAGCAGGACGCGGAAGTCCGCGTTGGCGTTCAGCCGGCTGAGCAGGTAGTGCGGATTGGCCTGCCCGACGATTCTCACGCGGTTGACCGTCGGCGATTCAAGGGTCCACTCCACGTCCCAGGGCAGGAACACGAACGGCCCGACCGGGTTTCGGCTGCGCAACGTGTAGAAGTTGCGAGGCACCTGATCGTTGCACAGGAGCACCGGCGCGTCCCGGCTGCCGACGTAGTAAATCATCAGCAGATAATCGATCATGGCGGGGATGTCGACGAGGTTCTGGAACGCCTCATAGGCGCTTGGTTTGCTCAAGTCGCCCGCCGCGGCGGCCAGCATCGCATTCCACGCTGTCAAGTCCCCCGCGACGACTTCCATCGAGGTATTGGCGTACAAAACGTCGTAGTCCTCTTTGTTGCCGCCGAGGTGCTCGGCGGCGAAACCGTCATCCGGCCGCTCGGACAGGATATACAGGCCCCAGTACAGGCCGTTGATGTAAACGTGAACGGGCCTGCCGCGGGGGTTCAGTCCGCCGAGGTCGCGCACGGTGTCACGCGAGTACAGGTCTCGCAGGTAGTCGGCGTGGCTGGTCCCGATGCCGCTGCATGCCGTGCTGTCGCCGAACCACGAGTAGTTCCAGATGCCTCGCAGCACCAGGTTGTCGAATCGCTCCACGTCGCTGTCCTCAAACAGCGGATACTCCAGCCGGGCCGGGCCATACTCGTTCTTGAAGAGAATCCGCAGCGAGTGCTTGGCGACGCCCGCCGTTCTGCCGTACTGGCTCCCGTGAATGCGCAGCCCGGCGTTCACCTGAAAGTCATCCCCGGTGACGGGATCGATCCACTCGATGGAGGCCGGCTTCTCCCAGGCGAGTCCGTGGGCCTGGGTGTTGGCGTAAATGCCGTTCTTGGCCCCGAAGAAATCATCATTGCCGAGCACGACGCTCACGGACGGGATTGTCTTGAGGTCGTCCTTGATCGTGGGTGCGTAGGCCGGGCTGTTGACGATATCGGGGTCCATCTCGTAATCCACCCGGGTCGATCCCCAGTTCGTGGGGAACCCGGCGGGATACGCCGACTGGTGAACGGCATTTTCCAGGAAGATGTAGCTGGCGGTTATGGTCGCGGAGGACTTCCAGCCGGACTTGATGGCTGCGGCCCGCACACATGTCGTCCGCGAGATCTGGATGGGGCCCCTGTACTCCGTTCCCGCCGGACCGCGGCCGGCCTCCGTAAGAGGATCGACGCCGTCGAGCCTGTAGTAGATCGTGGCGCCCTCCGTCTGTGTGGTCAGCTCCAGCGTGAAGGCGCTGTCATAGAAGCCCCGCTTGTGCGAAAACTCCGGCGCGGCGACGATGCCGGCATAGGTGTTGACATTGTTGTCCCCCGGGGTGGGCCAGCCCATGAACCTCCAATCATCCGCGCCATCCGGGTACCGGCCGTACGAGACATCCACGTTCTGGGCGCCGAACGACAGGCTGTCCACCAGCGTGACGCCGTTGGAGTCGAACAGGCCGATCTCCTCGCCGGCGGCGCTGAGATTGAAGCCGGCGTGCAGACCCGGGTCGGCGGTGTCGCCGTCGGCCCAGAGCAGGAGGAATCCGCCGGGGGCAATGATCGTCAGTTCCGGCTGATTCAGCGGGAACCGCCATTTGGTCGGGTCGCCCAAGTCGTCTGTAAGGTACATGCCCGCGACGTTGACAGGGGTTGTCCCGGCGTTGTAGATCTCGATCCAGTCATCGTACTCGTCCTGGGGGTCGGTCTCGCCGCTGTTGTTGGAGGCCATGACCTCGTTGATCACCAGGGGCAAGTCGGCCGCGCGACAAACACCTTGTCCGGCCGGCAGAATCCAGGCAAGCAAGACCCATAGAACGCATCGGAACCTTGAGAGATCGGGCATTGGCTATTCCTAAGCGAACGGGGGCTCACACCTCCTCGACTGAACGAACCGAAATGAGAGTCCTCAAGCCAATATTGTAGCAGAAACCGCCGCAGAAGGTCAATACGTCAGCCGCCGACGTTGTCGCAGAACAGGTCCTCGTAAATCCTGTAGCTTGTCTCCTGCATGCCCATGGCGCCGTAGGCCTGCTTGGCGACCTGGTTGGATTGCTCGACGTAGAGACGGATTCCACAGACGTCCGGGCGTCGTGACGCCTGCGTTCGCACGAAATCGTAGAGTTTCGTGAACACGCCGTGACGCCGGTAGGGAGGCTGCACGTAGAGACTCTGAATCCACCAGATCAGGCCGCTGCGCCAGTCGCTCCATTCGAAGGTGACCATCAGGGAGCCTACGATCGTTTGGCCGTCGCACGCGATCACGTAAAAGCCGTATTGCGGATGGTTCAGGAGGGACTGCACGCCCCGCCCGATCACGGCGGGATCGAGACGCTTACGCTCCGTTTCCCAGGCCATCGCAATGTTCGCCTCGGCGACGATGTCCGCATCCCGCATTTCACCCATTCGGATCGTAATGCCGTCTTCCATCGGTTGCTCCCCGGTCACTTCAGACTTCGCCGCAATTGGTCCAGCAGTTGCGTCGTGAGGTTCTCCATGGCCAGCTCGCCGCTACCGCGAAGCTGGACCTTGTGAGTATCCACGCTGCCGTCGGCCCGCCGCAAGGCCGCTTCCACGTAGCCGGCGCCGTTCATGTCGCGCGAAACCTCACTGGTGGCGACCACCCACTGGCACCCGGTGGCCTTCACGGCCGCTGCGGCAAGGTGCTTCACTTTCTCGCCGGGTGACGCGCCGGCGGTCCATGCATCGCCGGGCACGCTGAGCATTCGGCCGAGCGATTCCACGGTCGGCGCCATGTACGCGCCCCCGAGCACCCGACCGGCACTGTCGGCGTCACTCAACGCCGCCGCCAGATGTCCGCCACTGCCCGCCTCCACTAATGCCAGTCTCTCGCCCCTTGCTGTTAGGAGATTCACGATGTGTTGCTCGAGGGATACATCGCCCTCGCCGTACATGTTGTCGCCGAGGTATTTCGTGATTTGGTTCTTGAGCGTCTGGAGCCGTGCCCGGTTTTCCGGCGTGTCGTCGGGCAGCGTGAAGGTGAAATCCACGCGTCCGCCCTGGAATTGCGAAGAAGTTACCACTTCGGGGGGCAGCGTCACGTGCTCCTTGAGCCGCTGGTCGATCTCGGACTGGCCAAGCCCGACGAAACGCAGAGTCAGCGAGGCGCCGGGCAGCCGCGTGCCGAATCGCCGGCTCAGGTACGGCACGAGCTCATCGCGGACCATCGGCTGCAGCTCTCGCGGCGGGCCCGGCAGCGCTACGATCACGAGGTTGGGTTTCTCGAATACCAGGCCGACGGCCGTGCCGCCGGCGTTCTTCAGATATGTGCCGGATACCGGCACGCGCGTCTGACGCCGCAGATTGGCGCGAAGATCATTCGGGTCTGTGTTGAAGCGCTGCGCCATGTCCTTCAGCACATCGGGATGCTCTCTCAACGCGATCCCTGTGAAATCGGACAGCGCTTCGCGGGTGATGTCGTTGTCGGTGGGGCCCAGGCCGCCGGTGACGATGACGAGGGCCGCCTTGCCTGCGGCGAAACGAAGCGCCTCCTTGACATCCGCCTGGCGGTCGTCGACACACATCGAGCCGACGCACTGCAGGCCGAGCGGATGCAGGGTCCGCGTGATGAAATACGTGTGTCCATCCGGGTAGGCCCCCGAGAGCAGTTCGCCGCCGGTGACGACGATCATGTACCGCGTCGGCTGCTGCGCTGGTTGAGCCGGTACGGCCGTTGCGGCGGCGAATGCGGATGGGCCAGTCGATAGTGCGATCACGAGCCAGTGAACGGCGAGTGTGCTCCGTAGGGTCATTGCGACACCTGCCTTTTCTCATACAGGTATTCGAAGGCCGGAAGCGACCTGTCCTCGGGCAGACAGAAGACTCGCGGCTTCTTGAATATCCGGTTGAACGTGTGCGGGTCGGGCACCAGCTCCGATCCGATGATGTTTACGGAGATTGAGCCGTCCGGATTGCGGTACCGGAATCGGACCTCGTGGTTGATGTGCGAGAAGTACCTGCGGCAGGTGCGTTCGATAATCCGCAGGTACTCGGCCGCCGAGACGCTGTCCATCTCCGAGAAGCTGCACGCGTTGTGGTACAGGTCCACAGATTGCTCGGGCAGCCGGGCGATCTCGAAATGCGGGAAAACGGCAAGTTCATAATCATCAGAGCCGTCCGCGCTGATCGGCCCCTCCCCGTATAGACGGATACGTTTGTCGGGCAGTGCCGACAGCAGGAAGTAGGAGCACACGGCGGCCACTTCGGGAATATCGAAGATGAGGTATTTGGCAATAGGGGCCCTGGTTGTCCGCACGGCCTGATATGCCTGGCCGCCGATGCCGCCGCCGATCTCCACCACGACGGCGTTGGGAATATCCCGCAGCCACCGGTGCATTTCGAGGGCATGATAGGCATGCCGGAAGGTATGAATCTGGATCACGTCGCCATTGAGGAAGATGCCGGCCGGGTTGCCCACGAGCGGATAATGCACGGCTTCCCCCGGCTTACCGAGCGATTCAAACTTGTCACGGTACCGGCACCAGACCGTGCGAGCGTACAGCCGGCCGGTGAGCGAAGTCCGGTACTTCACATACTCGTCGTATCCGCTGCCGGCGCCTATCGTGAATTGCTCCCTCTGAAAGTCCTCGAACAGGGTGGCCAAGGCGGCTGTGTCCTCCGCATTCAGGGCCCGGACAAGGTCCCTGTAATTGACGTCGATCCACTCGGCCCAGAGTCCGCGGATTTTGAATGCCGCCGGAGCGTGCTGCTGAGCCTGTTTGGCGGCCTTGTAGGCAGCGACGATTCGCCGCAGGTGTTCCGGGTCGGACCTGTGGTGCTCGGGCCTGCCCCGGTGATCGGTGAACCCGGCGGCCAGATCCAACTGGCGGTCCTGTCTCGCCAGCCGCAGATAGCCGGTGGTCACATCGAGCGGCGTCGCGACGGAGGAGATCAGGAATCGTCCGGCCTTGTTGCGGAGTGTCCCATCGGCCCATGCCCTCCTAATCTTCGCAGTAAAGTACCCGATCCGTTTGAACAGCACAGGTTCTCCCAAAAGTACGGACCACACATCTGACCCCGCCTACCCCCGAAATAAGTAAGGCGTCCCCGGAATTCCCAGCCGCATTGATTCCAATGCCGAGCCCGGAATCCGAGAACAACGCGACTGACTCGCTAAAGATTAAAGAAAAGGCTGACCTCGGCCCCTTGCTCTCTAAAGATTAAAGAAAGGGCCGACCCCCGCCCCCGCCGTGGAGCCATCTCACCATGAGGCATCCCCCGACGACCTCCAAGGACCCAACTTAGAAGAGCGGCTTGGTCGTTTCCACGTAGTGCGACTGTGCCCATTCTATGGCCTTCGTAAGCCTGTCCTTCTCTTCTTTCTTGCGTTCCTTCTGCTCCATCAGTCTATTCAGCAATCCTATGAGATTATCCTTCCCTCCGAGCACGTGATATACCACATCCATTGAACGTATTCGAAGCATCCTATCATCCGAAGTTGTTATATTCGTTATCATTGCTGGGATAGAGGGCCGCCCAATTTCCACAAGAGCAGTTGTCACAGCATCTGCCAATGGGTCAATGTCTATCGACGTAGAGGCATTGGGGTCCATGGCTACTTTTGCCAACGCAGCCGAAAGAACCGGCACGGCTTCGGGGCTACGCAGTTTCCCCAACAAGAAGGCCGCGGCATTGCCCGTCCTTCCCAACGATTTCTCGGCACTCGCTTGGCCAACGACTTCAATGAGTGTATTAACCAAGCGCAGTCGCTCGTCCAAGATGCTCGTTATTGCTTCGTCTTGTATCTTGCGGTCTTTTGCCTCCAGCATCTCCTTGTACGTTGGTGGGCTTTGCTCCTTGGTAAGGGCGATTCCTGATAGAACGAGGATCCCCACCAACAACACGCAATTGATATAGCCCTTCGTCGTCCGAACCCCTATTCGCGTAATATCATTCATTGCTGTGTCTCCTATGTAATCATTACTGCTTCTATAGCGCAGCCACATTGATTGTAACAGAATCACCAGTGCTCTCAAAGCTACTTGGTTTGTGATGGTAGAGATTTTTGCATATATCACCGACCTTGAGCTCAAACGTCAACACCGCCGGACCAACAGGCGACGTGAATGTCGGGGATACGTTGGTATCACTGGACAGTGTAACCGTTGGTCCACCAGTCTGCGTCCATTTGTATGTCAATGTGTCATTGTCAGCATCCGAGCTACCAGTCCCGTTGAGAGTGACTACAGCGCTGCTGGCCGCATTCTGATCAGGACCAGCATTGGCGACCGACTGCGTGTTTGGCACGTCGGCTGCGGTTGCGCCGGCACCATCATCGTTGAGCCCGCCTTTCCTGCTATCTGGAAGTACAGACGTGATATTCACATGCCAATATGCATTTGTCGTACTGGTGATCATTGACCAACCAGATCCGTTATGCCATTCCGCCACTTCACGAAGGTCGACCCGAAATCCCTCCTGAAGCTGCATATCAGCGTCAAACCCGGGAGCATCCATCCGGAATGCCTTATTGGGCGTGGCTGCACTCGGATACTGGGCATCCGCCCAGTCAGGCTCTCCGTCATATACCCAGTCCGCATCATTGGCGCCGATTATCCGGGCTCCTTCCCCGAACATCTGATTAACAACCGTGGCAATCCTCTTTCTGTGCAGGTGAAAACCAAACTTGGTATTACCTAGAGAACCAAAGGCGAATCCCACACCGCGTGCCGTCCAGTCGATCCCCGACGGACTGAAGTTCAGAACCGCTTCCACCTTAGCGGCCGTCCGCCACGCGCCTCTCTCTCCGTCCCAGTTGAACTCCGCTTTCCCTCGATCAGTCCCAGTCCCAGCGGGAAATTCCAGGAGATCCTTCCCATCCGCCGCATCGTACATCCCATTCGTGGTACTTGGGGGACTCCAGTCACACGCAAAGACTGTTCGTCTTACCGCCGCCAACTTGCTGTTCGCCCCCGTATCGTAGGCTTTGATTTCGACAGCTTGGGTGAAAGAGTTGTTGGCTGACTGAGTGTCGTAACGGACTACGACATGGCTCCATTCTGTCCCCGAAGAAGGAGTATGTGACACAATGGTGCCGGATGTGCCTCCATGGTCAACAGCCCATTTGATGTTGCCGCTCAGTCCCAGATCGGATGAGTTGATCGTCTCCGTCGGATTTAGGGATGTATCCGCTTGGCCGCCTGGCCATCCACCCCATCTGTTGAAAGGACTGTAATACTCTTTGACCGTGACCTTGACCTTGGGTGTGGGGTTGTAGATGAGCGTACTGCCATTCTTCACTTCGAGCGTGAATTCGCAACTGCCCTCGGAGATGCCTTCAACATAGTAGTCAAGCGCGCCGCTGCCGAAGCGGGATGGTGCAATCGTCTCTGTCAGAGTAACGGCAGTTCCACTTTCGTTGAAGACACGAACCTTCGAGGCGTCGCTCCCCTTCAACTGGATCGTCAGGCCAGTTGCCGAATAGGGCTGAACACCGAGGCGCATCATTGCCATGTCCAGTTTGTCGTTATCGCCATCTATGACATTGTTGGAGTTATCGTCGCCGTCGGCTCCATCGTCATCATCAATATTGACAAGGACGAAACTGCCAGGGGAGACCTTGTCTGCGTAATCAAGTTTCGGTCCATTATGTTCATTCCAGATATCAAGGTCAACATCCACGACCGTCAACTTGATATGATCGTAGAATGTTTTGCCGGCCACGGTGTAGTAGGCAGAGAGGGTAACGTCGCGAGGGCTCGAACTCGTCTCATAGCCTTCCACGTAGAGTTCCTTGGGAAAGTCCGGATCCGAAAGGGGGTATATCGCGGGTAACGTGACCGGAGTGCCCCCCTTGGTCGGGCTGGTCCAAATCCTCACCTTCCCTGCCCCTTCTGTCACATTGAAGCACACATAGCCGGTCAGCGTATACGGCAGTGGGCGCTTGATTGTGATCTTGACAAGGTCATTCTCATTGCTCACAGGGCCACTCTCAAGCCGGTCGGCTGTCCCGTTGCCGTTGTCGTCATCATCGTTGTAGGCAACGAAACCGCCGGGAACGGTTTCTTCCGTTTTGCCTGCGTCGGGACCGGAATACTCTTCCTCCTTGACACCCTCCATATCCATGTCCACATGGACCACGGTCCAACGTTTGTTGCTGCTTGGCGTGCCATTCCACCCGTCGAGGCTGTCGTGACTCGATCCGCCGAAGTAGTACCACGTCAGTCTCGGATCGCCAGACGAATACCCTGAGGAGGCATGCATGCCCTCCATGTAGATGGTTCTGCACCAACCGCCCGCGGTCCACGATTCGCTCTGATCCAAGCCAGCGATCAAAAGACCGGTTCGGTTCATCCCACACCTGTAGCGCACCGGGGTCGTTGATGATACCCAATTCGACTTCATCCGGACTCGAACATGGCGAACCGACGCAAAGCTCAACCGGGACCAAATCATCGTCAGGGTCGTCCGTATCAAGTTCCTGGCTGTAATTGTCCATCCAGCCGTCCTGGTTATCATCGTCATCGTTGACACCAATGTAAGGATACGGAGATGAGGGAGCGATGTCCATCGTGGCCACGTAGACACGTGCGCTGTCGTAATCGCTCACTTCGGGGGTACAGCAAGTGTATGCCCGAGCCTTAATGTTCTCGTACACCCCCGTATTGGAAAAGTTGAAATAGTACCTGCACTCTACCCCGCAGCAGCCAGCACTACACTCGGTCCTTGTCACGTTTGCCCCCGCAGGGTATGTCCACTCCCACCTGTCAATACAAACGTATGCGTAGTCCTTCGCCAGAATACTCATCTCGTGACCAGGGATAACCCAGAACTCGCCCTTCGAGATCCAGACGTCCGGCTCCGTGCAGCAGGCATCGGACTGGCGCCCCCAAAAACACATTGTACCCGCAATCGCAACGATGAACAATTGGTACTTGTATCTGTCCATTTGCTCTCTCCTCAATTGCTGGTATCTTCTGGCACAAGTTCCTGCAACTGTCGGCGTGCCTCACGAAGATCTATGGCCGCCGGAGATGTCGGGTAGGTCTCCAGTAATACGGTCGTTACACGGTCAATCGCTTTTCGCCCTTCGACTTTGCTAATGTCCCCCCTCGCCATCTGTCGCTTGTAGGCCTTCAGTGCAACGAGATGCGCTCTCCACGCGTATTCACAATTTGGCCAGCGATCAACGAGTCGTGCACAGTACTGTACGGCTATCTGGTACTCACCAAGGCGGGAGTACGCCTTTGTCAGGCTGTAGCACGCCACTGGAGTCACGAACGGGCTTTCTGCGAGTTGATCCACAATCAGGTTCCATTTCTCTATGGCTTTCAGCACGCAAACCCTTGTGGCATCCGATAGACTGCCTGTCGAACTCTGCTCCCTCTGTCCTACCCACGATGCCTGCTCATAGTAACCCTCCGCTATGAGGTTCACGGCTTCTACCAATCTCGGATGACTAACATATCTGGTCATAATGTCCTGGAAGATCGCTTCAGCGTTAGGATCATTGCCCTGGCGGATCTGGACCACGGCAAGCTCGGCCTTCGCCAGCGGCGCCAGCTCGTAGTTGGGGTAGTTCTTGATGAGGTACTGATAGACGGCCTCCGCCTTTTCGTGCCTCTTCAGTTCAAGGCAATAGCCACCCAGGAAGTCAAAGGCTGCCGGCGTATCCTTCCGGTCTGCATAGTTTGCGGTTAGGCGGCCGATAGCCGCCTCGGCGGCGGCGTCATCGCCGTGATACATCGCCAATGTTGCCAAGTCCTTCTCCGCCCACATCGCCCAGTCGCTTCCAGGCCAGGCTACCTGAGTGTAATTGGCAATGGCGAGCAGGCACTTGTCAAGCGATGCAGGCACGTCCGGCTCCCGTGGCCGTCCACCGCGTATCCGAATAGTTTCCAGCCGATGGTATTGGCCACATTGTGCAGGCCCCGTGCTTTGGTCTCGCTCGGTGGAAATTTCGCCAGGAGGGCCTGAATAGCTGGCTCAATTCGGGCGGTGTCCTCCGTCTGCACGCTCGTTATTGCCAGTGCAGCCTGAGCATCAACCGCCTCCGGCGTGTCCGGATAGTTCTGAACGACAAGTTCAAAAACCCTGGATGCCCTCTGGACCTCACCGGCATCGGAATAGCCATTTGCCGCCCACAGAACCATCTTGGAAGCGTTCTTATCCTTGCCGAACTTCTGGAGCAGCACGTCGAGGGCCGCATCGGCCTCCTGGGGATTGCCAAGGCCAAGCTGGCAAATCACGATCCCATGCTGAGAGAAGGCCACCCGGTCCTTCTCGGGCCAGTTGTTCACCGCGTACTGGTAGATCGTCAGGGCTTTGTTGTACTGCTTGAGGTTACGGCAGGCCCACGCGATCTGGTTGAGGGCCTCCGGCGCACGCCTATCCGACCCGTGCTGGGCAGTGATGTTCTGGAGCACGGCGTCGGTGCTCGGGTCGTCGGTCAGATGGACGCTGGCGATGGCTACACCCATCTTCAGCCAGATCGCCTGCGAGTCGCCGGGCTTGGCGGGTGACCATATCCTGGTAGAGTTGACGCACCTAGGCGAGCTTGTAGAGCGGCTTGGCCTCATCACCGATCAGTCGGAGATCGAGGTGGACTGCCATCGGTGCCTTGCCCGGAATCCTGGAACGGGTCTCTGAGCCAGTTCATAGCCATCAGCGTCAGATCCTTGAAATCGACTTTGCAGTCGCCGTTGATGTCGCCTGCGATGATCGTGTCACAGAGCGCCTCGCCGAAGTAACTCTTTGACGCCTCTGCCGTGCCCCCGTAAGCGCCCATGTTAATTCGACCGCCGTTGGGAAAGGGCTCCTGGCCAATAGGGCTATTCGGATCGCCAGTATCGATGCAAGGACTCGTTACGTTATCCTTGACCCAAGCCTCACTTGCCAGATCCCAACGGCCAGCCTGACTCTTGAGGTGATAGTCACCACCGACCCAGAAGTCATCGTTCGGGTCGTTAGGGGTGCCATTAAGATCCCAATAGCCTAACTTGGCGAATTCCGGATCAGTCCTAATGCAACTACTTGCGGGAGCCTGCGAAGGAGTGGACCATGCGAGCACGAAGATGGCGTCTGGACCGGCCTCGATGCAACTGTTTTGGATATCAACGGTCACGGTGTTGGAACCCGTGATGTTCAGGGTGGGATCGGCTATCAGTTGAGTACCCTTCGTATAAAGAGTTCTTATTACGATGTTACCGAAGATGATACAGTTGTTGAGAGCGATTGTCTCTGGCTGCCCTGACGAGTTGTTACACACCATACCTCCACCATCCATTTCCTCCGTCCTGTTACCAACGATGGTGCAGTTGGAGAAGATAGGACGACCCCCACTACAGTAGATCCCCCCGCCCATCCACTGTCGCCCGGAAGGGGATTTTGAATATCCGTAGTTTCCCGAGACAAGACAGTTGTCAAGCGTCGCATTAGAGCCCATAAGCTGAATTCCTGCCCCCGCGCCCTGGGCCCTATTGCCGTTTACGACGCAGTTTCTTACATTTGGACTGCTGTCGAGGCAGCGGATTCCCCCTCCCCCATATCCGACATGGCCATTGATGATAGAGAAACCCTCCAGCACCGAAGTCGTGCTCTCACGGCTGTGAAAGAAAAAGCCTCGATGATCCTCCTGTGGCGATCCTTGGCAGTCGACAATGCATGTCCGTGGGCCCGCTTCGCTTTTGACAGTGATAACCTTGCCTTTGAAATCGATGTCGCGATTGCCGTCGCCTGTATAGACACCCGGCGCAACAAGGACAATATCGCCGTGAGCAGAAGCATCAATCGCCGCCTGAATGGTTGGATAGTTCAGGGGGACGCGCCGCACTCCGGCAAAACACGTGTTCGACAACATAAGCCACAGCAAAACACATTGTCTCATCGCTCTACCCATTTCACACCCCACATACAGTCGCAATTCAGCACGGCATCGAATGCCCTGGCCTTCTTGCCCATGACTGATATACTCCCGGTGATGAGAAACACACGGGTATTATTATAGCAAAAAGGCCTTGATCGATCAATAGAAAGGGAGACCTATTCAGCGATACGCATCTGCAAATTCGTAGATAGGAAACCGATTCTACTTATTTGTCAATGGGACGATTATCCACTTGCCTTTGTTTTCCTTCCACGAACCGAGACGATCGGCTCGGGTTGCATCGCTTCGTAAACCGGACCCGCGGCCTTTAGTCAACTCGGCTACAACAGGAACTAATCTGTCATCCCCTCTATCGATTTCATCTATTATGAATGGCAAAGCCGCAACTCCGCCATCCAACATTCTCTCAAGGAGCACTCCGTGCAGGCTTGGAGCGTCTGCCTTGTTCCTCAAAGCGTCTCTCCACTGGGGATAGTACTTGTCGAATTGTTCTTTAGCATATCTATCCCCCATTTTCAACCAATGTTGCCACAGTATCCGGTAGATATCCGGATACTGTCCGCTTCCGGCTTCAGGGAACTGCACAATCGTGTAAGCGTTGTGGTCTTGCCTTACTGATCGCGGCATAAATACGATCAAGTATTGTCAAGGGTTAATCCGGCTTGAGCAAAGAAGGACTGGACAAGATGCGGCTTGTGACGAAGACGCCCGACGGCCAGATGGAACTGCTCGTGCAA
>Ga0315277_10001306_pt1 | contig 36643 bp, 22 predicted proteins | sample YL17G05_15_MG_FD_203695 | JGI IMG/M metagenome (GOLD analysis project Ga0315277, IMG submission 203695) | Sediment microbial communities from Yellowstone Lake, YNP, Wyoming, USA - YL17G05_15 | ecosystem: Environmental > Aquatic > Freshwater > Lake > Sediment | place: USA: Wyoming | collected...
AGGGCGCTAAAAGTACAGCTGATGCTATTCGCCGCATAGGAAAATCAGTAATTATAGCTAAAACAGACGTTTCAATAAGGAAACAAGTTAAATCTCTGGTACGGAAAACGATTACCCGTTTCGGGAGGATTGATCTTCTCGTTAACAATGCAGCTATCTTTCAAAAAGGTTCGTTATCAACGACAACCGAAAAATTATGGAATGCTACAATCGATATTAATCTTAAAGGTTTATTTCTTTGTTGTCAGGAAGTTGCACCCTATATGCTCAAACAAAAACGAGGTAAGATAATTAATATCGCTTCGGTTGGCGGACTTGAGGCATGGACGAATTATTTACCGTATAGCGTATCAAAAGCCGGTGTAGTCATGTTGACCAAAATACTGGCAAAATCGCTTGCACCTTACATTCATGTGAATGCAATCGCACCTGGCTTCATCGAGTTCGATGATTATCGACAGATCAGAGATATACGACTTAAAGATAAAATTTTGTTGAAACGATGGGGGAGACCTTCTGATATTACTGATATAATAGTCTATCTGGCTGATGTAGAGGATTATATCACAGGACAGGTGTTCGTGATCGATGGAGGGAAGTCGGTCCGGTAAGACATACGTTAAAGCATGGGTGTGCCAAAAAAGGTTGAATTTGTCATACCCACATGTTTCTAGTGGGTATCCAGAACTTGGGCTAACTCTAGATTCTCCGCCTGACCGAACGAGTTTATGAATAGGTATCGGGCGGGCAGGCCGATAGAAGCATTTCCACCAGAAGCGGACAGGCGGGGGTGGGGGTACAACAAAGCCAGAATTCCGATTTCTTCTTGGTTTAAACAGAGACAGAAATCGGAATTCATCCATATATACTTGCATTAATCAAGTTTGTAGATTATATTTAATATAGGGGATGACATGGATTCGACGTAGATGAGGATGGTTGGAACTGCATCTCGTGCTCTCCGCGTAGCACGCTAATAAAGCGGAAAATTGATAAGTGCCAACTACAACTACGCACTGGCTGCATAATTAATGCATCCCATCCGTTGTGACCTCGCCTGATGGGTCGCAAACGGGTGTCGCTTAAGTCGGGCTAGTCCCTGAACATTCTCGGGATTCAGAGATGAAAATAAACTGAGATCGTAAATGAGATCCGTGACCGTTCCGCGGTCCATTTACTAAAGTTAGGAGCGGTCTATTGATGTAGATGTTCCAATGGTCTTCTCTTCGGACCGGGGTTCGATTCCCCGCATCTCCACTAAAATGCCGTCGGTAACGACGGCTTTTTATTTTAAGGTAACCTTATTGATATGATAATTGATTTCATAAAAATGACTGGCGCGGGTAATGATTTTATACTTATCGATAACCGCAATGGGAAATATAATGCTGTTTCCTGGGCTAAATTTGCCCCTGGAATCTGTAATCGACACTTCGGCGTAGGTGCAGACGGTCTTCTGGTGATTGAACCTAGTAAAGATGTCGATTTTTTTCTTAAATATTTCAATTCTGATGGTAGTTATGGCGGAATGTGTGGTAATGGCGGTAGATGTGCAGCACTTTTCTACATGGACGATAAAACAGTTTCTCAATGTAGGTTCGATTCCCTCGGTTATATTTATTCGTCAAGTCGCTTGAATGATGTTAATATATCAATCAAAATGAAACCTGTATCTATCGATAAATTAAATGATATAATTGATTTATCTGATAATTTAATTCCAATATATTCTATTGATACCGGCTCACCGCATGTGGTTATTTTCTTGGATAAGCTTCCGGCGGGATTTAAAAAACTGATAGATGATAAAGGAATTTTTGATCTGGGTAAATTAATACGTGGACATACAATGTTTCAACCGAATGGAACAAATGTAGACTTTGTAGAGATAATGGATGACAAATCCATATCTATGCGGACCTATGAACGTGGAGTTGAGGCCGAAACGCTGGCATGCGGGACTGGAGCCGTTGCGAGCGCTTGTGCGGCATACTTAGTAAAAGATATAACACCGCCGATCAGAATTCATACGCGCAGTAATAATGTTCTTACCGTAAATTTTAAAATAGATGGAACGAAGTTAAGGGATGTGGAGTTGACCGGACCGGCAGAAAAGGTGTTTACAGGTCGATATGAATACTCAGAGACCAATTACTAATAATATATATTATGTAAAGTTAAACATCTCATTCCAGGCTGATTTTTAGGTTTCTACCCTCCTCTTCAATGAATTGTTATATTTGTCTGATATTTCAGATAATTTGACGTTGATAACCGTATTTATTCTGACTCGATCATTAATAACTTTCCCAATTACCTGATAAGGATATGAAAATGTTTCTATTTTCCTTTTTACAGTGGTATATTTATCTTCAGATACTGTAATAATTATCCGGGATTGGTCTTCTCCGAATAGCAGAAAATCATTGCGTAAATCGGATCTAACCGTGATTTCTGCTCCCAACCGCTTATTCTTATTCCAGCTTGAAATAGAACATTCGCATACCGAAACAGCTAATCCCCCTTCACTAATATCATGTGCTGATTTTATGTCCCCGCTCTGAATCAAGGAGAGACATAAAGTATGTAGAATTTTTTCCCTTTTGAGATCTAGCGGAGGCGCATCTCCGGCTATTTTATTATGAATTAAGCTTAAATACTCCGTACCACCCATATGGCCCCTGGTTTCACCCAGAAGTATGATTATGTCACCTTCATCCTTGAAATCCGATGATGTCACATGTGAATTTTCCGCTATTTCACCGACCATCCCTATTACGGGCGTCGGATATATGGGACCGTCAGGCGCTTCGTTATAAAAACTCACGTTACCTCCGGTCACCGGTGTATCAAATGCACGGCAGGCATCACCAATACCGCGGACAGCTTCTTTAAACTGCCAGAAATTTTCCGGTTTGTATGGGTTTGCAAAATTCAAGCAATTTGTAATCGCAAGCGGTTTAGCTCCAACACATACAACGTTTCTGGCGCTTTCGGCTACAGCAATTTCTGCACCTAAGTACGGATTTAAAAACACATACCTCGGATTACAATCGGTCTTCATCGCAAGCGCTTTGTTGGTCCCTTTAATTCTTACCACGGCGGCATCGTCGGTTATGTCAACGAACGTATTAGTCCTTACCATACTGTCATACTGACTCGTTATCCAGTTTCTGGAACAGATGTTCGGGGATTCCAGCAGTTGTAGCAGTATTTGATTATAATCCGATGGCTCCGGAATTTTGCTCATATCAAGTTGTCCGACGCTTTCTAAGTATCCCGGTTTACTGCTCTCTCTGTAGTATACTGGTGCACCACCACCAAGGACTAGTGTCTCCGCAGGGACATCGGCAACCTGAATTCCTTGATATGAAACCTTCACCCGATCTTCGCTTATGACATGCCCTATTACAACGCACTTGAGGTCCCATTTTGTGAATATCCGCTTTACTTCGGCTTCATACTCGGGTTTTGCCACAAGAAGCATCCTTTCCTGTGACTCCGAGAGCATGATTTCATAGCTGGTCATGTTCTTTTCGCGTACAGGTACCAGATCCAGGTCGATAATCATGCCGCTCTTTCCACGTGCACTCATTTCTGTAGTTGAACAAGTAATTCCGGCCGCGCCCATATCCTGTATACCGACTACTATACCAGCGTGGATTGCTTCAAGTGTCGCTTCAAGAAGTAATTTTTCTGTAAACGGATCACCGACCTGGACCGACGGTCGCTTCGCTTCGGATTCTTCTGAAATTTCTTCAGAGGCGAATGTGGCACCATGAATTCCATCACGTCCTGTTGACGATCCTACGATAAAAACGAGGTTTTTCTCACCGCGTGCGACAGCACGTGCAACTTCATTGTGCTTCACTATTCCCAATGCCATAGCGTTTACAAGTGGATTTTCGTTATAGCTATCATCAAAATATACTTCACCTGCAATTGTCGGAACACCGAAACTATTGCCGTAATCACCGATACCTTTAACAACTCCCTTTAATAGGTACTTTGTTCTTGGTAATCCGAGATTGCCGAAACGAAGTGAGTTCAGTGAAGCTATCGGGCGAGCGCCCATCGTGAATATATCACGCATAATTCCACCCACACCCGTAGCAGCTCCCTGGTATGGTTCCACGGCAGACGGGTGGTTGTGACTCTCGATCTTGAAAGCAATAGCAAGTCCATCGCCAATATCTACGAGTCCGGCATTCTCTTCCCCCGCTTCTACTAAAAGCCTCTCCCCCGCTCGCGGAAGTTTCTTTAGCTCCGCAATAGAGTTCTTATAACTGCAGTGTTCGCTCCACATCACGCTGTACATTCCAAGCTCGGTATATGTAGGAGTTCTTCCAAGGATCTCAATTATCTTTTGATATTCTTCATTATTAAGTCCATGCTTTAAAGCTAGTTCGTGTGCAACTATGGGATCAGTCATAAGGTTGTAAAAGGATTGTTTTTTGATGTCAATAGTCAGTTGTCATTTGCCTGCCCGCCGAAGCTCCTTCTTTTGGAGCGCAGGCGGGTCATTAGTTGTTTGTACTTAGTACGTTGTACTTTGTGGTGAGTGCTCTACTCTCGAATCTAAGCTCACACCTCAATGTGTCACTTTAATTCAACAATTGTTATTCCCGTTCCTCCTTCATTCCATTCGCCTAATCTAAACGATTTTATAGTATCAAGCTTCTTTAGGTATTCTTCAATTTTCTTTCGAAGGGCGCCAGTTCCTTTTCCATGTATCACGTCAATCCGCTGGAGGTTATTCAGTATTGCATCGTCGATAAATTTATCAAGTGCCTCGATTGCTTCGTATCCGTACATGCCGCGCAGGTCAAGCGTGCGCGATACTGTGCTCTCTACATCTATTGATGATGCTTTTCGAGGTAATTCCTTTAACTCCTCTCCTTTCACCGACTCAATTTCAGTTGATTTTACTTTAACCTTAAGGTCACCTACGGTGATGAGGTAGTGATTATTGTCGATGATTTTTGTTACCTGTCCGACCGACTTTGTCTCATTTATTCTGACATAATCTCCAATTTTACATGAAATTACTTCGGGTGGGGAGCTTATTTCGCTGATTGATTTGTTGAATTCTTCCTTTAGTTGCTGTACTTCCTGCTTTGCCTTACGGACAACATCCCTCCCAGCCGATGACTCTTTTATCTCCCTGACAGTTTTTTCTATAATTCGATTTGCTTCATTTACGATATTCTTTGCTTCATGTAAAGCTTTTGATTTAATATCGTTAATCTCTTTCTCTAATGTGGTTATCTTGTTTTCATAAAGTTGATTCAATTGATTTAATTTAATTTTATCTGAGTTCACCTCTTCGAGTTTAGTACGCAGTTCCTGAGAACTATTTTCAAGGTCAATCAGAAGATTCTCAAGTTTGGTCGAAACTGTACCTTTTATGGAAATGGATCTCTGAATGATGTGCTCAGGAATAGACATTCGGTTAGCCATTTCAATAGCATAACTGCTTCCCGGTATCCCGAGACGGAATTTATAGGTCGGTTGAAGCGTTTTTACGTTAAATTCCATAGCAGCGTTCTGAATACGCTTATTATTAAGACCGAGCGTTTTCAGAGCACCGTGATGAGTGGTAACGATATTCAGCGACCCCGCTTCGGAGATATGTTCTATTATCGCCGATGCAAGTGAAGCGCCCTCGATGGGATCTGTGCCGGAGCCGATTTCATCGATGAGAACAAGACTTTCCTCATTTGTATTTTCCGCTATGATTTTTATGTTCTGCAGATGAGAACTGAAACTGCTCAAATCGTTTTCGATCGATTGTTCATCTCCGATATCAACAAAAATTGCAGAAAAGATCTTAATTTCGGATTCCGGTGATGCCGGAATATGGCAACCTGCCTGCGCAAGAATGGTCAGGAGGGCGATCGTTTTCATCGCAACGCTCTTACCGCCTGCATTCGGTCCGGTAATAATAATGGTTTTCAAATCAGGCGGCACTGAGAGCGTTAACGGGACTACATCAGCTCTCTTGTGGCGCTGAAGAAGGAGCGGGTGGTACGCCTGCACGAATTTTATGGTACCCTCTGTGATGATTCTCGGTTCAGATCCGATAACTTCGATGGAATATTTTGCTTTTGCTTGTAGAAAATCGAGCTCGCCAATACTCTGAAGATTACCCATAAGCGGTTCGCGTATTTCCCTCACCTGTTTGGTGAGTTCTTTTAAAATACGTTTGATTTCTATCTCCTCCTGCACGTAAAGCGAACGGATTTCATTGTTCAATTCAAGCGTCTGAATCGGTTCGATGAAAACCGTCGCCCCGCTTGCAGAGACGGAATGGATGAAACCGGGGAGCCGGTTCTTATGCTCCACCTTTACGGGTATGACCATCCTCCCTTCCCGCGTGGTAATGATATCTTCCTGCGTCCATTCTTTCGCATGTATGGTTTTCAAAATCTTTTCGAGACTTCGCCTGATCGTCTGATTTTTATCTGTGATCTGATGCCTCAGTGCGGCAAGTTCCTTGCTTGCAGAACTTTTTACATTACCGTCGTCATCAATAGCTCTGCTGATGTTGTACTCAACTACGTTGTCCCTGTAAAGGTTCATGAACTCCGAAGCAAGAAGAGGATAAAGCGCCTTCCTTCGGGAAAAATACTGATGGAGCGCTCTTGAGAGCCGAATCAATATTCCTATCCGACGGAGGTCTTCCCCCGGAAGGATGTAGTCTTCGATGGTGGATCGCTGAAGTGGCACCCTTACGTCGGGAATAATATCTATAGGGAGAGGATCGTCGGTTTCTATGAGCTGCTTGGTCTCCGATACGAGCGATAGATTTGCACGAATTTCGACAACGTCGGAGGAAGGAAGCAACCTCTCGATGGACTCCCTGCCCATGTCCGAGAGGGCGTAGCGTCCGATGTGACGCTTTATCTTATCAAATTCAAGTTTTTGAAATGCTTGTAAAAATTCACGCATGAGGTAAAAACATTACGGAATTTTTACTTGTCCGAGGATTTCCTTTATTTCGTCAAGAAACCGATTAGATGACGGAAACAAGCGGGTTGTGTAATCTAAAATGTTCGGTGTAACCTGGTATACATCTTCGTACAGAACTGATTCTTCCTTCTCCGTCTGGTCGGGAATATCGAAGAGTCCCAACATTACGAGTATCAGACTCACAGACACGATGCCCTGCGCAATTCCCAGAATCCCGCCGAAAACACGCGACCATACGTTGACCGTATCACTGGCGCTCTTGCCGAACCATCTGTACAGAAGACTTGCGATAATGATTACACCAATGAACACGCTGAAAAAGGCAAGGAAGATAGACGTCGCTTCTGAAAATTCCATCGAATTGATCAAGAATCCTGAAAACGGCGCCATTAATTTAGTTGCGGCGATGAGACCGACAAGAAATACAATGATACCGTACATCTTTCGAAAGAATCCATCACGAACACCGAGTGCTACGTAAACTAGGATACCCACAATAATTAAAATATCAGTTATGCTCACAGGATTTATCCTAAATGTTTTTTTACCAGTTCTTGAATAAGCCTGCCGTCGGCTTTCCCCTTTAATTCTTTCATTACAAGCGGCATTACCTTTCCGAAATCGTTCTGCGAGGACGCCGAGGTCTCGGTGATCACTTTTTTTATGAATCCTTCTACTTCTTCCTCAGACAGTTGTTTTGGTAAATATTCCTGAATGATGGCGAGTTCTTTTTCTTCCTGTCCGGCAAGGTCTTCCCTTCCGACTTTCCGGTAGATTTCAATTGATTCTTTGCGTTTTTTTGATGCTGAAATGAGGACAGCAATCTCATCTTCCGCCGTCATGCCTCCCGATGGCCTTTTTTCGACCTGCTTTTCAAGGAGACCTGCGCGGATCAGCCGGAGAGTTTCGAGTCGTAATTTCTCTCGGCTCTTCATGGCTTTTTTCATGTCATCAGATATGTTTTCGAGCAACGACATGTCTCATAATTCCTAAATGACGGATGAAATATAGGATATTAAGGGGTGATTGTCAATATTGATGTGAGGAATAGCTATCGAAAGTTATGAAGTACTTTGTACTTTATAATAAAAGCGTCATTAGTAAGGGTGTACTTTGTATTTGGTATTTGGTATTTGGTACTTTGTACTTCGTGTCTACTCTAAGATCTTCGCTCTATGCTCTTAGCTCTGCGCTCACCTCTCACTGCTCAGAACTTCTCTTTTTCCAAAGGCATGATTTCCGGATATATTCATGTGAATCCTTTTTTTGGAATCCGCATCATACCAATAGTTAACAAGAAAGTAAATGGAAATATGCCGGAAAATCTTACAAAACAGACATTTTTAGAAAAAGTTTTTAATTACACGAAAAATAAGGAATGGAAATACGAGGGGGAACTCCCCAGTATCGTTGATTTCTGGGCACCTTGGTGCGGTCCGTGCAGGATGCTCGGTCCTATCCTTGATGAGCTTTCGGTGGAATACAATGGGAAAGTGAATTTTTATAAAGTAAATACAGAAGAGGAACAAGAGCTTGCATCTGTTTTCGGTATTCAAAGTATACCGAGTATGCTCCTCATACCGATGAATAAAAAACCGGTGATGGCGGATGGGGTGCTTCCCAAAGATACTTTGAAAGAAGCCATTGAAAAAGAATTACTAGGGCAGGTCGATAGCACGACCGTTAACTGACTACTCCGATACTGTCACCGCAGAGTGACAGTTTCCATATGAATGCGTTTTTAAAAATAGTTCATAGTATCAAAACACATGTCTGGTGGAGGCGTCTGTTTTTTGCGTCTGCCGGTGCCATCGTCGGATTGGCCTACTACAGCTTTATCGGCTGCTACAGCGGGACATGTCCGATAACCAGCAATCCCTATATCACGATTAGTTATGGCGCTATCGCGGGAATTCTTCTTTCACAGAAGCGATAACGAATGGGTTAGAACTCCCACTTCTTACCCCGTTGACACGTAGACAGAAGTCGGAGTTCTTACTCATAGGGTCGGTTCTATACATGCCTGTGAATCGTTGCGCCCGTTGTTAACGATTGTTGAAACAGCGTAAGATTCCATCTCTACTTCAGGATAAGAATCGAGGAGACTGTGCAGAACAGAAAATTCACGCAGATCCGGTTTCAGCCAGAGATTAAGCTCCTCGTCGCTGAGAATAACCGGCATTCGATCGTGAATGGTAGAAACAAGTCCGTTCGGCTTTGTGGTTATAATTGCGGTAGTTGTTATTACCTTATCTTCGACCTTCACCGATCTCCATAATCCGGCCAGTGCAAAAAGTTCACCGTTTTTAAGTTTGATATAGTACGGAGTTTTTTGCAGTCCCCTCGGCATTCTTTTTATTTTATTCGACGTAACAAATCCTTCCGGTTTCTTCCATTCGTAGAATCCATCAGCAGGAAAGATACACCTGTTATTAAGAAGTCGATCGCGGAAAAAATTGTTTTTCATGATCGTATCATCGCGCACGTTGATTTGGTAGGATGTTCTTCCGCCCTCCTTTTCACTCCACGGCGGGATAAATCCCCAAAACGTATTCATCAGATACCGCTGACCGTCATCCTTGGCGACAATTGCAGGGAGCATCTGCCCGGGTGCGGCGTTGTACCTCGGCTGGTATCCTTCAAAACCCGGTGCGACTGCGGCCTTAAAGCGCGTAAGAATGCCTTCTATCCTGTCTGTTGTGATTGTAAAACGTCCACACATACATTATTCCTCCCCGGCACACACCAGAACCTGTCCGGCCGTGAGTGAACCTGAAAGCGTACCGTCCCTCACTATGATTTTAGTATCAGAGATAAGATCCTTTATATGACCGATCCCCTCGGTATGGATGGAATATTTCTTTGTCTGATGCATGTTTGAGTTCGCAATTATGATGAGCCGTTCTCGTTTCTCTGACTGACGGATGAAGCAGATCACATCATCGTTGCCGGTCTCTATCCACCGGAATGATTCGCGGGATATATTAGTGATAAGTTTTTCATATTTCTTCCGGATTGCACCAATTGCGGCGATCCAGTCGCGAAATTGATTTTTTCTGCCCCAATTGTAAGCGTACTGACTGAAGAGAGGGAGGTTTTCCGACGGATATTTTTGCAACTCGGCGCGTGAAAAGTCGAGGCCTGTGTTAATCGGCATAGTTTCTCCGATTTCAAAGCCTGAGTGGATGAACGGAATTGCCGGAATAAAACTGCCCACCGCCCATGCGTATTTCGAATATAGCGCTCCCCCGTCTCGCGCCGCAGCTCTCGGCGTATTATGACTTTCCGGTGTTGCGAAGAACGGTAATGGAAATCCCTCGCCGGTGAATCGTTTTAAAAGATTTTGAAATTTCCTGGGGTGATGCTGATCGCTCCATTGATACCCAATGACTGCATTATATCCCTCCTTTATGCTCTTTTCATCCACGGAAAAATTTTCATCCCAGAATGCAAAATCGGGATCGAGGGATCGGGCGTGCTTAATCATTTCTGATTTTAATTCCATTGGCAGTGCGTGACCCATATCGATCATCACGCCGTCGATGCCGAACGATTGCTGGTAGTACGGAATGATGTCGATAATTTTATCCCATAGATCTTTCGTGATGTTCTGCGGCTGTGCGAGTCTGGAATCGTACATCCTGATTGTATTGTACGCGATGTAATTAAAATCCGGATGCGTATACATCCGCAGGTACGTCACGTCACCCCATGGCGGTTGAGCATCGTCGGGCGGCCAGTCGGCAAAAGCGCCGGGTATCCGTACACGAGTTCCGTCTTTGAGTTTACCGATACAGCGACCATTCTCTATAGTGATTGCACCGCGCCCGGGTGGTTCGGTGAACATCGCTCGATACACTGCATGGGGCGGAGTAAGCTCGCTGAATTTCACATTTTCAACGTCGGTTAGGATTTTATGCAATTCTTCTTTTGTGAAAATTGGATTGCCGTACGAAGTTTCATCGTGAGCATCCGATGATCGGTCACGTATCTTCTCTTTAATCCAGTAGAACCACTCCGGATGTTCCGTGATCCAGTCGGCATCCTTCGAGGCGGTTCGAAATACAAATTCCACCACGACCCGCATACCAACATGGTGAGCAGCCCGGACGAAGAGCCGGAATTCTTCTTCGGCTGTAAGACCACAGTTCGGTTCGTGTAATTTATCATCGAGATGGTACGGATTCTTAATTGCGTACGGCGAGCCGAGCGTCCCTTTATTCCCATCCGATCCGATTGATGTAATGGGAAGGAGGTGAATGGTGTTCGCGCCGAGTGACCGCATATATGGTAAAAGTGCTATGGCTTTCATGAACGTGCCGGTTTCCCTCCAACCTTCCTTATTGAGAGGAAGATCGATGGATCCATTCCGATCATGATCAAAAGTGCAGGTCGTTCGTACAAAGAGATTGTAAATTACGGCATGTGACGACCATGTCCCATCCTTATGTTGTTGTGGAGGAATGCTTTCACGTTTCCGAAAATATTCAAGGGCATCTGTAAAAAACTCTGCCGGATTTACAGCAATCGTCTTAGGATGTGAAACATGAAAATTACCGGGCAGCCATACATCGGGGATGTGGTACATCCTTGATCCACCGCGGAATATTTTTAGATTATCGCGTACTTTATCGATCTGGGTAATTAATGCTGATCGTTTACTCATGGAATTCCTTATTTGTTTGGATCACCCCTTGACACTGCCGAGCGTCAGACCGGAGACCAGCCACCTGCTTGAAAGGAGGAAAAGTACTACAACGGGTATCATCACAATAATCGATGCGGCGCCGTAGAGACCCCATTCAGTCGACATATTTGCCTCAAACGATTTTAAACCCAGCGGTAGTGTCCAGAGAGCAGTATCCTGTAGGATCTGTGCCGCAACAATATATTCAGACCATGCGGTCATGAAGGAAAATAATCCGGTTATGACCAGTGCGGGTGCAGCGAGTGGTACAATTACCTTATAAAATGCCTGGAACTGATTACAGCCGTCAATTCTTGCCGCTTCCTCCAGACTCGTCGGAATAGTATCATAATATCCCTTCATCGTCCAAATGCAGAACGGCAATGCTGTCGCGGCGTAAGTAATGATGATCCCCAGGTAGGTATTGATAAGACCAAGGTAGATAAGCATCAGGTAGAGCGGCAGGAGGAGCATCGTTGCGGGGAACATCTGCGTGACGAGGAGGCTCAGTAAACCGATTTTCTTCCCGATGAAGGTGAATCGCGAAAAAACATATCCTGCCATCGATGCAAGAACAACTCCTGTGAGTGTCACGGTGAATGCGATGAATGTGCTGTTCCGGAGCCATAGGAGAAACGGCTGATCGGTGAAGAGCGCCAGATACGATTTCAGTGTCGCATTATCCGGTATAATTTCAAGCGATGTTGAAAGCAGTTTATCCGAAGGACGCAGCGAAATAGTAACGACCTGAAGCACCGGATATACTGCGATGATCGCAAAAATTATAAGAATCAAGTGAGTTAAAATTCGGAGAATTGTATTTTTGGAGTTAGTCATTTGTCAATATGTGTACTTTGTTCTTTGTACTTTGTTATTGGTGAGTGGTGATTAGTCTTTCGACCGTACACTGCAACTCACTTTTCACTGCTCTCCGTACTAAGCTCTTAGCTCCTCGCTCACACCTCATTCCTCATTCCTCATTGCTCCCTGCTCAATACGCCGCCTCCGTTGCTTTTGAACGTTTCATAAATGCCAGACTGAAAAGGAGCAGGATGATAAAAATCACTATCGACAGAGCTGCTGCGTATCCATACCGGTAAAGATTAAATGCCGCTTTATATACGAACGAGACCAGAATGTGCGTCGTATCGGAAGGCTCGCCGCCGTTGCTCACAAGCCATACTATATTTAAATTATTGAACGTCCACACGATTCCGAGCGTGATAGCAGGGATCATAACCGGCCTGATCAGCGGGATTGTTATGTTCTTCAGCTTATGGTACCACGATGCACCGTCGATGTTCGCAGCTTCATACAACTCGTGCGGAATGCTCTGGAGCGCACCAAGAGCAACAACCATCATAAACGGAAAACCGAGCCAGATATTCGTGAGAATACAGGCGAGAAATGCCTCTGTAGGGTTTTTTAGCCATTCTACAGCCGGCAGGCTCAGGTATTTTGTTATGATCAGGTTTATCGAACCATACTCGTAGTTGAACATACCGCGCCATGTTAGGGCTACGATATACTGGGGAATTGCCCACGGAAGAATCAATAAGGTGCGGTAAACAGATTTGCCGCGGATTTTCTGATTGAGGAGGAGAGCCAGAAAGACTCCAATTACCACATGGAAGAATACGTTGACGAACGTCCAGATTATAGTTTTGACAAAGACCATGTAAAAATTCGGGTCACTTGGTTCCGCAAACACTTTAACGTACTGACGCGGACCGATTAACTGCCAGTCAGTTATGTGTTTGAGGTTCATGTTGGAAAATGAAATGATGACGTTGTAAATAAATGGATAGAAAACAACCCCGATGAGGATGAGGAAAGCCGGAGCAGCGAAAATGAATATAAAAATATTTCTATGTGAACGGTTCATGGAGGGAGTCATTAGTCAGTTGTCATTGGCCTGCCCGCCGAAGCTCCTTCTTTTGGAGCGCAGGCGGGTCATTTGTTGTTTGTTCTTTGTCCTTGGTATTTTGTTTGTCATTTGTCATGGGTCATTTGTGATCAGCTAGTCAGAACTCCGACTTTTGTATACGTTTAAACAGAGTAAGAAGTCGGAGTTCTTCGGTGTTGCTATTCGTTCATTTCATTGATCTTCCTTATTGCTAATTTTTGCATCTCTTTTGCAGCTTGTTCGGGAGATTTCACACCACCGAGAACGGCCTGGTAGCTGGGCCGCATCGCATCCCAGATTGCCCGCAATTCGGGAACAATCGGCATGGATCTGCCGTTCTCGATCTGCAACCGAGAATTTATCAATATCTCGTTGTTCTTAACTGCCGGATTGTCGTAAAGAATTTTAAGCGTAGGCATCGTGCTCAGCTCCAGAGTGGTCTCAAGCTGGTTTTCTTCGGATAGGAGAAACTTCATCAGATCGACAACGAGTGGAAGCTTTTCGTCAGTAACATTTACGTTTATGGAATACCCTTTCGGGGAGACCATAGGGGCACACCACAAACCCGTGCTCATTATTTTTGGCAGTGGCGATATTCCGATGTTGATACCGGCTTTCTTGTAACCTGCCCATGACCAGTCACCGTTAATTATCATCGCGGCTTTACCATCCTTGAATAACGCGTCTGCGATGTTGTAATCCGCCTCTCGCGGTATAATCCTGTATACATCGCGCAAATCTCTGATGAATTTTAATCCGTTGACGACACCGATATTATCAAGCGTCGGATTCCCCTCTTCATCCATCACCCAACCGCCGAATCCTGTCATGAATGGTATGAAGAAAAATGGTTCCGTGTAGTTCCAGACCAGACCGTACCGATCAATCTTACCGTCGCCATCTATGTCCGTGGTAAGCTTCTTCCCCAATTCGATAAGTTCACTATCTGTTTGAGGAGGTTTCACTACAAATTCTTTATTGTAAACCAGCGTAAGATGGTTTCCGAGTTTGTCTGCTATCTGATATAAATTCCCTTTATACCACGTTAATCCGCGTGGGGTAAAAGAAGACAGGTAAGCACTATCAAGAATATCTTCGAGCGGTCTGATTATATTCATTACCTGGAAAGGGCCAACCTGATCGGAGGGTCCATATATCAAATCCGGACCCTGCCCGGCTATCGCAGCGATGATGAAGCCTGAACGCAATTCTTCAGTTTCTTTATAAATTGCCTCCGCTGTAATTCCGGGGTGAGCTGCCACGTACTTTTTAAGCTGTGCATCGAGGATTACCCTCTCATCAACACGCATCTGGTGCCAGATAACGATTCGATTCACATCCGGCTGAAGACGGCATGAATTAATAGATAAGATGAGCAGCATCGATGTGAGACTCATTTTCAAGGTTGTTCTCCTCGGTAATGAGCCTCACATACTCTGGTATTAAGAAATTCAGTCAAGATAATATCCGCCAATTTCTTTCCCGATCTTTTTTGGTGATCTATATTCAAGAACATATTTCTCATACTCTTTTCCTGTTAAAAAATGTTCCTGAATAAATACATGATCTACTAAAGGACTATTTCTTTTTCCAATCCATTCGGGATAATTTGAAAAATCCCAATCCTCTAATCGTTCAACTAATTTTGCTTCCAACGGATTTCGGTGGATATACCTACAAATGTGAGGAATGTGTCCAAATTTGTTTATCAGTTTAGCTTTAAATGGCCCTTCGAATAGTGTTCCTGTTCTGTGATACATTTCGTTAAACGCTTTTGTATAACCATTGAATATATACTGTACGATCTTCCCAACGGAACGAGCACTTTTTTGAAACAACAGAAAATGATAGTGATTAGGCATCAAGCAATAAGCGATCGTAGATACATCCTTGTCTACCATATACTTGTGCATTTTACGTATCAGATAACGATAATTTTCATCAATGTAAAAAATATCTTCCCTGTTGCACCCACGATTGTAAATGTGATAGTAACAATCCTGGTGAAATTCTATTTCTCGTCTCGCCATGTTTCTCCTCGCCTCGGCGTTAGATGTCCGACTCACTTTCCTCAGTGAGTCGGACATCGCTAAGTTATTTAATTATTTAATTAAAACCATCTTCTGCACTTTCGAAAAATTATCTGCCGACATCCGGCAAAAATAAATCCCGCTTCCCGCACGACCAGCGTTCCAATAAACTTCATATGTACCGGCCTGCTGATCCGAATTAACCAACGTTTCAACCTCTCGACCGAGGACATCATATATAACAATACGTACCCTGGAGCGAACAGGGATTGAATAATTAATCTTCGTCACAGGATTGAACGGATTAGGGTAATTCTGCATTAAGGCGAATTTATCTGGAATCGCGGGATTATCACTCACTCCAAGTAAATTTTCGATTATAAGCGAATCTGGCGTCAAAGAAACCGTATATATAGCGGTTCCGTAAGGTCCTAAACTGACGTTAATAGAATCGAATTCACTCCCGAAAACTTCAGAACGCGTACCTCCATACAGATCATTGAGGTAGTATAAACTTCCCGGCTCTATCCCTCCGCTGAATGTACATACGCCGGGTGCAGTCAGATCCAGATATGTACTTTGTGTAGTTCCCGAAAAATTGACAACCGTAAGACCGTTCTGATTTTCAAACGGACGTGTAAAAACATAGACGATCGAATTCGTTGATTGAACGCGTGTAAAGTCCGAGGAATCGGCTGATGTTATATAACCGTCGTGGTTAGTGTCCCGCTTATGCTGTGTAAATGCCGGGAATTGCCCGCGGATATTGGCAAGCTTCTGGTAATGCGGCATGAGTATGGTATTACCCTGGAAATCCCAATTTATTACACTTCGGTTTCGGGCAATTTTATCACCTGGTATCCCATATCCCCATCCAACCTCCTGCCCATTCCAAAGCATCGGAACTCCAGGAGCGGTGAAAAGTACACTCGACATAGGCATTGTTTTCTGAAAAGCAGTTGTGGGATTGCTGTTGTAATATGTTGATGGATTTGGATTGGTATAGTAGATACGGTCTTCATCCTGTGATTCCATGAAACGCATGTAGAGAGCATTTTCGCCGGGATAGTATCCTTCGTTATAAATATCAGAATGGAGTTGTGTAATTTCTGTTGGTGTGAAACCAAAATTCACAATAGAACTTCCGTATAATTTAAAATCATACGCGGCATCGACACCGCCCCTTACATCGATGGAAGCAAAATCGGCATAGATTGTTTCTGTTCCACTCCCCGTTCCTTCATCTTCAGCCAGGAGGAGGATATCCGGTTTCACATGTTTCAACGCTTTCCTAACCGGCTGTCCCATGTATCTCTCTCCATACCGTCTGTGAGGACCCCAGTAAACATCAAAGCGGAATCCGTCAGCACCAAATACTTTAATCCAATGGAGGTAAATGTTGATCATCTCAGTTCGTGCGTCGATATCAGTCCAGTTGTAGTTGAGAAGTTGCTCGCTGAAGCCGCCGTAGTACCAGAAAGTATCCGCATCGAAAGAATGCCCCAGACCGTTATCATTGTGGGGGATAAATTCATGCTGGTACCAGTTCCAGTAAGGGGAATTTCTCTTGTACGTGTGTGCATCCAAAGACCAGGGATGATAACGGCTAGTGTGATTCGGTGTAATGTCCAGAATGACTTTCAAACCGATGGTGTGCGCCTCCTCAATAAAATCCTTTATGTCCTGGTTAGTTCCGTATTCCGGCGCGACAGTATAAAAATCCACGATGTTGTATCCGATGCCTACTCCGTTATCGATGGGAGAAGCATTTTTCATGATGGGTGTTAGCCAGATAACACTGAAACCGAGTTTTTTAATGTAGTCAAGTCGTTCCGCTGCCGCACTGATTGTGCCCGATTGACTGAACGCTTTCGGAAAAAGGAAATAGATTCGTGCTTCCCGTGCCCATTCGGGATTTGAGGAAATTGTAGGAATCTTGACACTTCCGTTTTCCTTTACAATAAAGTAATTCCGGGTTGTGTCCACATTCCCCTGCGGATCGGTTAAGATAAGTGAAAAGTAGTATTCCCCCGCTTGAGAGGGTACAGATATGGTAACAGTCGGTTCTGTTCGTCCATCGATTCCTCCCACAATCTGAGGATTATGAGGATCCGAATTCCACAAATATGCAAGTGAATCGATTTGCCCCGGATCGGGATCACTGCTCTTGCTGCTTCTGCATATTATCTGATCTGACTGGAGCGAAAATGATATCACTGCGGTGGGTGCATGCCGCACAAGACGATTGATGAGGACAGGCGAGGATATTTTTAACGTGCCTGCTGAGTCGGCAAGAGCGACCATATTGTTATTACCCTCGCTGAGGGGAACATCGAACGAAAAATTCTTAGCATAAACCGCAACGTCGAACGTATCGACCGAGTTGCGGACAATTTTAATACTGTCGATTGTATCGTCATCGACGATTCCATATATCTGCCAATCGGTCTTCCACGTATCGAACGGAAACCTGTTTGTGAGCTGGACGTATCCGCCGCGTGTTGTAAAAGTGACGGTATCTGAATTCGTACCGGCTTTTAGAATGACGGTGTGTAAGCCGTTGGGAAGAGGTCCGGGCGGAATGAATTCCAGCTGTCCGGTACTCGAATTATAACTCTCCCCTATTCCCGTATAGACAGTTCCGTCGATACTAACCCAGAGTGCTGATGTATCGATATCACCTCCAACCATTGGATATATGAAGGCAGATATCATCGGAAGAGCGGTATATACAATCGGATTCCGTTGGTTCGGAATAAGGTGGTATATGGTTGGATCTTTTACATAGAGGATTGAATTTTGATACGCATCCGGATTGATATGGTGATTCAGTGGATCATTCGGCCAGATGGAAACTCCGGTATAGAATTTATAGAGATGTGTTCCGACCGGCAGGCGGGCGGTTCGTATCCAGAGATCCGATTCGACGTTTGTCATAGGCCACAAAGACTGGTTCCAACCGTTGAATGTGCCTGCGACGGTCGGAATGTTCGGACCACTGTAATGAAAACGAAAAATGACGTCGACGCTGTCGGCGGCTGTGGCATGGCAGAGTAGGCAAACAGAAAATATAAAAATTCGTAAGATCATTTATAGTTCTTTTCTCCGATAAGGATCATTCCTGATCTTGGAAGGAGTGTGGGAGGTGAATTGTCAAGTTCTTGTCTTGAATATACAACACCTGTAATAAGATCATCCCATTTTTTTACATAAGTAGGTATTTTGGACCTGGGAAAAGATACATTATCATTGTTCATGTTGATGAGCACTACTGCAGAAGTATCCTCATATTCTCTTAAAAAACCAAATATTTTGGTGGAATCATCCGCAATCAGCGGTCGTATAGTGCCCCTCCGAAAAATGTCGTGATTTTTTCGGATATGTATCAATTTCCGGTACCAGGACCACAGCCGCATATTCCAGCCGGTAGTGTCCCAGTCCATTGTCCGGCGGCAATCGGGATCTTTTCCGCCGGTCATACCGATTTCATCACCGTAATAAATAAGTGGTGATCCCACATATGTCATCTGCATCAGAACGGCGAGACGGAGTTTGCTTGTGTCGTTTTCGGAAAGCGTTAAGAATCTTTCGGTGTCATGGCTGCTGATGAGATTATGCAATGCATAGTTTACATCCGGGAGGTAATCGGATCTCACTGCCGTAAGTATCGAATCGAATTGCCGTGCCGACCGATTTTCCAGAGCGATGAAACCAACGCACGCGCCTCTGAATCTGTAATTCATGACGGCATCGAATTGATCACCCTGAAGCCACGGAGCAGCATCGTCCCACAGTTCGCCGATGATGAGAGCATTAGAATTTTCACTCTTTACGAGTTTTCTCCATTCTATCCAGAAATCGTGCGACATTTCATTCGGAACATCGAGCCGCCAGCCGTCGATCCCTCGCTGAGTCCAGTAGCGGGTGGCATCGAACAAATGTTTTCGGACTTCCGGTTGATCTGCCATCAGTTTTGGTAATTCGCCAATCCCCCACCATGCCTCGTAATTAGGTTTTTCAGGCGGTAGCCTGACGGGGAAACTCTGTATTGAATACCAATTCACATATTTCGAATGATTTCCGTTTTCGATGATGTCCCTGAATGCAAAAAAATCTGTTCCTGTATGATTAAACACGCCGTCGATGATGACCCTGATTTTTCGTTTGTGGCATTCATGGAGAAAGTTCAGAAATGTCTCTTCACTGCCGAAGTGGGGATCAATTTTGAAATAATCTTTTGTGTGGTACTTGTGGTTGGTATTTGATTCAAAAACCGGATTAAGATAGAGGGCGTTGATACCAAGACCAGAAAGGTAATCCAGGTGATCGATGATACCCTTGATATCTCCGCCGAAGTAATTGGTTGTGGTTGGCGTCTCGTTCCATGCAACTTTTCCGTGAGGATCGTTAACCGTATCGCCATTGGCGAACCGTTCCGGGAAAATCTGATAGAAGATCGCGTCCTTTGCCCAATCAGGGACGAAGGATTTATTCGGTGTCTGCCCGGAGGAACATCCGATGGCTATGATAGAGAGGATAAAAAGTCCGAATCGTACCATTATGACAGGCGCCCCGCGAATAAAATAAAAAAGGCGCCGCCGCTCAATGCATGGGCAGCAAGCGCCTTTTAATGTGGATAGAGCTTACTTCATGAGAACCATTTTATACGTGTTCACATAGTCCCCTGCCGTGATCTTGTAGAAATAGATCCCGCTCGGGTAGAGGGAGGCATCAAATGTGACACCGTAGGTTCCTGCATGCTGTTGCTGATTGACGAGAGTCGTAACTGCCTGTCCGAGAACGTTGTACACAGTCAGCGTGACAAACGATTCTTCGGGGATTCCGTATTCGATCATCGTCGTTGGATTGAATGGATTCGGATAATTCTGCTTGAGGTTATACTGCCTCGGAACTTCCGCAATCTCTTTCACACCTAAGATATCGGTGAGTGTCGATATACGCATTACGCCGAATGTATCGACAGTCGTTGCACCCGACATATAGCGTGCCATCGGTAATGTGTGATTAATTGCGAATCCGGCTTCGTTGTCGTTACTGCCGCCGTTGTTCACCGCGTCACCCCAATTGATACCGTACTTATACAATACTTCAAGTGGTGTATATTTAGGTATTGTTATGATATTGGTAAAAATTCCATCACCCACAACAGCATCACCGTTAGTACCGTCGTCAAACAGTTTAATCATCCGGATGCTGTCTCCGATAGGCCATCCGCCTCCGGGCCATTGGAGAGGCAGAGCGCTTCCGGCTATATGGACAGTGTTGATAACAGGAAATGGTAACGTATTGTATCCGGAAATTGCACCAACCGTGTAAACTGTAAATTTTATATCGCACGGCTGATTGATAACGTTATCAAGAGTGCCGTTATTAAACGGAGCGCTGAATTCGGCTGTAAGATTTCCGATGTCCTCGGCCGTAAATGTATATAACCGGTTGCTGACGCTTTCCCAATTATTTTCGGTATACCAGTATTTGAACTCAATGGTTTCACCAACGCCTCTGCGAACAACTGCTGTCCCTTCATAAACATCCGGTTCAAGCGGTCTTGGTTCAAGAATCGTTATTTTCGAAGTCCAGCCATTAAAGTCACCATTGGCCGAAACAGTATCCGTAGCCGGATCAAACCGTCCCGATAACCGTTCAAGTTCCATATTGCAGATGAATGTAAAAGTTATATCGTATTGTTGTACGAAAACGCTGTCATTTTTAAACCAGGCGTAGTAAACGCTCGGGTAATCAGGAATCAGATAAGACCGGTTGGGGTTACCTTCCCATACTGAACCTGACGCTGAAACATCATAGAACTGGTATTTAAACTCAATCGTTTCTCCCACACTATCGGCCTTAAGATTCACGGTATAGAGAGAATCCAAATCCGGATCGGTCATTATATCGCGGGAATTACCCCAATCGTTAAATGAACCGCTGACGAACAGTGTATCCGCTGCAGGATCGAAATTGCCCTTGAGTATCTGCACACTCATGTTGCACTGGAACTCAACAGCAACCAGAGTATCCGCATGTACGCCCTCAACGTAAAGCTCAACTGGTGCAGCGGATCCGATGCTCACGAGGAAAGCTGTAAGCATAATAGCTGTAAAAATTTTCATAACCTTATTCCTCACATTGTTAGTGAATCAGTTTGTTACGTTATTTACTAAAACTTAATACCTACTCCAAAATGCTGCGTATAGCTCAGAGCGCCAAAATCCTGATATGCATAATCAAGATTGGCAGATATTCCCGGGGATAATTCGTACTTCAAACCGAATCCGAGACTCAGTCCTTCTTCGGAATTCGGCAGAAATGTCGATTTATACCCTGCCCTGATAAACACATTTTCACTGAACGAGTATTCACCGCCGAGATTTATCGCTTCAGCATTGTCATTCGGATGTATAGCATCAACGCCGAATGTCAGGCGGTTATCCCCGTATGTGAAATCTTTCGCAATTCCGACCCGAAAAACGAGAGGGAGCGGATATGCATCCGTTTTAAGCTTGGAGAGGATCTGGTCATTGTTGCCGCTCATATCAGGATTGATATCGTGCAGTACAAATAGATCCTTTCCATCAAGCTGCATTTCGGTGCCGAAATTTGATATTGTTGCGCCGATACGCACTCCGTAAACATCAGAGATGAACAGAGTCCCCAGATCTAGCGCGAACGCTTCTGCGGAACTGTTCCATATTCTCTGGTTTATATATTTAGCACTCAATCCAAGCGAAAAACGATCGCTTAGATTATACGAATAAGTTAATGAAATTGCAATATCTTTCGCAGAAAAATATTCACCCGTACCTTCCTGTTCCTGCAGTGTAGTAACCTCCATGTCACCATAATTCAGGTAAGTAATGCTGAATCCGGTGCTCCCGTACTCACCTAAGTTCAGCACAATCCCAGCCCAGTTGTAGGATATGTCGGAAAACCACTGCGTATGGGCAAAAAATGCCCCATTTGCCTCCATACGGGAAATTCCGGCTGGATTCCAGTAGAGAGCCGTTATGTCATTGGCGGTTGCGACGAATGCTCCACCCATAGAAATTGCGCGCGGACCGATACCTATGTTTAAAAAAGGTGCGGCAGTCGAGCCAACTTTTGTTTGTCCGTACAGTAACGGACATGAAATAAGTAAAAGACAAAGAATTCTCTTCATAGTGATTTATCGCCTATTTTATGAGAGCAAACTTTCCGGTTTTTATACCGATGTTCGGAGCATCGAGGACGTAGACGTAGACACCATATGCCGCATCTATATTTTCTTCCGTCCGCAGATCCCATGCGACATCGCCGTTGAACAGATTTTCCTGGCGGAGCGTTTTTATGAGTTCACCGCGCACCGTGTAAATTGATATTTTTGATCCGGGCGGAACACGCGTGAATCTGATACTCCGCTCACCTCTTCCGCTCGTCTGGGTGCTGAGAAGTTTTGGTTCTGCTTCGTGAGTGACGACATACGGATTCGGTACAACTTTGATCTGATCGAGTTCTGATTTTGCCTGAGCGGCATCGACTCGGGAACCGTGCAGAGTGAAATGAAAAATGTCCTGATTGCTGAACGGTTTCAGAGTTGCCAGGTGGAAAATTCCGCTCTGTTCGAGTGGTGCATTCGCCGTATTGTAGTAAATATTGACCCGCCAGGTTCTGTTAAGTGTTGATCCGATGAATTCTTTAAAATATATACTGTGAGCGGTCCCGACAGTTCCTGTCCTGAAATAAACGAAATCGATGTACGTGTTGGTTGAAATATTTTTAATGCGGAAGTTGACCGGCTTAGCTGTAATCGTATTGGAGGGTGTCCGGGGATACAGCGTATCAGGTACAGACGTATCAACGATGGAATCGTAAAATTCGATCTGGTAATCATAAGGCATTTTGATACCGTTGTACGTAGAAGCTATTCCGGTATCTGCGACCGTCCACCGAAAAGGTGTGAAGAAGTACGTCGGCGGAGTTATGGATGTGATGTCTTCGAAATACGAATTCAGCGTATCCTCACGTATTGCAGCGTCATTGAGTATTTGCACCTTGAATCCGTGCAGGATGGGTGTATTCCCGTAGAAGAGTGTATCGTGGGATACAAGCGTATCAAACGTACCGACGTAAAAATTGGTATCACTCACAAATGAATTTCCGTTCACCACGATTTCAACGCCTGCAGGAATCTGAACAGTGTCGCCGGGCGCAACTTGCATTTGTTGATGTAGTGAAGGTATGGAAAGAGTATCTGTGGTCGAAAGATCCAAGAGCGACCAGTCTGACGTATAGCCCTGAAGCGCCGAATCTTTGAACACGATATTGTACTTAGCACCATCACGTATTTCTTTGTCGTCGATAACTTCTATCCATGCGGAACCGGTTCCACGGAACGGAGGGATTTTTTCAAGATCCGATGGTCGTGCGTCACGATATCCGATTGGCGCTCTGCCCGGTGTGATGTACCCTGTATTGTCGTCTGTGATAATCTGACCCGTGTTGTTGATGAATATATATTTTGAATTTTCTGAGGGGAAGATATTAAGAGCCGCATCCCCCCCGTCGTATGCAACCACTGCGTAAAAATACCGCTGACCGGGAACGACATTGGAATCAACGAAAGTATTGACGACGCCGGTATTGTTCCCCAGGTAGTACGTCGTTCCACCAACCTGTGTAAGCAGACTGGGAGAAGGAGTAAAAAATCCGTCGATAGTATCAGCGAGATCGAATTGTGCGATCGGTTTATCGAAAGCGAGCACACCCAGCGCGTCCGTGATGCTTCGTGCATCCTCGAATCCTGCGTCTGTGGCACGGTAGATCTTATAGCCCTGAAAATCTTTTTTCTTAGTGATGAAATCCCGTGAATTTTCCGTTAGATCCCCGTTCCAGTAGAGAGTCGGTTTTCCATCCTTTTCCGTAAGCGTAATCTTGGGTTTCCGCGGAGGTTGAGGGAATTTGTATCCCGCGTTATAGATTTGCTGGACGATCTGTTTGTTTCTTTTTATATCCTCGTATGTTTCGCCGAAAAGAAGTGCGACGGAAAACCGTTCAATCTGCCGAGGCCGCATCGGGAAATAACCGGATGAGTATATGAAATCGCCGTCCTGCGGCTGGGACGAGATAATATCAAATCTTCCCGGCGTCATTCTGCTCCAGAGCAGATTATCGTTGCTCATATCGGGGGAGGCGCTGATGTTGAAAAAATTAAAGCTCGTGAGTCCGATTTGATCGGATTCATCCGGATCCGTTTTACCAAAGTTTGGTTCTCCCTGATCCGGCCTCGCATTCCCTTCCGTTCCGTCTGCATCCGGTCCTGGGTACCCATCATCATTAGGACCTAATCCATCTGCCCCGATATCATCATATGCTGGATCCCAGTCCCCATCTTCATCTCCCGACCAGTGAGGGATCAAACGAACAGTACCATCAGGAGTTTTTACCCAGCTCGTAATGAGATTCCCCGCATCATTATCCCGCTTTTCATCGATAAGCGGATCATTTAGTCCTGCGCCGCTCAGGAAATTCTTATAGGCAAGCGTTGGAAAATTTCTGCGCTGACGGGTCTCGAAATGAACGGCCTGGTTCTCGTCGATTAGTCCATCTAGATCGTTGTCAATACCGTCATATGCAGATGTGTGGGGAACGGAGACGCCGTTCACGATCTGCGCAATGTGCCCTTCCCGGAATTTCGTCACACCGGCGACGATGATGAATCGAACTCCGAGAGAGTAGACTGTGTCGACGGGTCCATGTATCGTGTAGATGCTCCTCTCATAGGTTGCGGGGTCGATTAGAACAATTTTCGTTCCTACTGTGTAACCTACGGAATCAAAATCTTGTGCATCGAATCGGGGAGATGACGGATCCTGTGAGTCGCCGTCGTTATCGATTCCGTCGAACGGATTCCCGGGGGATTCCAGAAAGGCATATGCAACGTAACCAACCTTCTGCCCTTTATTTCCCTTGTTATCGTTGTCCCAAGAGTATGTGATGTTATCGTTGATATCGAAAAAACCTAGATCGTCCCCACTATCACCGTCGCCGCCAGCGAGTGTACCCACGACCGTTCCAAATACAGATTTGCGGTAGGTTGTGGTTCCCTCATTCTCTATATCGTACAACCAGAATATAGCGTCTTCTGCAAGGAAGCTCGACCATTGAAAACCGCGAACGCTCATTCGAAGGCCCATACCATGCCGTGTTGAATCAGTGCTGTCGGGCTTGAAGAATGCATTAAACTCGTCGTCCCATTGATCATCAGCGACGTAATAACTTTCCTGATCTGCATTTACGATTGCCCGTCCGAAATACCCGTTCCACAGTGTATTACCATTGGCATCTACCCAATCGCGATGTTCGGGCCACCCACCGGGGGGCCATGAATTGGGGAGATGACTCATCGCAACCGATGTTTGATTCGGATTTAGATATCCGGGGACTGGATTCCACCCCCAGAAGTAACCTAATTGGGGATGACGTTCCTCCGATTGCCGGTTTCGCGGTCCTCGCGAAATCGTGACAGAATGGAGAGTATCCCTACGAGAATTGGTGAGTTCGACTCCGATCATTGGGATGAGATCGCCGATGTAGTTAAACCCTGAACCGAGCGGCCATTCTCCACGGATGTCAATACCGACATTGTAACCGGCTATCTGGCCGTCATTGTAAAAAGAGATGCCGACTCGATTTCCAGTGTGGTAACCCGTCCTACGGAGCGAAGGATCCGAACGCTGAGCGACAGCCGTTGTACCCATCACTGCCAGAATGACGATAAGGGCGAACAATGAATGTGTTTTCATGATTTTTATCATACTCTTCACTAGAAGCTTATGGATGTTCCGATTTCAATTCTCCGCGGTTCGGAGAAATATCCGGGATTTGTGTAAAGCTGCTCGAGTGTATTGTAGTACAGCTTCGGATTTATATTTTCTGCGTCGAGACGATCGAATGTAAATATCGGATCTCCGGAATTTGTGTAGACAGTCCGCGGATTTTTCTGATCAAGCAGATTGAACACTCTCACGAACAGAGAAATATTGTGAGCGCCAAGCGTAAAATCCTTGTTTATCTTGGCATCGATATTAAATATGGTAGGACGGTATGCGCTGTTCCGCGGATAAGAGTTTTTCTTCACCGTACTGTTTTTATTCACGGTCGGTGTGTACGGCTGACCCGTGGTATAATTAGCTATCAGAGAAAATCCGTAATCACGTGGTTTAGTGTACGCAACGACAAGATTGAATGAGTGTCTCTGATCCCAGTCGAGAGGTGCAATATATGTTTCCGGTGTCGCACCGCCGAGGATTGCATTGCGTGCATCGGTGGGATTTGAAGCATTACCGTCTGCGATTGAATAAGTATAATCCAGATTTGCTGCAAGCCCTTCTGAAAATCTTTTTTCAAGTTTTATTACAATTCCCTTTGAAGATCCAAAATCTGAATTGGCATAGCGGCTATAGCTTCTGTCATTTGTGAAGACGAGGATGTCGTCGGTCTGTGTGCCGGTTAAATCACGGAAATCCTCGAAGAACATCGTCACGTCGACGGCAATGTTTTCACTGAGCTGTTGCTTGATGCCGATCTCCCCTTTTACCGTTTTCTGGGGCTTAAGATCCGCATTGCCGAAAAGACCCTGGTTACCCGATCCGATTCCTAGTTTGAAATCCGGATTTGTGTAAAGCAGTTCATAGCTCGGTAATTGGAAGAAATGGCCGTAGGAAAAGTGAACGACACCACGGGCACTGATCGGAAACGCCAATCCCATTCTCGGACTAAGTTGATATTTGACAGACGCTTTCTTGTACCAGTAGCTTGCACGGTCAGCGATTGTTTTTATTGTTTCACCCTGATCCGCATCCAGAACGCCGTTTCCGTTGTAGTCGAAAAATTGATTCTGGGGTTTCAATGGCATTCTAATGTCGGGATCTGTTGGATCCGCAAGGATTCTTCCGTCAGGATTAAACGCATCGAACCGCAATCCTACGTTAAATATCAAGGAATTCGCTTCGAATTTAGACTGAAGATAGACTGCCGTTTCCAGGGGTTTACGGATATATTCGTCGTAATCCTGTGAAGTCGGCGACGGAATGTCTACGTTGAACGGGATTGCCCGCTGGCCCATAATGTCATAGAGAGGGATGAGATTAATATTTTGATAATATAGCCGATACTGCTTGAACTCGCTCCCCGCCTGAATAGAAATATTATTGTTGAGCTGCGACGTCCAGTCAATTTTTGCTCCGAATGTCCCGGTATTGCGTGAAAAACGGTTCATATTCGTTCCGCCGATGTCGAAGCTATAGGGAGGATTTTGCTTTAACGTATTATCAACATATAGTGTCGGACGCGAAGAATCTCCGGTATAAATGTTCTCGTACATGTAATGCCTGTAATCTTTAAACAGGTACGATAAACTGAACGTGTAGAAGCTTGTCGGGGAAACCGCGTGGTTGACGCTGAGTATGTTTGAATATGTTTTCCGGAGGCGCTGAAGATTGTTATCAGGAGTGAGACGTACATTGTTGTCGTAATCCTGATATTGCTGTCCGTCGTAAATGAAATTATACGACAGTTTGAGGTTCGGCCTGATTCGATAGGTGATTTTCCCCTGTCCGAATGCGCGTTCATTTGGATTCATGGAGACATATTTCTCGTCGCCGTTCTGTGATATGATGAAGTTCGCGCCTGCTGAACCGGCTTCCTCACGAGAGAGATCGGTGGTCAGGAACATTCTCTTTCCGTAGAGGTAGCCTGTGTTGTAGTAATACCGCCCGGTAGCGTAAAAAGAAAGTTTATCTGTGAGAAGAGGGCCGCTCAGACTTCCTTCAAAGCTTCGTAGCGTATAAAGTGACATTGGTGAAATGTTCCAGAAGAGATCTTCCCGATCGGAGAGGTAACCGCCTGTATATGTCTGAAAATTACCTGCCAGTGTATTACCCCCATCCCGGGTGACAATATTGACGACTCCCGACATTGCCTGCCCGTACTCCGCGTTAAATGCACCGCTGATGACCTGGAGTTCCTGCACGGCGTTCGCACCCACCTCAATCGTATTACTGTTGTCATACGCATCGGTAACGGGAACACCGTCGATCTGATAGGCGATCTGACCCGACCGACCGCCACGCAGATGCAGCTGACCGTCGGCAGAGACAGCCATTCCCGCTTGTAAGCGGATGACATCACGTATCTCAGTGACGGCGAGTTCCGATATCAACTCCTTCCCTACGATCGCAGTTGAAGCCGTGATGTCCTGTTGAATGATAGGTCGTTCGGCTGTAATGACAACCTCTTTTTGCTCAACGACGGTCTCGGTTAGTTCATAATCCTGACGTGTCGTGAGATCAATCGATACCTTGATATTATTGATCGTAACCGGATTATAACCGAGTAGAGATGCTCTCAGTGTATATACATTCGGGGGGACGTTGATAATAGAATATATTCCCTCAATGTTTGTAGCGGCTCCGAGGTTGGTTCCGGTAACGATGACATTAACACCGACAAGCGGTTCTTTTGAATTCGCATCAATAATCCTGCCGGATATTTTGCCGGTGTTGCCTGCCTCGATGCTACCTATTACGGCAAGCATGATCAGAGAAACGCGTATCAGACGGACTAGCATGGTGTATCACCAATGGTTTAGTATCATGATATTTCCAGGGACGATTCTAACGCTTATCGCTTTCACTGATGTGTAAAGTTACAATTATGGAATTTACTTTACTTTGACTGACCGTCCCCATTGAGAAAAAATTTTTATTAAAGTACTCAATTATTAGAGAAAAATCAACCATATGCTTTATTTTTATCAAATAGCCTGTTCGTTCTCCCCGGTTGCGCAAAATGGTAGTTGAGTTTAGCTAAAAGACTCTGTATATTGAACAAATTCAACAGTATTATCATCGCCGGAATTCTATGGGAAGTGTTCGATTAGAGCATATAACGAAGAAATATGACGCCTCTATAGTTGTTAACGATGTGAACCTTGAAATTGCAGACAAGGAGTTCGTAGTCCTTGTCGGACCTTCCGGATGCGGAAAATCAACAACTCTGAGAATGATCGCAGGTCTGGAGGAGATTTCTGAAGGGACAATCTACATCGACGACCGGATGGTGAACGACGTCCCCCCAAAAGATCGCGATATCGCAATGGTCTTCCAAAATTACGCGCTCTACCCTCATATGTCGGTATACGATAATCTCGCTTTCGGTTTAAAGATGCGAAAGTTTCCCAAAGAAGAAATTAAGCAGCGCGTTCACACTACCGCCGAAATACTTGGAATACGGGAGATGCTCGAACGAAAACCGAAAGCGCTCTCAGGAGGCCAACGTCAGCGAGTGGCGCTCGGCAGGGCTATCGTCCGTAAACCGAAAGTTTTTTTGTTCGACGAGCCTTTGAGTAATCTTGATGCGAATCTGCGGGTTCAGATGCGGACGGAAATTTCCCGGCTCCACAAACAGATCGAGACAACGATGATCTACGTAACGCATGATCAGATCGAAGCAATGTCGATGGGAGACCGCATCGTCGTCATGCAAGATGGTATTGTTCATCAAGTTGACACTCCTCTCGCGATATACGGCAAACCTGTTAATAAATTCGTTGCGGGTTTCATCGGGAGTCCGACGATGAATTTCATTGAAGGGCGTTTTACACAGACGGATGAAATGCAATTTGAATCGCATCGCGGGCACTTACGCTTCCACTTACCCGAATCTGAACAGAAACGACTTAAACACCTGACGGATAAGGAAGTAATCCTCGGGATCAGGCCCGAGCACATACTTGCCAAACCGCAGAATTCTTACAGTCAGAAAATCCCGGTGTTCATACAGGTGACTGAGCCCGTGGGAAACGAAATATTCGTGTACTTCACGCCGGGACCATCAGAAATACCGTTCATCTCACGCATCCCGTCCGACGTGCATCCGCCGCGCGGCAAAGAATTTGAGCTTTACTTCGACAGCACAAAATATCACTTCTTCGACGCAGTAACCGGAAAAACTCTCTAAGCATTTAATTCCGATCGGTGGAGATTTTATGAAACTCTTCGTCACCATTCTCTGCATTCTAACAATCTGCAGTTCTACTGTTCCTGTATACGGAGGCTGGAATTCTCTCGGACGTGTCTCTTCATATGAAAAACAGAACGACGGGATTATAATAAGCATTCCGCCCGCGCTTCTCTCTGTATCCGTACTCTCCCCTGCTGTGATCCGCTTTCATATGACACCGTCCGGCAGTTTCCAGACAGATCACTCGTGGGCTGTTGTTAACACCAAACTGGGTGATCAAAAATATACTATCAGCGAGACGCCGGATTTCATAACTATCAAGACATCGGTCATTTCTGTAACTATAATGAAGAATCCATGCCGGATTCTGGTGCACGATGGATACGGAAATCTCCTGAACAGGGATGATTCTGTCAAAGGCATGTGCTGGTCGGGCAGTGACGTGCGTGTATGGAAAACCATGCCGCGCGATGAGCAGTATTTCGGTTTCGGTGAAAAAGCCGGTTCACTCGGGAAAAAATGGAAATCTTTCTCTATGTGGAATTCCGATATTCCCGCATATAAAGCAGACACAGATCCGCTATATCAGTCAATTCCATTTTTCTACGGGATACGAAAAGGATTAACCTACGGTATATTTCTCGACAATACCTATAACACTTCGTTCTCTATGGGTAAGGAGAACAGCAGTTGCTACTCGTTCGGAGCGGTCGACGGAGAACTCAACTACTATCTTATCTACGGGCCGAAACCAGTCGACGTTATCCAAAGGTTTTCTCGGCTCACAGGTACCACGCCTCTTCCACCCAAATGGGCGCTCGGTTACCAGCAAAGCCGCTGGAGCTATTATCCTGAACAAAGAGTGCGCGAATTGGGTGCAACATTCAGGAATAAGAAAATACCATGCGATGTAATTTATCTTGACATTCATTACATGAATGGTTATCGCTGCTTCACGTGGGATACGGTGCGGTTTCCGAATGCAGCAGGAATGGTGAAGGATCTTGCCGCGGATGGTTTTAAGATTGTTCCGATAATTGATCCGGGGATCAAGAACGAAAAAGGTTACTGGGTATTCGATGAGGGACTTCTCGGCGATCATTTCGTTCGTACTCCTGAAGGCAATCCTTTCGTCGGTAAAGTTTGGCCCGGTGATTGTGTTTTTCCTGATTTCACAAAAATAAACACCCGGAGCTGGTGGGGATCTCTATACAGGAATCTCGTCGATATCGGCATCGCGGGATTCTGGAATGATATGAATGAACCATCAGTTTTCGATAGTCCGACAAAAACATTTCCAGACGATGTAATGCATGATGATGAGGGGCGCATGACCGATCATCGCAAGAACCACAACATTTACGGGATGCAGATGGTCCGTGCGACATACGAAGGTCTGTTGAAACTTCGCCCCAATGAAAGACCGTTCGTTCTCACACGCGCTAATTATGCAGGTGGTCAGCGATATGCGGCAGCGTGGACGGGCGATAATATCAGCTCATGGGAACATCTTGAAATGGCTGTTCCGATGTGTTTAAATCTATCTATCTCTGGTCAGTCTTTCGTGGGGACGGATATCGGCGGTTTTATCGGGAATCCGAGCGGAGAATTGTTTGCAAGATGGCTTCAGTTGGGAATTTTTACACCCTTCATGAGGGCACATACCGTTACCGGCTCGAAAGATAAGGAGCCCTGGTCATATGGCGCAGATTTCGAGGCGATCAACAGAAAATCGATAGAGCTCCGCTATCGCCTTCTCCCCTACATCTATACCCAATTTTATCTGGCCGAACGAGACGGAATGCCGATCATGCGCCCGGTTTTCTTTGATTTCCCCGAGGATGAAGAAACATACTGGCAGGAAAACACTTTTCTATTCGGGAATGCTTTCCTCGTTGCGCCTGTACTATGGGAGGATGACCGGCAGCGTGATGTCAGGCTGCCGAAAGGTATATGGTACGACTACTGGACCGGAGCCAAGTACGATGGTCCCGTGTCAGTCACAGTCGATGCACCGCTTGAGAGAATACCGCTCTTCGTTAAAGGTGGTTCAATTATCTCCGAGAGGTCTGTTGTTCAATACATCGATGAGCGACCGCTTGATACTCTCATATTACAGATATATCCGTCGGACACTTCGTCGACTGTCATTTATGAGGATGATGGTAAATCGTTCGATTACCGGCGCGGTATATACAAACTGAGAACAGTTTCTGTAACATCAACCGATACCGGCTACAAAATCCGATCCGGTAAACCCGAGGGTTCGTATAAACCGTCGGCACGGATCATACAATTAGCAGTGCATGATGTGCCAAAAAGCCCTTCAGCTGTGCGTTTAGGTAAGAGGGAACTTCACGAAAAGAGCGGAGAATGGAAATATGAATCCATTCACGGAATTGTCACTGTTTACTTTCCTGATCGGGGAGATTACTTTGACCTCCGCGTTATAAAGTAGTATTTCTTGTCATACTCCGAGACCATCCGGTGCGTATTGTACACGGGGATGATTGTTCTCATCGCATTTCTCATTTTCTCTATCCATTTACGTGGAATACCTGAGGCATCACGCTGATAGAAAAGCGGGATAACTTCTTCCTGGAGTACATGGTAGAGCGATTCTGCATCCTGTGCATCAACCTGATCAGACGGCAGGTCGGGATGTTTGCGCGATCCTATTGCCCACCCGTTTTTACCGTTGTACGCCTCATCCCACCATCCGTCGAGGATACTGACATGCAGGCCTCCGTTGATGGCTATCTTCTGACCGCTTGTTCCGCTCGCTTCCAGTGGTCGCCGGGGTGTATTTAACCATATATCACAGCCGGAGATGAGGTGCCGGGCAACATTCATATCATAATTTTCGATGAAGATAACTTTCCCGAAGAATGGATGTCGGTGAGTGATGTCGATGACACGCCGCAGGAGTTCCTTCCCTTCCGAGTCGCGTGGATGTGATTTTCCGGCGAAAATTATTTGTACCGGACGCTGGGGATCATCAAACAGCTCCTGAGCTTTGACCAGATCTGAAAAGATGAGAAGCGCTCTCTTGTACGGTGCAAATCGGCGGGCAAAACCAATCGTCAATGCATCAAATGACAGGAGCCGGTAGAGTGCTTCCTCGCCGCTCTGTCCGCCTAGAATCTTCAGCTGGCGGGCACGCTCTCTGAGAAATTCGACGAACGATCGGCGGAGTTCATACCGGAGAGCCCAGAGTTCTTCATCAGAGACGATAGCCGGATTTGTGACGTGTTTCCAGAAGAGTGGATCACTCAGATGTGCCTTCCATTTGTGGGAATTGTGTCTTTCCCAAAATTCCCAGGATCGGCGCGTCGTCCAGCTCGTTATGTGAATGCCATTTGTGACGTGGGCTATCGGCACTTTACTCGCCTTCAGCGAGGGGTAGATATCGTTCCACATGATTCTTGATACTTCAGCGTGTTTGCGGCTCACGGCATTAGCGGCCCGTGACATTCTGAGACCGAGGACGGTCATTGCGAATTCATTTTTTTCTTCCATGGAATACGTTTGACCAAGCCGCATGAATTCCCGCATCGACATTTTCATCCAGTCGGCAAGCGGTTTAAGTGTAAATTCGATAAGATCGCCGGGGAACCGATCGTGTCCGGCAGCAACAGGTGTATGGGTCGAGAAAACACATTTGTTACGCACTGCCTGTTTGGCTTTGTTTTTCGGCATTCCCTGAATAATGAACTCTCTTAGAAGTTCTACCGTGAGGAATGCCGCATGTCCTTCGTTCATATGGTACACCGAAGGATTAAGTCCGAGCGCGCGCAGAAAACGGACGCCGCCGATTCCAAGTATGATCTCCTGTCGTATTCTCGTGTTTACGTCACCCCCGTATGCCAGGGCAGTCAAACCCCGCAGGGATTCTTCGTTCTCAAGTACGTCGGTATCGAGGAGATAAACCTGACAACGCCCGACATTTATTTTCCATCCCTGAAAATGGACGACGGTATTTCCGATCGTGATACTGCATATGAGCGGTTTTCCATCTTTGTTACGGACGAGCTCTACCGGGATGTTTGATGGATCGGTTGTCGGGTAACTTTCCTGCTGGTTACCGTTGGAATCAATATACTGCTGAAAGTATCCCTGTCGGTAAAAGAGTCCGATCCCAACCAGCGGCAGCCCTAGGTCGCTCGCCGATTTTACATGATCACCCGCGAGCACTCCCAGACCGCCCGAATAGAATGGCAGGCACTCGTGCAGTCCGAACTCTGCACAAAAGTATGCGACGAGTCCGGATTTTTTAGTTGTTGATCCACGGAGCCGGGGTTTTGTACTCATATATTCCTCGAACTGTTCCAAAACAGCGAGGAGGCGCGTACGATAATCTTTATCACCGAGACGCGCGAGGAGCTCACCCTCTGAAAATTGCCTTCGGACCGCTATCGGATTATGATTTGTTGCTTCCCAGATGAGCGGCGAGGATTCGCGGAATATTTCCTGTGCCGTGGGATTCCAGCTCCACCATAAATTTGCTGCCAGAGTTTCCAGTCGTTGTAAAATTAATTTTGTGCTGTCGATATTTTTTCTTGCCATTAGATTATTCGGTTATTTTACTGGATGGCCATCTGCAATATATCGAAAGATTCCCTAATCATTTGTGATGCATGATACTGTTGCGTTTACCCGTCCGGATTTGCTGTCAGAGTGAAATCATAGATTAAAATACATTTTATATTCAAAGGGATGAGGCATTGTACCGATCGATTTGATCTCCTGTTCCTTGATGGTGACCCACTGTTCAATCAATTCATCGGTGAAAAGACCACCCCTCTTAAGAAATTTGGTGTCGGCTTTGAGGGCATCAAGCGATTCCTCCAGATTGCGCGGAAGGAAGTGAGTATTATTCTTCATTCTTTCATCGTGTATATTCATGTCGAATGGACCATATCCTTCCTTTGTAGGATCTATTTTATGGACTATACCGTCCACGCCTGCCAGGAGCATCGCGGATAGGCAGAAATAGGGATTGGCCGTCGCATCAGGCGGCCGGTACTCGAAGCGCGTTTCATCGGGATTATTGATGTACTTTGGGATGCGGATAGCAGACGAACGGTTTCCTCTCCCGTAGGTAAGCGCAACAGGCGCTTCGAATCCGGGTACGAGACGTTTATATGAATTTGTACTCGGATTTGTGAATGCAGATAGCGCCGCACCGTGTTTCAGGAGTCCGCCGATGAAATACCGCCCGACATCGTTTATATTGCCGTAGACGCCTTTTTTATAAAAAGCGTTCTTGCCGTTCTTTGTGAGAAACAAGTGGAGATGCAATCCATTTCCCGGCTGTTGATACATTGGCTTCGGCATGAATGTCAGGAAGAGTTCCTTCTGCCGTGCAAGGTTGAAGAGTGCATACTTGACGCTGACGATGTTGTCTCCGGTTGTCAGCAGATCATAAAAAGCTGTTTCAATTTCCTGCTGTGCCCGCTCCCCTGTCTCGTGGTGATGATACTTTACGTTTACGCCAAAGCGATTGAGGAGTTTACACGCTTCATCCCGAAAATCGTCGTATATATCGAAGGGATTTGCAGCATGATAAGCATTCCGGAAAAATTCTTCGGCATGTGTGATTTCGTAGTATGAGGCGGCTGTTCGGGTATCGAAGCGTACTTTCGAAAAAATATAAAATTCAAACTCAGGACCCCAAAGAGATTTATCGATCCCGATTGCCTCCTCCATGATTTTTTCTGCACGACGTGCAATGTAGCGCCCGTCCTGGGAAAACGGCGATCGTTTATCATCGGTGAGTAAAATATTTGCGTAGAAGCTTAATGTTATAGCTGTTCTGAAAGGATCGATGACCGCTGTTTTCAGATCGGGTATAAGGATCATATCGCTATTTTCAACGCGGTGGAATCCGTAACTCGAACCGTCAAATCCTACTCCTTCCTTGAGAAGTTTTTCGAGAATAGTCGGTGAAACAGGCAATGTAATGTGGTGCAGGTAACCAGTTAGGTCGATGCACTTCAGATCTATCATTTCAATCTTCTTATCCTT